>Ga0114922_10000792_pt1 | contig 30438 bp, 22 predicted proteins | sample AartaG_FD_100975 | JGI IMG/M metagenome (GOLD analysis project Ga0114922, IMG submission 100975) | Deep subsurface microbial communities from Aarhus Bay to uncover new lineages of life (NeLLi) - Aarhus_00045 metaG | ecosystem: Environmental > Aquatic > Marine > Oceanic > Sediment | place... | reverse complement strand
TGTTGTGGCGAAAGATCAGTTTCGGCACGCAGAGCGAACGCGGGGCCCGTTATGTGGAGCGTATACTCACAGTGTGCGCGACCTGCCGCCTGCAGGGACGAAGTGTCATCGAATATTTGCGTACTGCGTGCTCTTGTCATTTGGCTGGTATTCCTGCCCCATCGTTAATAAAAACCGCGACCAATTAACCAAAACTGCCTGAACGCTTACAAGTAAACCACCTGCCTGGACTGAGACGCACGCCACCAGACGAAGGTGGTCGGAGAGCCGGATACGGGAAAATCGTACGTCCGGTTCGATGAGGGGACGCAGGAAACGTGTTCATGCAACGCGCCTGTATCCTACTCTACACTAGTCCCCCAAGGCTACCCACACAAAACAGCGAAGAGCCTATAATGATCCGCAGAGCTTCATCCACAAAAGGCGGCGCTACGTCGGTTATAGGAAAACGGAGCCTGCTAATTCGTTATTCGTTATTTGCTGTTCGACATTCGCTATTCACGGTAACTGGAGGACGTTCGTATAGAGGGCCTGGGCGACGATTCTGTTGCCGAGGGGGCTGAAGTGGTTGCCGCTGAAGCACTTGTCAAGGTCAAATCGCTGGACGGCTTCGACCATCAAGGGCGTAAGATCAACACACGGCACGCCGGAGGATCGAAGCTTGTCAAGAAGGGCGGTCCAGTAGGCTGACTGCCCCTCGATTTGCCCGTACACCGTGTAGACATTCGGGAAGAACAAGACGACGGCCTGTGTTGCTCCGTCTTTGATCGCCCGGTCGTGAAACTTCCGTAGGACGGCGGCGGTCACCCGGAACGACTCACACTGGGTGTGTTCGTAGTGGTAACGCGGGACGCGCCGGGCGTTTTCGTATGAACCATACACGATCCGCCAGATGGAGGACCACAGCAAAGGAGATTCCTCGTAGGCCGTCGGCGCTCGCGAAACCCAGTAATCCGTTTCACGCAGCGTTGACAGGAGTCGCCGCGACTGGATCAATGTCTTGAGATGTTCCACCGACTCTGCGGGGCAGGGGATTTGCCTCAGCGCCCCATCATCCGTCAGGCGGAACCGCGGCTTGACCGAGACCGACGAAGTGTCGTGATAGTAGGCAGGGCGATAGACGGTTACACTACGCATGATGTTTTCTACCATGATTCCAATCAATACGACGTGCGGTCGATGCTTCGCCCCGTCTTTGAGGTAACGAAGATACGCCTGGTCAGGCCCGTACCCGTTAACGCCGAAGTTGAGCACCTCCAGGCCGGTGTCCATGCTTCCCAACAGGTCGGGCCAGGTCTGGTCGTTGGCGACGCCGGCGCAATGAACATACGAATCGCCAAACACGGCGACCCGCCTCACGCCCGGCGGGGGTGTCAAATCATAGTTGCGATTCGCGCGAAAACCGGCGGCGTTGGCCCGGTAGAGGCCGTCGGCGGAAACACCACCTGGGCGGATGGACCATCCAAGTTCCGGGTCAAAACGCGTGTAGGGGTCGCGGCGTCGGCCCAACCCGGCCAGGTGCGCCGCCTGCGACTCGTTGAATGTCATCGCGTAGGGGGGAACGGGCCGACCACGGAAACGCCCTTGTCGTATGAAGATCAGCCCGACCAGGATGTCGAGCGCCACGACAACAACCAGCAGGAAGAAGGCACGCCTGATCAATCGTCTTCCCGCCCGTCGGACAACGGGCGAATCACTGGTATTCGACGCACCCGTGAGCGAGCCGGAGACCTCGACGTGGTTCGGCCCGGTCATCTTGCGCCTTCAGATTCCACCTTGGCGGTCATGGCTCGTTGTCCCCCTGCCTGAGCAGGGCTTTGACTTCATCGTGGAGAGTGGGGAGTTTGTCTTGTACCGCCTGCCGGACTTCTTCGAGGAGTCTGAGAGATTTAAGCCGCATAAAGGATCGTCCGGCTTTGGTTCACTGATTTTAGGAAATAGGGGTTCTTGATGGCGCGGGTCATAACCAGATCAATGTGTCGTTGGAAAAGATCCCCGAATGCTTCGAGTAGCCCGAAGTAAGTGTCGAAGTGTTCGCCGTCATGAAGTGGCAGGAACTCGACTAGAAAATCAAGGTCGCTGGTTTGAAGGTCGAAACTCCCATCCGCTGCCGAGCCGAACAGCTCGAGCCGTTGGACCTTGAACCTTTCGCAAAGTCGGTTCAGTTCTTCGCGTTTGTCCTCGAGCAAACGGTTCATAGTTTCAGCATCTCACTTGAAAGGCAGGTCTCGCTTCGCTCGTCCTGCCCTACGACTACTTGCTACGAGGTCCGCCGCTCCTCCTGCTCCTTCTTGGATTGATCGATGATCTGCTGCAGGATGTTGCCGGGCACCGGATCGTAGTGCGACAGCTCGATGGCGTAACTGCCCTGCCCGCCGGTTATGCTCGACAGGCGCGAGTTGTAGTCGGAGATCTCCGCCATCGGTACAAGTGCGCGAATGACCACCAGGTTGCCGGGCAACACGTCCTGCCCCAGCGGCCTGCCGCGGCGAGACGCCAGGTCGCCCTGAATGTCGCCCACCTTGTCCACCGGTACGGTGACCTCGATGGCGACGATCGGCTCCAGGATAATGGGCTTGGCCTTTAGGAACGCGTCCCTGAACACCCCGCGACCGGCGATCTGGAACGCGATGTCCTTGCTGTCAACCGGGTGGGTCTTGCCGTCGATCAGCTCAACCGTCACATCCACCACCTGATAACCGGCGATGACTCCCTCGGCCATTTGAGAGCGAATGCCCTTGTCCACGCTGGGTCGAAATCCCTGGTCGATGGAGCCGCCGAATATCTTGTCGACAAACTTATACCCTTCGCCGCGCTGCGAGGGAAAGAGGTTGATGAACACGCGGGCGAACTGCCCCGCGCCGCCGGTTTGCTTCTTGTGGGTGTACTCTACATGGTCCGCCCGCCCCAGGATGGTCTCGCGGTACGGCGTTTTGGGCGGCTTGGTGTCCACCGGCAGTTTCTGGTGTACCTCGAGCCGGTGCAGAATCGCCCGCAGATGCGTGTCGTCCACGCCCTTTAGGACCAGCTCGCCGGCAGGCGTGCGCTCCGATTTCAGACAAGGGTCCTCGTCCGTGTACCGCCGCAGGGCGCTGCTGATCTTGTCCGCGTCCCCGCGGGACCTGGGCTCCAGGGCCAACGCGAACATCGGCTCGGGAAACTTGGGCATGGCGATGGCCCCACCACCGTCGGCGAAGACCGTGTCGCCGACGTTGACGTCCAACTTGGCCAAGCTGATCATGTCGCCCGCCACACCGGCTTCGATCTCCTGATGCTCTGCGCCGAGGCTTCGCTGAATCTGCCCGGGCCTTAGCCCTTTACGCCCCTCAACCGTTTTGAGCGACATGTCGCTGGTGAGTTTGCCGCTGTGCACGCGGATCGTAACGTATTTGATGCCGGTCTTCGGATCGCTGTTGACCTTGAAGACATGGCCCACGAAATTCCCGCCCTTGGGATCGATCTCGGTTTCAGCGTTGTCGTCCACCATGACGCGCCTTCTGCCGTCCAGCGGGCTGGGGCAGAAGGTCTCGAAGGCGTCAAGCAATTGCTCCGTCCCCACGCCTTGGCGGGCGCTGGTGAAGAGAATGGGAACGAAGGTGCGCTGAGCGACTGCCTTGGCGCCGGCCTGGCGAAGCTCATCGCCGGCGACCTCGCCGCTGAGGTATTTCTCCATCAAATCGTCGTCGGCCCCGACAATGGCCTCGGTGACGGCCGTGTTCGCGTCCGCCACACTGGAAAAATCCGCCTCGCCCGATTCGTTGGCAAAACAGTCGATCACGTCTTTGCCCCCGCCCGTGGGCAGGTTGAGGGGCACACACTCACCGCCGAACAACTCCTGAATTTGCTTGACTCGCTCCTCCAGGTTGACGTTGGGGGCGTCGATTTTGGAAATGACGATCCAGACCCCCAGACCGTACTCCTTCGCCCGATCCCACATCTTGCGCGTGCTCACCTCGATGCCCGCCACCGCTGAGACAACCAGCACGGCGCACTCCGCCGCCGCCAGGGCGGCGATCGCCGGACCACAGAAGGCAATCGTGCCCGGTGTGTCGACGATGTTGACGTGCAGGCCCTTGTGGGTCACATAACACATCGACGAGTCGATGGACCCGCCTTTTTCCTTCGCTTCGTCCGCGAAATCGAGGATCGAGGTCTTGTCCGGCACCGAGCCCATGCGCTTGGTCACGCCGGACTTGTACATCAGGGCCTCCGCCAGCGTGGTCTTGCCCGACCCCCCGTGGCCCACCAGAACAATGTTGCGGTATTTATCTACGTCGTGAACAGCCATAGTAGGCTTCTCCTCTTGCCGGCCGAACGCCAGCTCGCGCAGCTCGAAACTGGGCCCGGGACGGTGCCATCGCGGCTCCCCGCGCGACAAACGGGCAGTATAGACAAACCAGTCCGTTTCCGCCAACGTCAGGTGCTGTCCGCACGTTCTCTGACGATGTGGATCGAGAGGGTGGATGCTCGTTCGGGGTGGGTGGGGTCGCCGACGACCATGATCACATCGCCGATATCGAGGGCAAACTTCGTAGCGATTTGCGGCTCCAAGTCGCGCCATGGGGCGGCCCCTGCCGCGAACTCGGGCGGCACCAGCATCGGCTCCAGCCCGTAACACAGGGACAACTGATTGCACACACGCTGGTCGGCGGATAAGCCGACCAACGGTTGGCGCGCCTGGTACTTGCTGATCCAACGGGCGGTAGTTCCGCTGTAGCACCACACGGCGATCAGCTTGGCGCCCAGATCGTGAGCGATAAGCGCAGAGCTGCGGGCCACCGCCGATCTGGTCTGGTCGATTTCATGCCCGACGCGCAATTGCTCATCGACGATGTCGCCTCGCCGTATCCCCGGTCCGTGCCGGTAGTCGTGCGCCTGGCGGGCGATGCGGTTCATCATGGCGATAGACTCCAGAGGGTATCGCCCCACTGCCGACTCGGCCGAGAGCATCACCGCATCCGCACCGTCCAGCACGGCGTTGGCCACGTCGCTGACCTCGGCACGGGTCGGGGTTGGTGACAAAACCATACTGTGCAACATCTGGGTGGCGATGATCACCGGCTTGCCCAGGCGTCGACAGCGACGAACCATGTCCTTTTGCAGGATGGGAATCTGCCAGACGTCCATCTCCACGCCCAGGTCGCCGCGAGCCACCAGTGCGGCATCGGACGTGCGGATAATCGCGTCAAGCGCGCCTATCGCCTGCGGCGTTTCGATCTTGGCAATGATCGGGATTTGGCGCCCGGCACCATCCATGGCCTCGCGCAGCAACTCGATATCCTCCGCCTGACGCACGAACGACAACGCCACGTAATCCACGTCATTCTCGACCGCCCAGGCCAAATCCCGGCGGTCCTTGTCCGTCAGCGCGGGCAAGGAAAGGTCAGAGTCCGGGACGTTGACGCCCTTCCTGTTACCGATCGTGCCGCCGACCTCACAAGTGCAGGTGATCTCGTCGTCACGTTTCTTGGTAACGCGCAATCGGATCACGCCGTCATCAATCAGGACACGCTCCCCCACCCGAACGTCGTTGACAAAGCCGGGGTAGGTAGTGCTGAATCGCTTGGCCGTGCCGACGATCGATTCGGACACGATGGTACAGACGTCGCCGGCGGCGATGTCGGCACGGTTCGGATCGATCATCCCGGTGCGCACCTTCGGCCCGCACAGATCCGCTACGATCGCAACGTGCACCCCCCGTTGCGTGATGACGGCCCGCAGCGCCTCCAGGGTCTGTTGATGATCGTCGAGGGTACCGTGGGACATGTTCAGCCGGACGACATCCACGCCCTCGTCAATGAAACGCTCCAGCATCGCAGGGGCGCGACTCGCCGGGCCGATCGTGGCTACGATTTTGGTCTTTTCGATGGCTTGACCCTATCTTGCCCTTCGTTTGGCGGATTTGGATCGCCCCACGGACGCTTCCAGCGGCAATCCAGTCGCCTCGTCGATCACCGCCCCGGCTTCGTCCAGCCGCACCTTCATCAGGCGTCCCACCTTGAACTTGACGGTTCGCTTCGGCGGAACGGGAACTTTTTCCATCGTCTTGGGATTCTGTGCGGTTCGGGCAGCCCGCAATCGGCCCTCAAACACCCCAAAGTCACGGAACTCCAGGCGATTGCCGTTACCCAATTCATCAACGATCATATCAAGGAACGCCTGAATCACCCCCTTGACTACGACTCTCTTGTAGCCCATCTCATCTGCGATTCGGTCGATCAACTCTTTCTTCGTAACAGTGGCCATTCAGGAATCCCCGGTCGCACCATAGATCAAGGCAAGTGCATTGGTGAAGAATTACCAGTAAATAATTGCCTGAATGAGAACCCGGCGTAAGCAGAGCCGCCCCCCAATGGTCAGGACGACCGATGACCTTCGGGACGTTCCACTCGCCGCCAACTTGCTGAACCATCTTAATGCAGCAAGTTGCCGCTAGCAAGACATTTTCGTCGAAGTTGTCAACGGTGCCTGGGCGGCACGGGTGGAGACCGCGCATAAGGGGAATTCTGAGATACGGCCTTCTAGCGGGACGAGTATCCGACCCGAACGTCGTCCACCCGGCGGTAGACGTCGTCGTAACGCCCGAAATGCGGGCGAAGTGTGTCTCTAAAATAGATGCGATAGTCCTGAAACTCGAGCGCACTCTTGGCCGCCACAGCCACGGGCCAAGGCCGACGTGCCGTATCGATCGTTGGCAGACCCGTCCATTCCGGGTTGAAAATCAGATTCGAGTTTGGCTCTGACGAGCGCCATGCCAGTGGCCTGGGGGGGTGGGCGCAACCGGAGACGACGCCGACCAACACCGTGACCGCTGCCAATAGAGTAAAAACCCTGACCACCGCCGCTTCCCCCCTGGGTGACCGACTCGGGAACCGCATCAGGCCTCCCTGGTTTCCGTCAACACGCGGCGTGCCCGACGGTCGCGGCGGGGTCCGGGTCGGCATCCGGAGCATCGTGACGCCTTGCTCTGGCTGCGCTGCGGCGCTGCGGCGGCGATCTTGACGATTATCCGTCTGGTTTGCCTGCACCGGTCGCGTTGCTCCGGCGAAACGTGTCGTGTGACCGGCGTTGCCCGTGTGTCACTGTCCACCCGGTCACGGTGCGTTCGCCCCGGCCATCCAAGTTCCACACGTGCCCCGGCACAGTCCTTCCTTTGGCCCGATAACTCGCAGGCCGTCGGGGGGGTTCGGCGCGCAATCGGACGCGGGCACGGGCCGTGCGCAGGATCACGGACCGGAGTCGGCGGTCGTCGGCATGACCGTACTGTATGGCAATACGGGTTGAGTGTGCTTCGGACCCCCCATCATGCCAACGACACACGTCGATGTTGGCGGTTGCTCAGGACGGATGACCGTATTTCCGGCTCTTCGCCGCAACCTTCTTGACCGCTACATCCAAGTCGTAACAATCGTGTGCAGATGCACCTCGGTGGTTGCACACCGGAAACATCAGTGAGATCCAATCATGCCGCTTGAAATACATGGACAGATGTCGGCCAAGGGCGTTAAGTTCGCCATTCTGGTCGCCCGATTCAATGCGTTTGTCACCGACAAGTTGCTTGTCGGCGCGCTCGATGCCCTGCGGCGGCACGGCTGCAACGATGACGATTTGACCGTCGTTCACGTGCCGGGCACGTTTGAGATTCCCGCCGCCGCCAGCAAGCTGGCCGAGTCGAAGAAGTTCGACGCCGTCTTGTGCCTGGGCTGTGTGATCCGGGGTCAGACGCCGCACTTTGACTACATAGCCGCCGAGGCGGCCCACGGTGTGGGTCGGGTGGCATTGAAGACCGGCGTCCCGACCGCCTTCGGCATCCTCACCTGCGACACGCTGGAACAGGCTATCGAACGCGCCGGCAGCAAAGCCGGCAACAAAGGCGCCGACGCCGCGATGACGGCCATCGAACAAGTGAGCGTGTTTAAGCAGATTGAAGAGCTGGAGGAATGATGAATCAAGAATTCTGAATGCTGAATGAACAGGCAGAGAGACGTTGGGGGGTTTTTGTTCGCATACTGCATTCAGCATTCTGTATTCGACGTTCCTCCGGCTGATAGCTGATCGCTGATAGCCTCTTCCCCATGCCTCACCACCGGCGCCAAGCTCGAATCCTGGCCATGCAGATGCTCTGCCAGCTCGATGTCCGCAACGAAGAAGCCATGGAAGATATGGCTGAGTTCTTTGCCGAGCAGGAGGCGTCTGAGAATGCCGGGCGTTATGGCGAGTTGTTGGTGCGGCGATGCTGGGCTGATCGTGTGGGTTTGGACCGCCGGGTGGCTGCCGCCTCGAAACACTGGAGTGTCGATCGTATCTCGCTGGTGGAGCGGAACATCATTCGGGTAGCGGTGGCCGAGATGCGCGGCGGCGAGGTGCCGCCCAAGGTCGCGATCAACGAAGCCATCGAGATCGGCAAGGAATACGGCGGCGCCGACACGCCGCGGTTCATCAATGGTGTATTGAACGGCGTGTATCAACGCATACTCGAGGAAACGGGTAATGGGGTTGTTTGACCGGTTCAAAGAGGGTTTGAGCAGAACACGTCAGAAGATTTCGACGGGCATGCGCTCCGTGCTGCGCGTCGGGCAGAAGATCGACCAGGATACGCTCGATCGGCTCGAAGACGCCATGCTCACCGCCGACTTCGGCCCTGTCACCGCCCGGAAGCTGGTCGACGTTGTCAAAGACGGTTGGAGGAAGGGCCGGGTCAACGAAGAGCAGGAAATCTGGGATTACCTCAAAGAACACATCGTCGCCATGTGGCCCCAGGCCGATCGTCAGATCTGCTGGGCGCAGTCCGGGCCGACCACGATTCTGGTCACCGGCATCAACGGGTCCGGCAAGACCACCAGCGTCGCCAAGCTTGGGGCGTATCTTACCGGCCAAGGCAAGAAGGTGATCCTCGGGGCGTGCGACACGTTCAGGGCGGCGGCAGTTGAGCAGCTCAGCATCTGGTCCGAGCGTATCGGCGTGCAGATCATAAAGCACGATCAGGGGGCGGACCCCGGAGCCGTCGCCTACGACGCTTGCGAAGCAGCCGCGGCGCGAAACGCGGACGTGCTGCTTATTGACACCGCAGGCCGGCTCCACACCCAGGACAATCTGATGCGCGAACTGGGCAAGATCCAGAAGGTGGTCGAGCGAAAGATCGCCGGCGCTCCGCACGAGGTGCTGCTGGTGCTCGACGCGACCATCGGGCAAAACGCGGTCCAACAGGCCAGGCAATTCTCCGAACACGTGCGGGTGACCGGCATCTTCCTGGCCAAGCTGGACGGCAGCGCCAAGGGCGGCATCGTGGTCGGCATCCGCGACATGCTCAACGTCCCGGTCAAGTTCGTAGGTCTGGGCGAAACGCCAAAAGACATCGAGCCCTTCGACCCGGCGGTTTTCGTAGAAGCGCTGTTCACTGCGGAGTAGGCGCGCCCCGTTCGTCATCTTGAACCGCAGAGACGCCTCTACACTGTTATCCCCGCGGGTGCCCCATCCTTCGCTCCTGGCGAAGGGTGGGCCGCGGGTGCCCCATCCTTCGCTCCTGGCGAAGGGTGGGGGACGGACTACAGCGTTCTTCGTTTTCGTGTAGCGTCACCCCTCGTGGGTGACGTAATGATCCGCAGAGCACCACCCACAAGCGGCGACACCCAACCTATTCGGCGGAGGCGCCGGTGGTGTCAACTATATCGAACAGATCCCGTCGATGCCAGGTTTCCCAGATATCTAGCCCAAAACGGCGAACGCCGTCCCAGTATTCGTGATCCGCAAGCGTGTACTCTCCCCTGAGCACTTCGATTCGCCTTTTGATCTTGTCTTTGTACTCTTTCTTCAACGTCAAGGTGATAGAGCGTCCGTTGTAGGCGAAGGTGGTTTTCACTGAGCCGGGAGGGCCGGGGACGTGGCTGAACAGCCCGCGACCCGGGGTGGACCCGGTCGAAACAAGAAGGCCGTCGCTGAGGCAACTGACCGGTGGCTCAGCGGCGACGCCCGATGTGACCTTCATCGCGTGCTGGGGGGCGTTGAGCAACTCCCCCGCTCGAAGTCCCATCTTCACGCCGATCAACGAATAAGCCCCGAGGTGTTCGTGAAATTCATTCATCAAAACACCGGCAAACCACTCATCCTCGCCGTTTTTGGCGATGATGCCGGCCTTGCGCTGCCGGACATCCTCCTGGAAAATCGTGTCCGGAAGTGGGCCGTCCACAAAGACCACACGTGACTTGCGCTGGCGACCGTAGCTGATGAGTCGTGTGAACAGCTTGAAAACACCGTCGCGGTTGACGGCGGCGAACGCGTTGGTGTAGCCGCTCGGCGCGAACAGAGAGTCATCCAAAAAATACAGCAAGACCAGTTCATCATGGAAACTGTCGAATTGCTCATTGTAATGCCTGCGAACCTCAGGATCGTTCAGCAATTCTCTGAGGAAACCTTCGCAGATGGACGTTTGTTGTCCGATTGTCATCTCTCCCTGTCGCCATGATTCCGGCTTGCGGCTCGCGGGTCCCGGGACGACGAACTGCAACGGAATCCCGGACGCTTGGACGACTGCCAGGGCCTGGCGGTCGAAGCGGATGTTCCATCCTTTGCTCGCGTCGGGTGAGCCGGCAACGATGATTTTTTCGATGCCTTGTTTGATGTCGGGCTTCGCCTTCAGAGCAGCCGCCACATTGGTCAGCGGGCCCAGTACCAGGATAACCGTTTTCCTCCCCTTGGTTACGTAAGCTTCAGGCAAAAAAGATCGGTGAAATGGCGTCACCGTCTTCGGCAAAGCGTCGCCGATCGCTTCCTCGGCAAACTGCCGAAACGGCGGTGACGGGCGTCGTTGCTGCGTCATAACCGGGGCATACAAGGGGATTTCTTTTCGGTTAAACAGGTGGAGCAGGCGTTCCAGGTGTTCCACACCGTTCTTGCGACCGGCGGCGCCCTCACACGCGACGACGGCCACGATATCTGCTCGCGGCTCTTGCAGCGCCATCGCCACAGCCACGGCGTCGTCCAGACCCATGTCGGTGTCAATCACGACCCCGTGGTGCTCTTCGACGTCGTGCGCCGTCGCCGCACACACAAAAAGCAAGCCGAACGCGACGAATGGTTTAAGGTAAGACGGCATGATAACACTCCTTTGGCCGGGCGGTCCGCCGTTGTCGCGATCTGCGGATGTATCATCTTGGAACGGCGGGAAACGTGGATAAGCGAGTAGTGAACGTTGAATACTGAATAACCAATGAGGACGAATGTTGGATTCGGCGCGTCCGCATTCACTCCGAATCCGCAATTCCCAATTCGGCACGCACGCCGCGTGAATACTACCACAAACTCGAGCTATGTACCCGATCGCGGCTCTAAGGGTCTTTCCGGAGCGGATCCGAATCGCTGACCCCGATTCGGCTCCGCTCCGGGTCTCCGTTGAACTGCGGCTGATATAATTAAATCCCGAACACCCTTGAATCGACAGGGGTCCGATTCTGACTTCACCTGCTGTGTTTTGGACACTTGCCGGACATATAATTGACCAACAACCCGGTCGCCCACCCGCGCGCAGCGGCTGGCCGACGAGAAGGACGAGGAGATCAACGCAATGAAATCGTTCATTTATCTGAGTTTGCTCGTTTGCGGGATTCTCGCACTGCGCCAGGGGTACGCCCAGCCGGATTGCCCCCACCGCGAGTACGGCTGGTCGGCTACAGTGGGTGGGGAGGGCAACGATGGAGCGCTCGACATCGCTGTCGACGAGGAGGGGAACTCATTCGCCGTAGGTGGATTCCCCGGCCGTGTCGATTTTGATCCGTCCAAGCGAAAGGACCGTTGCAAGGCAAAGGGGGAGTATGCAGGCTTCGTCACCAGCTACACTAGCGGGAGAGAGTATCGTTGGACGGGGGTGCTCGACGGGAAGCACGCTCACATAATCGTCCGAGGTATTGCGCTAAGCCCCGCCGGAAAACTACTGATCGTGGGGTCATTCACTGGGAAAGTGGATTTTGACCCGGGTAAAGGTCGAGATAAGATCAAATCCTTTGATGACTCCAGCGACATCTTTGTGACCCTCCTGCGGTCTAATGGTTCGTACCGATGGACGCGAATCTTCAGGGGTCCCAAAAGCGATACGGGTCGCGCAATCGACGTGGACTCGGCGGGTAACGTTCTCGTTACTGGGTGGTTTACGGACAAGGTGGATTTCGACCCCGGCCCGGGAGAGGACTGGCACATGGCCGTAGATGGGGGTACCGACGTCTTTGTGACCAAACTGGGACCGGACGGATCCTATCGGTGGACGCGCACGTTTGGAGGGTTCCACGTTGAGATCGGCTTTGGAATCGCCGCCGACCCCGAGAACAGCGTGATCGTCACCGGGGAGTTCCAAGGGATTGCGGACTTTGACCCCGGCGAGGGTGAGGACATCCGCCAGTCCAACGGCAAACGCGATTTCTTCATCACTAAACTGGGTGCCGACGGGTCGTACCACTGGACCCACACCGCCGGCGGCATCGAGAACGATCACGGGTATGATGTCACGACCGACGCCGCAGGCAACGTCTACGTGACCGGAGCGTTCCAGGAAACGGTGGATTTCAACCCGCGAGGCGGCGGCGATGTTCGCGTCTCCCAGGGGGCCTTCGACGTGTACATCATCAAACTCGCGGCAGATGGTTCCTACAGATGGACCCGGACCTTCGGCGGGAAGGGGGGCGACTCGGGAAGGGGGATCGCGCTGAGCCCCGAGGGTTTGCTGGCCGTGACCGGCGGGTTCGACCTGACAGTGGATTTCGATCCGTCGGAGGGGGTAGATGAGCACACCTCCAACGGAGGGTGGGACGTGTTCATCACCCGCTTTACGACCGAGGGCGATTATCGCTTCACCGACACGTTCGGCGGCAGCGAACGCGACGGCGGCGAAGGCCTCACGTTCGACGCCGACAGGAATCTGATCACCTGTGGGGCATACGCTTCGCAGGACGTCGACTTCGACCCTACCGGCGGCGTGGACATCCATTCGGCGACGGACGATTGGGACATCTTCACCACCAAGCATTACTGCGGGCAGTGTGAGGTGTTGGACGGGCACCACCTTCAAGGGAAGCGGGGGAAGATCAAGGCTACGATCCAGACCACCGTGCCCGGCGGAAGCGTCAAGATTGAATACACCGGCCCGGGCGATCCAATCATCGAGACCTACGACATCGACGACACCGGCCAGGCGAGCTTCAAGCTCAAGAAACTCAAAAAGGGCGACTACCACTGCCTGATCACCAAAATCAAAGACCCCGCCGGCAACACCCTCTGCCAAGGCCCCCTCGCCCCCCGGCCCGTAACGGTCAAATAAACGTCGAAACGTCAAAACGTCAAAACGTCAAAACGTCGAAACGTGGAAAACCGAAGCGTCAACACGTTGAAGACTGACGAGATCGACGCAGCTACTCGGTACCGTGCCCGTCAGGAAGCTGGCACTTCAGCAACGCAGCGGTCAGCGAGCCGCTCGGTACCACAACTGCAGCCGACAGCGAGCGACAGGGCGCCCCATTCATCTCATCGCGCAGCGGTTGGTGAGGAACAGACGGCGCGCGCAAGTCCATTCCGCACGCAACAACCCGTCCACGGCCGTTAGCAGCCTGTTGAAGAAGTCGTTTCCAGTCGCCCAAGTGTAACGCCACGCCTCGTGGGTGGCGCTATACGGCGATTGTCGTCGCCCACATGGGGCGACGCTACATTGTTCAACAGGCTGTTAGGCCGGGGTCGAAGGACGGAGACGAAGGACGGGGCGCGCTCCACTGCGGCCCTGATAGCCGTGTCCGGACTGAGGACAGTGCGGCTCTAATAGCGATGCCCCCCCCTTGGGGCCGCTGCCTGACGGTCGCGGTACACAATTGTCTTCGTTGATTACAACGCCCCCACGTGGAATGGTGTCAAGGGTTTGTCGTGCAATAGTGCGGGCAAATGTCTTCGTAGATAACGAACGCTGGCCCAGGCGGTGTGTCCGCCGTGATGGCCGTCCGCCTTGAGCTCCCGCGTCCAGCGGATCTGACGCAGACGGTCATAAAGATGAACCTGGTTTGAAGTGATGTCCGGCGGTCTAAGAAAGCCTGTCAGCCCGGCGCCGCGCGTGCGCTTTCGATCGATCGTGCCGAATATGCCCGTTCCAATGCCAAGCAAAAACACGTCGCGCGGGCTGGTGGTCACGTAGCACCGGCGCACACGACGAAGGGCGCCGGTGAGGTCGTAGGTCGGCGACAGCGCCGGGGCCAGCAGGACCAGCGTGTCAATCAAACCCTCGCGCGGCAACCGTTCTGCGGCGAACACGGCTATGCCCCCCCCGCCGCTGAATCCTATCAGATGAATCTCCGTGTCGGGGTCTTCGCGGCGAATCGCCAGAATCCGGCGTACGAGGCGGGCGGCCTCGAGCTTGTTGCGATTGAGCATCATAAGGTCGCAGAGCAGATCCCCTCGAAAACTACGGTGCCAGTCGAAGATGATCGTCGCCGCCCGGCAACCGGCCAGACGCATGGCCCGCCGGACCATGAGCGGCCCAAACAACAGGCCCCCGACCCCGTCGAGCACGATTAACGTCTGGGGCGCGGGCGAGCCGACCACCTCGGGGTGTCCATGCTTCGCTTGTTCCAACGCGTAGTGATACAACGCGGACGCCCGATTAACGATCGGTCCCATGCAAGACTCCAGAAAGCCGAAAGTTCGGAAACGGGTGTAACTATCCCATTATGACTGGCGTTCGTTACAACAACCCATGCCACAACGAGTGTAAGACCGGCCCACCCGCCGATCTAATCGTGGATGTGAGAGTCTATCTCACAGTGATGGCACGGCATCCAACCCGACCGACGCTACGCAGTTGACTTCGGCGACGACGCCTTGAGTCGCTCGAAGACAACCGATCGTTTGTATTTCGGCAGATATCGCGTCTCGTATAGGCCGATCTCATATCGACAGACGCTCCTGTAACTGCACCATGAACAAGGTGAAAAGTCACCCAGGCGATAGGGATGAACGGCCACGTCGCCGTCGAGCACTCGATCCGCCAGGGCGCCCATCTTGTATCGGGTGTGATCCAGCAGCGCCTGAAACGTTTCATCGTCCGCCGCGTCGGAGGCGTCGATACGACCGCACCGGCCGTCCTTCTTGATGTACACATTGTAGTGACCTGATTGCCCGGTCGTCAATTGACTGTCCAACGCCTCGATTCTCCTGGTATTGATGATCCCGCGTGGTTTTTCCGTGCCCGCGTGTGATGGATCAACGTCAGCGGCGTCCGACGGGTGCTTGACCGATTCATAGTTCGGCGTCAGGCTCAGGTAAAACGCCGCCGCCGGTTGCACGGGTCGATCGGCCAGACTCGTGCCGAGCTCGGCGAGAACCAGCAAGTATCCGATCAGTTGCAATGAAATGCCGTGGTACACCTCGCTAAGATCGAGGCGCTTACCGCCGCTTCGCTTATAATCAATGACCACACCGAGCATTTCGTCGGCGAGTTCGGCCAGGTCTACCCGGTCGATGTAACCCCGCAGAAGCACGCGCCGTCCGGCCGGAGTGTTCAACTCGACAGCCGGCAACGCGCCTTCGGCGTCCACGCCGAACGGCACCTCGGTGCGATATGGTCGGGCACGTCCGGCGCCGGATGCGCTACGTTGGGCCCGCATGACGCGCGCTAACTGCGAGGCGGACCGGCGCAGAATGTATGTGTCGCGGGCGTACGTAACGTTCGCCGAGACCGACAAGCGGGCGGCGACGCGATGCCAGCTATCATTAAGCCCGGATGCCACATCGCCGTCCGCAACGGTGGCGAGTTCCCTGCCACTTGAGATCAGCGCGCCGATGAAGTCTTCCAGAATCGCGTGGTGGACCTTCCCAACGTCCACCGGTTCATAGGTCGCTTCCGGGCGCTCGCGCAGACGCAGGACGTGCTGTGAAAAATGCTTGAACGGGCACGCAGCGTATGCCTCGAGTTGAGAAACGCTGACCGGCAGCGGGGTTCTGTAGAGTCTTGCCACCGACCGGCCCGACAGCGCCGCGCGCTTCATCGAACCTAGCCCGGCCAACGCGCGGCGGGTGTGCTCATCGGACGGGCACGATGTTCGGTGAGCTTCGTATAATGCGTTCCACTGACCACGACGGTCTGAACAATCTTGATCGGGCGAGTGCCTGGTTCGATACTCGATCGCCAGCCGCGATACGAGGTCGCGGGGAGTCAGGATGTCCCAACTCGAGCACTTGCGCACCGGGTCACCGACATGAATCGTTTCAATAGTCGGACATGCCGCCTTGACAGCAGCGACATAGGGCGACGGTCGCAGCTCTTTGCCCTGCTCGTCGGTTGAGGCATAGGTGATTAATAGTTTCTCTGACGGTCGGGTCACCGCAATGTAGGCCAACAGGCTTTCCGCCAGAACGCGCTGCCTTCCGGTTACGCCCAGACTAACACCGCCACGGGCCAGCATCTGACGATCGTCGTCGTTGAGGATCGAGTCTTCTATGATTCGAGCTGGAAACACGCCGTCGTTGAAGCCCAGGATGATCGCGGCCTTGATGTTCGGATGACGGCTCCGATCGATGGAACCGACCAGCACCTGATCGAGCATCGGGGGCGCCAGACCCAAGGTCAAGCGCGACAGCCCGGCGTCGATGACATCCGCCAGTTCGTTGATAGACAGCGGTGTGTCCGTGAACGAGAACGCCAGATCGTCCAGAAATTCCGAGGTGTCGCGCCACACTTGACGGTGCTCCTCGGCGGTGTCGAGTTGGCCGTCCTGCTCGGCGGCGTCGGCCCAGTGCTGAAGTCGGCGGTCGATCCGGGATGATTCCATCAGCCTGCGAATCGCATCCGCCCATGCCTCGCCGGTGTGAGATCGTCCCTGGGCCCCGAGCTTAATCCATCCGTCGAAAAGCTCGATCAACGCCCTTCGCGCGGCGTTCACAGATTCGAGGTTCGATGTTTCAAACTCAGACGGTGCATCCTCGACCTCGGCCAGCGATTCGCGCCGAATGTGGGTCCACGCCTCCACGTGCCACGCTTGCCAGCCGCAGATACCATGAGCCAGAAGATGGTTTTCCAACTCGTCGGCCGCGTCGGACTCAATCGGCAGCAAGCCGGTCTTCAGCAGCAATCGCATCGGCTCGAGCTCGTACGGCGACACCGACAGCGCCGCCACGCCTCTTAGCCACTCCACCAGCGGCAGATGGGCGATCGACCGACGCCGATCTATGAAGTATGGAATACCGCGGGCGGACAGCGCCGCCGACATCAGGTCATGGTACGGCTGAAGGTCGCGGGCGATTACGGCAATGTCGCGATAACGGTACGGCTTAGCCTGGTCCTGGACCCAGCGAACCACCTGGGCTACAGCGTACTCCACCTCGACACGGCGCGTCGGACACTCCGCCAACTGGACGGCGGCTCCGTCACACTCATCAGACTCCGTCTTCGCTTCGGCCTGCGCCGTAAAGATTCGCCGTTCCACGCGGGCCAGCGCGTGTGAATCTATGAAACGTCTGCTCTCCGGGCGATGCAGTACAATGGGATCGCCCACTTGCAGTCCCGCGCGTTCAAAGATGTTCACAAGGTCAAGATACGTCTGATGGGTTTGGGCGAAAAGGGACGACGCTGTTTCCTCCGTCTCTCCATCAGGCGATCCCTCAATAAGCGAGGGATCAAGCAACATCGAAACGTGGACCCGGCTACACATGCGCGACAGCGCGATGAGTGTTCGTTTCTCCTGGCCGCTGAGCGTCGCGAAACCGTCCACCCACAATTCCGCTCCGGCAAGCCAGGGGCAACGTGGTATGGCTTCGCACGCGACGTGCAGATGTTGCGACGGGTCAAGTCGCTCATCGCCCAAGTAATCAAGATATGTGGCGTAGATCAGTCGTAGGTCGTGCAGCTTGGCCTGAATGGCCTCCTCCCCCGCAGCCACATCCTCAATAGGCCCGATGTCATCCGGTGCGACGGCCTCGTTAAAGAACTCCGCGATCGTATCACTGAGTTGACCGATGAACCCGCCGGCACGCTCCACCCGGCGGAAGTATCGCAGTTTCGGCCTGTGCTTGGCCAATAACTGCCGCAGCACCATGGCCCGGGCCGGCTCGGACAAGGCCCGCCGCGCCGTCCCGCCTGCCGAGTCCATCACGCGATACGCCAACCGACGGAACGAGAGCACCTCCGCCCTGTGGGCCGCCCCGACCTCCTCCCCCGTAATCAGGGCCCGCTCCATCTGCAGGCTGGCCTGCTCAGGGACCAGCAGAATCAGTCGAGGCCCGAAGATCGGATCGTCGCGCAGGCGTTGCCGGATCGCTTCCACGCAGGTGTGCGTCTTGCCCGAGCCGGCTCTACCTAGAACGAATCGTACGGTCATTGGCAACCGCTGGAGTACCCGCCCGCAGCCGTCTCGTCAACCGTCGAACTCATCGGATTCCAGATGCCCGAGCCCACGGCGGTAAACCAGATACTCCCTGAATTTGCGGTACGTCAGTAGAATGAAGTGTGCTGTGCCCACACCCAATATCAGCGTCACCGGCACCATGCCGGGCGAGAAGGGCGTCAGCGTCTGCCGCACGGCCCAGAGGGTGCACACGCCAAACACGATCGCGCCCACAAGCGTCGCGATCGGCGGGTTCGTCTTCTTGAGAACGAATATCCCTTCCATGATCAACGGCACCGCGTTGTAACGATGACCGCATTCAGGACACTGACCGTCAAACGGCAAGCCGCGCAGGTTATACAAGCATCTGGCGCACAACGTCAGCGACGAGATGTGCTGACCCCGGTACGATTCCGCGACGATTCGCTTGACTTCCTCGCTGTCCATGACCGAGAGCGTATTCTAACACAAACACTGCGCGAACGGGCAATCGGAGTCTACCCGCACTCTTGACTGGTGGCGCCGGGCCGGGTGCCACCGGTTCTTCGAATGAGGTGCTTCAGTCGGAACTGGAAGACTCTGCCATTCAAGTTACATGAAAAGCCCATCCCAAAACCGTCGCACAGGCATCTTGCCTGTGGATTCCACCGGATGCAAGCCTGACCCTTATCCGAAAACCAGAACGTACAGGTTGTCTGGGCCAGGAGTTGCCAATGTTGTCGGCTGTGCTCGGTGCCAGACCCGAGGCCCGGGTGCAGGGATGCCGGGGTCCAGGCTCGTACGCGATCCTGATCGGGTAACACATGCCCGCGCTGCGCTTGGGCATGACACCCGGGGGGCAACAGCATGGCCATGCCTGAAGGCGAAAACGTGGCACGCAATCGCCCGCTTTGCCGAATGCGGATGACCGCGGTAAGGTGTTGTCCAGCCCGATTTCGCGGGATGTGGTTACAACAGCGCTTGCAATTCATCAGAAAGAGCCGGTCATGTCAACATCCAGGCAGATAACCCGTCGTGAGTTGCTGAAGAGCGCGGCGGCGGTAGTGGCGGTACCGTACTTTGTCCCGGCTAGCGCTCTGGGGCGGGGGCCTCGGGCCGCACCGAGCGAGCGGATCACGCTGGGGTTCATCGGCGTGGGCAACATGGGCGGCGGCCACGTCGAGGCGTTTGTCGGAAACTGCGACGTTGAGGTCTTGGCAATCTGCGACGTGGATCGGATCAAGCGAGACAAAGCGCGCGACAAAGTGGTGGAGCAATACGCGGCTCAGATCGAAAGCGGCTCGTACACCGGCTGCGACTTGTACAACGACTTCGAGGATCTGCTCGCCCGCGACGACATCGACGCCGTGGTGATTGCCGTCCCCGACCACTGGCACGCCATCATCGCCATCGCCGCCTGCCGGGCGGGCAAGGACGTCTACTGCGAAAAGCCGCTGTCACTGACCATCCGTGAAGCCCGCGAGATGGTAGACGCCGCCCGTCGTTACGGCCGGGTCTTTCAAACCGGCAGCCAGCAGCGATCCGCTGAGAATTTCCGCAAGGCCTGCGAACTGGTGCGCAGCGGACGCATCGGCAAACTGCAGACGGTCAACGTCGGCATCGGCGAACCGTCGAGTGAGAGGTATCTGCCGGAAGAAACGGTCCGCGAGGGATTTGACTGGGACCGCTGGATCGGTCCGGCTCCGTGGCAGCCCTACAACGCCGAGCGTTGCAGCGGCAGCTACTCCGGCGGGTGGCGACTGATCCGCGATTACTCCGGCGGCATGACCACTGACTGGGGGGCGCACCACTTCGACATCGCCCAGTGGGGCATGGGCATGGACGGCAGCGGCCCGATCAAGATCATTCCACCCGAACAGAGCGACGAGAATACGCTGACTTACGAATATGCCGGCGGCGTCACCATGATGCGAGGCGGCGCGAACGGCATTCTGTTCACCGGCACCGACGGTAAGATCGAAGTCAATCGCGGGCACTTCAAGACGTGGCCAGACGAAATCGGCAAGGAGCCGATCGGTCCCAACGACGTGCATCTCTACGAGAGCAGCGACCACGGGCAAAACTGGCTGGATTGTGTTCGCACGCGGCGGCACCCGATCTGTGACGTAGCCATCGGCTGTAGCTCGGTGACCGTCTGTCATCTTGGCAACATCGCCTATTGGCTGGGCAGGTCGATTCAGTGGGACCCGGATAAGGAAGAGATCATCGGCGACGAGGCGGCCGCCCGCCGGCTCGACCGCCCGAAGCGGGCGCCGTGGCGTTTGCACTTGTAATCAGGGAGCATGTGATGAAGAGAACAGCTTTCGTCGGACTGGCGATGGTCGTGTTCGTTGCCGCGAATGTGCGGTGCGGTCCCGCGCGGCGGTCGCGGATCGAGCAACTCGTCCAGGAATTCACGGGCCAAGTCCCGATGAACGTGCGAACGTCGGAGCAGTTGAAAGCCGCTTACACCGACGTGCTCGAGGACTTGCTGCCCGGGATGAAGGCGGAGCAACTGGTCGACCGTGAGCAACCGCAGCAGACGTTTGAGGCGATTTGCGTGCGGGCTGCCAGACCTGGGGCACAAGACGAGCGGACGGCACTGTGCGAGGTGATCGCCGAGTATCTTGATCCGGATGACGCCAAACCCGTCCGCGTGTGGCTGCTGCGCCAACTGGAACGCATCAGCGGGGAGGAATCCGTCGGCAAGCTCGGCGAATTGCTCGACGATCCTGATCCGCGTATTCGGGAACTGGCCCGACGGTCGTTGCAGAACAATCCCGCCCCTGCCGCCGGCGACACTCTGCGCACCGCCCTGACCAGGGCGAAGGCCGACGACCCCACCTGGCGGGTTGCGCTGATCAACGCGCTGGCCGCCAGGGGCGATCCGGCCGATGCGTACGAACTGGCTTTGGGATTGTTGGCAAGCGATCAGCGTGTGGTCGTTGCGTCCGCCGCCGCGTTGGGTGATGTCGGCGGGGCACGCGCGGCTGATGCGCTGGACGCCATGTGGCGGGGCGATGATGAACGGCTGCGCGACACGGCGGCGGCGGCCCTGATCCGAATCGCGGATCGGTTGGCGGAGGCGGGACAGCGAGATCGGGCTGCTGCCATCTACCGCGACATGTATCATTCAAGCATCGGGCACAGCAATCGCGTTGCGGCTTTGCGGGGTTTGGCTGCCGCTGAAGGGGAGAAGGCGCTGCCGAGGCTGCTGCCGGTCATCAGGGGCGAGGTCGATCCGAACATGCAGCGCCTGGCCGTGGACTTCGCTGCACGGATTCCCGACCCGGTTGTTACACAGACGTTGATCCGGGAGATGAGCGACGCCTCGCCCGCGCTTCAAGTCTTATTGATCAATGCGCTGGCATGGCGCGGGGACGCCCTTGCCAAGACCGTCCTGATCGATGCCCTCGACAGCGACGAGGCGGACGTGCGGATCGCGGCCGCCTGTGGCTTGAGGCATCTGGGCGACGAGTCTGACGTCATCCCATTGGCCCGGTTCGCCGCAAACGCGGGCGGCGATGAGCGCGACGCGGCCCGGCATAGCCTGTGGCGCTTGCCCGGTGTGGGTGTGGATCAGACGATCCTGGCCGGGGTGCGGCAGCAGCAAGAGCCAAACGTGCGTGCCGAGTTGATCCGCAGTCTCGCACGTCGCCGGGTCGCCTCAGCCGTCCAGACGTTGGTCTGGGCCGCGATGGATCAAAGCGGAACGGTGCGGGCGGCGGCGTTTGAATCGCTGGGCGAGTTGGCCAACGAAACCGATCTGCCCGCGCTGCTTGATCTGCTGGTCAACGAAACGCAGAACGAGGCGCGTGAGGCGGCCCAAGACGCGGTCGTTGCCATTTGCCTGCGACTCGACGATGAGAACCGGCGGGCCGAGCCGGTACTCGCGGTGTTTTCCGGCACGAACCCGACGGTCAAGGCGTCCCTCATTCGTGTGCTCGGTCGCCTGCAAGGCCCCCGGGCTCTGAGCTCAATCCGGGCTGCCGTAGGCGACCACGAGGCGGAGGTGCAGGACGCAGCCGTACGGGCCCTGGCGAAATGGGACGATCCGATCGTGCTCGACGACCTGCTGCAAATCGCGCGGACCGGTGCGAAGCAGAACCATCAGGTACTCGCCCTGCGAGGCTATGTGCGGCTGGTCCGGCTGCCGAGCGATCGTGAGCCTCTTGAGACGCTGGACATGCTGGACGGCGCGATGCAGCTCGCACAACGCCCACAAGAGAAAAAGCTCGTGCTCAGCGCGGTGGCGGATGTGATTCATCTCGACGCGCTTGCCGTGGCTGCGGGCTGCCTGGACGACGAGGCACTGCGAAATGAAGCCGCGGCGAGCGTGGTCAATATCGCCGGTCCGTTGAGCGCCGCCCATTACCAGCAGGCGGTGGCCGCGGTTGAGAGTGTGCTGGCACTTCAGATCAGCGACGGCGTTCGCGCCCAGGCCGACCAGACGCTTGAATCGATCGAACGGCACGCCGGTTACATCACGGCCTGGATGGTATCCGGGCCGTACATGGAGGAGGGGTTGAAGGCGGCTGATCTGCTCGATACTCCGTTTGGGCCCGAGCAGCAGGATGCTTCCGGTATGGTGTGGCGTGAGTTGCCCGTTACGAATCCGAAAGACCCGTGGACGTTCAACCTGAGCAAAGCGATCGGCGGGAGCAACCGTTGCGTATATGTCAAGACAATGGTCTGGTCCGAGACGGATCAGCCGGCCCAACTCGAAATCGGCAGCGACGACGGTGTGAAGGTGTGGGTAAGCGGCGAGGTCGTGCACGCCAACAATGTTATTCGTGGCCACGCCCTTGCCCAGGACAAGGTGGACATCCGCCTTCACGCCGGCTGGAACGCGCTGATGCTCAAGATCACCCAAGGGGGGGGCGACTGGGCGGTTAGCTGCGGCCTCAAGTCCCCCGACGGCGGGAACCTGGACGGACTGAGATTCAAGGCCGAGTAGGAGCGGAGGGCAAAGATTCTCTTTGCCACAGCGACGGAACGACGAAGCAACGGAATCATACAGAACCGCGACCGTGAGGGAGCGGCCTGGTACGAAGCGCCGAGCCATACAGAACCGCGACCGTGAGGGAGCGTCCCGGTTTCGCCCAAGACAGGGGGACATTCCGGTCTTCCGGTCCATCCGGCGGAGTCTGAAAAGAAGAATCTCCCCTTTTCTCGTCGGATCGCCGTCGCGGCCAGGGACCCCGCAGAAACGCAGTTCCTATCCGGCTCCTGGGGATTTCCTCGACTCACACCGGCGTAATCACGCGGTTGACGGAGGCGGTAGGAATCTGGTATATTCGGAAACAGTGATCGGCGGTTCGCTGCCGGAGCGCGATCAGGTCTTTTTCAGGAGACAAGCGATGAAGAGGATGATGGGGGCAGTGTTGGTGCTGATGCTCGCGGGGGCGGTGTTCGGCGAGGGCCGGAAGATTCGGGTGCCGAAGCACTACCCGAACATCCAGACGGCCATCAACTTCGCCGAGGACGGGGACACCGTCATCGTTGCTGACGGAGTCTGGTCGGGGGCAAGCAACAAGAATCTCGATTTCCTTGGCCATAACATCACGGTCAGATCGAAGAACGGCCCCGATGCGTGCACGATCGATTGCGAGGACGATGGACGCGGGTTTTTCCTTCATAGGGGGGAAGGCAACGCGGCACAGATCATCGGGTTTACTATCACAAGCGGGAATTCGGGACTCGGCGGAGCAATCGCATGTCAGCGTGCCAGTCCGACGATTTCAGGCTGCATTCTCCGCAACAACACTGCTTTGACTGGCGGCGCGTTGTACTGTTCCGATTACACGAACGTGGTCATCCAAAATTGTCTGATCACCAAAAATGAAGCTGGGAGCGGAGCAGGAATCTACCTTACTGGGAACGAAAACGAGGCTCAAATCCGAAACTGCACAGTATCCGAGAATACCGCAGAGCAAGGTGGAGGTTTGCTTTTTGGGTCACACAGTAGTCCAATCGCAACCAGTTGTGTCATCTGGAAGAACATTCCAGATTCTATTGAGGCGCGACCCGATGCGACGCCCATAGTCCAATACACCCTAATTCAAGGCGGCTGGCCGGGCACGCACAACATCGACGCCGACCCCCTGTTCGTGGTCGGCCCGCGGGGCGAGTTCTATCTGAGCCAACGCAAGGCGGGGCAGGACAAAACAAGCCTCGCGGTCAACAATGGCCTCGGTACTGCGAAACAGCTCGGTCTCAAGAAAACCACCACGCGCACGGACCGCAGACGCGACAAGCGGGCGGTGGACATGGGCTGGCACTATCCGAGGTGAAGAATGAAAACACCTCCACCTAAGTGTCTGGCGATGATTATTTGCCAAGGGGTCTGGACGCACCCGATCCGGAAGACAACCTCGATCATGGAGGTCTTTGGGGAGGTAGCGACCCGCAAGTTTCCCATCATCATGCCATCGTTAACGATCTTCATGCAATTCATCGACGGACGGGGCGTCGTACCCCTGGTATTGCGTTTTACCCGGGAGGAAGATGCCGAAGTTATTTGGTCTGTGGAGGAACGTATCGATTTCGGCGACGATCCGCTACACATCCAGGAACGGCACGTCACGATCGAGAGTCTGCGATTCGAGCGGGCGGGCATGTACAGCATCGGCGTTTACCACGATGAAGAACTCATTGCGGTACGGACCTTCATGGCAAAGAAGCGCTAAGAAGCTTGGGTTTCGCCGGGTGCCATGTTCATGCTCGCGTGAGCATGTTTTCGGCGGAGTAGACGTACCTTCAGCGGGTGGCACGGTCTGGAGTAGGCAGGCCATGGTAGACTGACGCGACCCGCGCCGCGCCCCCGCCTGGCGAAATCGCGAAACACGAGCGTTTTCCGTCGCCCCCGTTGGGGGCTTGTTGCTCGGTTTTCAGTGTACCCAGGGCTCGCTGCGCTTGCCCTGGGCTATACTCCCTCGCCCCTACCGGGGCTCGACAGACACGGCGTCCATACCCCGGGGCTTGCTGCGCTTGCCCTGGGCTACATTCCGTCGCCCCTACAGGGGCTAGACGGACACGGCGTCCATATCCCAGGGCTTGCTTCGCTCGCCCTGGGCTATACTCCCTCGCCCCGCTGGGGGCTTGTTGCCTATCCCAAGACTGTGGGACAGGTTTTCTAACCTGTCATCTGACCGGCTGGAAAGCCGGTCCCACAGGTATTGTCAGAGCCTCTTATTTCGCTATTCTTCATTCGCCATTCGCCATTCGCTATTCGCCATTCGCTATTCGCCATTCCTCCGCCACCAACACAGCGACAGCAGGGCGAACAGCAGGTCGGCGTGTTCTGCCCGACGGGTCAGGTGTTCTTCAAACACGCGTTCGACCGTTTCGTAGCACAGGCCGTCAAAGGACTCGATTGCCGAACGGGTGACCGTGTCGCGGAACAGATCGTGCAGCGGGCCTCTAAGGTATTCGCCCAGCGGCACCTCGAAGCCCTTCTTGGGCCGATCGAGCACGGCGTCAGGCAGAACATCGCGGTATGCGTCGATCAAGACCCGCTTGCGCAGGCCGCGGTCGATTTTGAACTCCGACGGGATCGACAGCGCGCACGCGACGACGTCGGGATCCAGAAACGGCACGCGGACCTCCAGCGAGCACGACATGCTCGCCGTATCAACCTTGTGCAGCATGTCTGAAGGCAACCCATACTGAAGATCGAACGCGAAGATCGCCGCCAGCGGATCGTCGGCGAATTGCTCGGACAGGGTCTGGGCCGTCTTGACGACATCACGATCCAGATCGGGCGCCCGCTTCGGGTTCGTATAGACCGACTCCGCCTCCGGGGACATGATCCGCGACCAGGCGATGTGCCTGGCAAGGACGTTGTCGCCCGCACTGCGCAGCAGCTTGCGAAATTGTCGCACCCGATCGGCCCCGCGCGAGGATTTCGACGCTCCCGCCCGCGACATCAGCGGCTCGATCACCCGACGACGAATCAGCGGCGGGATGCGGCGATAGGCATCGACAGCCGCGTGCCCGAGATAGCGCCAGTATCCACCGAACAGTTCATCGCCCGCGTCGCCGCTCAGAGCGACGGTGACGTGCCGGCGTGCCAGACGCGACACGAGCGTGGTCGGGATGATCGAGCTGTCGCCGACCGGCTCGCCGAGGTGGTCCAAAATGCCGGGAACGGCTTCGACGATGTCCCGCGTGGTCAGCTTCAGCTCATAGTGGTCCGTGCCGAAACGCCGCGCGACCGTTCGGGCGTACTTCGTCTCGTCGTACACGGGGGCATCGGCATGTCCCACGGAGAACGTCCGAACCCCGGTCCCCATCGCGGCTGACAGGTGGGCGACGATGATCGACGAGTCAAGCCCGCCGGAAAGAAACGCGCCGATCGGCACATCGGATACCCGTCGTCGGGTGACTGCCTGCCTCAGACCATGGCGGATGCCGGCCGTAGCCTCGCAATAGGAACACGTTGCACCGCGCTTGAGCGATTCCACAGTGCAGTACGACGTGGGTTCGCCCGCTCCATCAGCATCAAACTCAAGGTAACACCCCGGCCCCAGGCGGCGCGATCCTCGGTGAATCGTCCGCGGGGCGGCGATGTAGCCGAATTGCAGGTGTTGGGCCAACGCGTGGTCATCGATAGCCCGATCCCAACGGCCCAACGCCCTCAGCGCTGCAAGCTCACTGGCGAAGCACAGTGTGTCACCGAATGTCGCGTAAACGACCGGTTTGATGCCAAACCTATCCCGCGCGATGAACCCGCGACGGTCCTTCCTGTCGTAGAAGGCCAGCCCCCACATGCCGTTAAACCGCGCCAGCGCGCCGACCCCCCACCGGGCGCAGGCTTTGAGGACAACTTCGGTATCTCCGTCGGTCGCTAATGACTCGCCGGCAGACGATAGTTCGTCCAGCAACTCACGATGGTTGTACAGCTCCCCATTGTACACCAGAACATAGCGCCGCGGCAGATCGTGCATCGGCTGATCAGCCGCCGGGGTGGGGTCGCGCACGGCCAGCCGCACCGCCGCCAGGCCGACCGACGGATTCGACCGCGTGCCGGTCCACTGACCGTCCGTGTCCGGACCGCGATGCCGCATCAGGCCACAAGCACGGTTCAATCCCTCGCGGTCGATCGGTTGTCCGTCAAAATGAATGATCCCCGCGATGCCACACATGCGATAGGCTTACGCTCACTTGTGGGAATGGAGACGATTGCGTCCCGTCGCGCCCGCCGTCTCCAACGGCCCATTCGATTGGAGATTGCGGATTGTGGATTCAGACTCAGCGGGCGCCAAGTTCCCAGGCGACGCAATCCGTGATCCGCCACCAGCAACGACTTTGTACGATCGGGGCGCGACAGTCACGGGTTTGAATCTCCCGCCGTGACCGCCTGCGGGAGTGCGTTTCGCGCAATCAGCGGCTCGGCCGCTCGACGGTTCGACGGGTCGATCCGATAGGCGATCTGGTAATGCGCCACAGCCGCCCGCTCGTTGTTTCTTCGCAATAGGAACTCCGCGAACGCAATGTGGGCCTCGGCGCTTCGGGGTTCCATTGCCACCGCTTGTCTGAACCGCCGCAACGCCAGGTCATAGTCGCCCCGCTCCTCATGCTCTCTGGCAAGCCAGACCTGCTGTTCGGCGGATGGACCGACGAACTCGGCGGCCCACTGGACCTGGCGCAACGCTTCGTCAAACTGTCCCTTCAATTCGAGGGCGATGTTCTTGCCCTTCAGGGCTGCCCGATGACCCGGCTGGGTGGTAATCGCACGGTCAAAGTACGCGATGGCCCGGTCCACCTCGCGCATGGCCGCCGCTTGGTTACCCATGACAAACTGTTCCCGCGCCAGGATAATCGAACAATCACCCAGGTCATGGAGGTTCTCCGCCCGTTGGGGTTGCTTTTCTTCCGCCATCTCGAAGAAACTCCGGGCCAGTGCATATTCGGATTCCAGCACGGCAGCCTGCCCGTGCCGGCGGAGCTCCAAATAGCTCGGACCGCAACCGGCGGCCGCGACCACCAAGGCCACGCACGTTATCCACAGCGTGATCGAATCGATCCGTGATCTACACCCAAAAGCACCCATCGCGTCATCCCTCGATAAACCGGCACAGGTTGACCATCATTCCGCAGAAGGTCCCACGTCATCTTAACATCACCATGAGGCCGGGGGTAGGGACGGCGCGACAATCCGACGGGCCCACCGTCCGCGGCGATGTGACGAGGATTGACACGGGCGCGGTCGCCTTTGAACTGACCACCGACCGATGGGGTCGTTTTTCGCTTCGCCGCAGACCACCTGTCGGACCGACCGGCATCGACGCCGCCGGAGTGCGACGCAAACCAACAGGTGATAGTGCTCTGTCAGCGTTGAATTGACGGGCACGGTTGGGTGGCATGGGTAAGCGCCAGCTTACCCGTGTCCTGTGGGTGTGCCGCACGGGCAAACAAGTTTGCCCATGCCACCCGACCGCCCCGTCAGCCGGTTACATATCGGGCCAACACGATAAACCGGTGAGAAACGGACGTTGAACGTTGGATTTGTTTCTTCGTTGCCGATGTGTCCATAACGGATGTGCAGGGAAGGCGGCTTGAGGGCATCTGTGCGCATTGACGCGGATCCTCTCAGTGTCACGTCGTACGCGAAAAGCGCTAATCGCACCGCGCCGGATTACGCCGGCAACTGAGAAAGCCGTCCGATTCCAAAGACCGCTTGTCGCGAAGGAGAGAGAACCGATGCTCGGTCGAGAGCATACGTCCACTGTGAGATTCCTCGTCGGATTCCTTGCCGCCGTGGTCACCACATGGCCTGTGTCCGAACCATCCTACGGGCAGCAAAGTTCCCCGCCCTCCCCGCCTTTCTCCAGCGAGCAACAGACCGCGGTCAAGATCGGCGTGCTGGCCAAGCGGGGGCCCGAGAGGTGCCTGGAGAAATGGGGGCCGACGGCCGAGTACCTGACAAGTCAGGTCCTCGGCCACTCGTTCACGATCGTGCCGCTCGACTATGACGAAGTCAATCCGGCCGTCGAGCGCGGCGACGTGGATTTCATGCTGACCAATCCCTCGTTCTACGTGGGACTGGAAAAACTCTACGGTGCCAACCGGATCGCGACGCTTAAGAACCGGCGCACGGCCGGCGTGTACACCGTCTTCGGCAGAGTGATCTTCCACCGGGCCGACCGCGATGACATCCAAGACCTGGGCGACCTGAAGGGCATGACCTTCATGGCCGTCAAGGAGACATCATTCGGCGGCTGGCAGATAGCCTGGCGGGAACTGAAAAAGCAAGGGATCGATCCGCGTAGCGACTTCGCCGACTTTCGGTTCGGCGGGACGCACGATGCGGTGGTCTACGCGGTGCGCGACGGCAGGGTTGATGCGGGGACGGTCCGAACCGACGCGCTCGAGCGAATGTGTGAGGAAGGCGAAATCCGCATGGAGGATTTTCGCGTCCTGGGTCACGATCACATCAGCCAAGAGGTTTGTGAGTTCCCTCTCCTACACTCGACCGACACGTACCCGGAATGGCCGATGGCCGAGCTAGCTCACACCTCCGACGAGCTGGCCGAGAAGGTCGCCGTGGTCCTGGTAGGCATGCCCGCGGACAGCCCGGCGGCCAAGGCCGCGAGGTGCGCGGGCTGGACGGTCCCGCTCAACTATCAGCCGGTGCACGAGTGTCTCAAGGAACTCCGCGTTGGGCCGTACAAGGACTATGGAAAGGTGACGGCCGACGACGTTTTACGGCAGTATTGGCCTTGGTTGCTGGGTGGACTTGTTGCTGCCGTTCTGCTTGTTGTGGCCGTGGTTTACACGCGCCAACTCAACCGAAAGCTCGCCCGGGCCGTTTCGGCAGAAGAAAGGCGTGCGCATCAGCAAGTCGTAGTAGCCGGCTTCGGTCAGATCGCGCTCTCGGACGTGTCCTTGGATGAGCTGTTTGACAAGGCCGTTGCACTGGTCTCCCAGACACTTGGGACGAAATACGCCAAGGTCCTGGAACACCTTCCCGAGCAGCAGGTCCTTTTCTTGCGGGCGGGAGTGGGTTGGAAGGAAGGCTGGGTACGGCATAAGTCGGTGCCGGACGGCCCGAATTCGCAGGGCGGGTATACGCTCCTTCAAGACAAGCCGGTGATCGCAGAAGACATACACA
>Ga0114922_10000791_pt1 | contig 30491 bp, 23 predicted proteins | sample AartaG_FD_100975 | JGI IMG/M metagenome (GOLD analysis project Ga0114922, IMG submission 100975) | Deep subsurface microbial communities from Aarhus Bay to uncover new lineages of life (NeLLi) - Aarhus_00045 metaG | ecosystem: Environmental > Aquatic > Marine > Oceanic > Sediment | place... | reverse complement strand
TTTATAAGCAGATTCTGAAAAACCCAAAATCTTATCGCACGATGGACAAACCCACATTCTTACCCTATTAAAACCAATTCCAACATTTATTCTTTCTCCTTTAAAGTCTCCGATTCTTTTTTTTAATATTCCTTTTTTCTCTTTCTCAATAACTTCGAAAAAATCTGCTAATTGAATTTCTACATTACAATACGGACATTTTGACATATTGATTATTAAGAATTTTGATAATAAATAGATTGCTAAATTACAATTTTAGGTGAAAGAAAGTTATAAGAATAGCTGAAAGCTATATTTTTAATTTCAAATTTTTAAGTGATTAAAGAAAAGAAATGGGAGAAGTAGGTTTTTTTCAGAATCCCTATTTGGAGTTTATTTATGAGTTATAGAGATTAATTTTATTTAATATATTGAAAAGATTTGTTTTCAATAGAAAAGAATTTTAAATAGTCGAATAATCTTTTTATTTAATTATATTAAGGAGTAAAAAATAATGCCAAATTGCAAAATTTGCGATCAAGAACTCGTTGAGGGGGGTTTTGAGGAAAATTTAGGAATGTGTGCTAATTGTATCATGATTGAGAGTAGAGAGATGAGTTCGAAAACATTACTTATTGTATTCCTAACCTTTTTGGGGGGGTTAATGTTTATCGTGGGATTTTTACAGGTAATTTTTATGGTACCTTCCTTAATCGTAGACTTTGAGCAATATATTTTCTATTTAATTCCTCCTTTGATTGTGTGTGTCATTTCTGGCAGTGGAGTAATTTATTTTTCAATTTTTTTTAAATCCAAGTAATTCCGAGAGAATAGAATACCAGAATAAGTATTAGGACGATTAGTGCATCTTTCTAGTTTCATATAGAATGAATTTTAAAAAACCTATATTTATATAAATAGCTAAATTTGAAGTTTCAAATATTATAAATTTTTAAAGTAAAAATATTAAAGATATTCGACCTAACTATTTTTTAAAAATAAACGAAAAATTAAAATAAAATAAGAATCTTAAAATGGACCAAATTGATTCGTTAGACGGGAAATGGCGTGAGAAATGGAAAGATAAAGAAATTACCGCAAAAGGAGCCATAAAGAAGATTATTCTTGGGAATCGCGTATTCATAGGTTCTGCGTGTTCGGAGCCTCAAGCGCTTACTGCTGAATTAATTAAATCTTCTGAAAGCTTAATTGATACGGAGATTATACATTTTCTTACGATTGGTCCTGAAAAATATTTTAAAGATAAAAGGGAAGATCTTTTTAGACATAACGCTTTTTTCATAGGTAAAACCCTACGAGAGGAGATAAATAAAGGACAGGCTGACTATACGCCAATATTAGCGAGCGAAATTCCTTCTTTATTTCTTTCAGGGCGGAAAAATTGCGATGTTGCTCTTATTCAAGTAACACCACCAGATCGTTATGGTTTTTGTTCGTTTGGGATTAACATTGATGTAGCAAAACCCATAGCCCAAGCTGCTTATTTAACAATAGCAGAAATTAACCCTCAAATGCCCCGAACCTTGGGTAATAGCTTTATTCACATGAAAGACATCGACTATTTCGTTTACAACGATGTGCCCCTCTTAGAGTTCCAATTTAAAGAAAAAATTGATGTTTCGGGAAAAATAGGAAAGAATGTGGCAAATTTAATTGAAAATAAATCGACAATTCATATTGGTAACGGTTATTTACCGAACGCCTGCTTAAAATATTTAATGGATAAGAAGTCTTTAGGTATGCATAGCCATTATATTACTGATAATATAATTCCTTTGATAGAAAACGTAGTTCTAACTTGTAGAAAGAAGAATTTTCACCCCGAAAAGATTATAACAAGTTTCGCTTTAGGTACTAAAAAATTATATGATTTCGTAAATAATAATCCGTATATTGAGTTTTATCCTAGTGACTATGTATGTAATCCAAAATATATTGGAATGAACAAAAAAATGGTTTCTATAAACCAAGCGTTACAAATTGATTTAACGGGGCAAGTTAATACTTCTACTAAAGGGTATAACTTTTATTCTGGGATTGGGGATACTGTAGATTTCATGAGGGGGGCTGCTTTTTCTAAAGGTGGAAAACCAATTGTTGTGCTCGCGTCCACAAGAAAAAATGAGACCGTTTCAAACATTGTACCTCATTTAGATGAAGGAGCTGGAGTTATTTTATCTCGAGCAGATGTTCATTACGTAGTTACCGAATGGGGCGTTGCTTATGTGCACGGTAAGACAATTAGAGAGCGAGTTATTGAATTAATTTGTGTAGCTCACCCTAAATTTAGAGAACAGTTGTTAGAACACGCGAAAAAGTTAAATTACATTTACTCGGATCAAATTCTACCTTGCGACGAGCAAGGAAACATATGTATTTATCCTTTTAAGTACGAAACTATATACACCGCAAGAGATAACGAAAAGATCGTAGTTAGACCAGTTAGAACCACTGACGAGCCTTTATTAAAAGAACTTTATTATTCCTTAAACGAGAGAGATAGATATTTACGCTTTTTTGAAGTTAGGAAGGAATTCACTCATTCTAAAACGCAAAGTGAGGTCAATATCGATTATAATAATGTATTTTCTATAGGGGCGTATGTGGGAGAGATCGGAAACGATGCGATGATAGGAAACGCTACTTATTATTTAAATCCAGTCACGAATTTAGCAGAATATAGTTTTGTAGTAAGAGAGGATTATAGAGGAAAAGGCATAGGCTCCTTTCTCTATCACCATTTAATTATCATCGCGAAAGAAAAAGGGATAAAAGGATTTTATGGTAGTATTCACATTCAAAATAAAAGTACAGTCCAAATTATCCGAAAAGGGGGGTATACTAAAATTAATCCACCTGAAGCGGGTGAAAAAGAATTGTTTTACGAAGTGTATTTTGACAAGGAGAATTCGATGGATTAAATAATCAAAATTTTTATCTAACTTTCTTAATTATTAAAAATACAATCTTATGAAGTTTGAACATACTGATTATCACATCCATACGAATTGGAGCGCAGATATTTCGAAAGATGGTCCTGTATTTGAAGATTATATTAAGATTGCTGAAGCAAATGAAATTAACATCTGTTTTCTTGAACATTATGAACTGTATTACATAGAACAAGACAAAACAAACCCGTTTTATGATAGTAAAATCGACGATTACCTTGAAGAGATAGACGAGTTAAAAGAAACTTATAATTTCATCCTTAGCGGTCTCGAAGTAGAATATTACCGAGATCGGGAAATAGAATTAATGGAATTTATGGACGATTACGGTAAAGAATTGGATTTTATTGGTGGAACAATCCACGAGTGGATTTATCGCTATCCGATAACATCAAGAGAAAAATTATTAGAATTGTTAGAAAAGATACCAATGAAGCAAGTTATAGACGACTACTTTGAAATTAGCGAGATGATGATAAAATCTAAAATATTTAAAAATGTGTGTCATATCGACACGATCTACCGCTATATCAACGATAACGACATAAAAGTTTTGGAAGATTGTAACACTTCGGAAGACCGAACATTAGATCTTGGCCGTTTGTGTATAAAGAACAAAATTCACATCGAATATAATCTGTCTGGTTTAAGATTTCCAATTAAGCGACCTTTTCCTTCTAAAGAAATTGTACGCCAATTAAAATCAGAACGAGCGAAATTTTTTGTGGGCTCAGACTCGCATTCAGTTAAGTACTTTCAAGAACAAATCCATAAGGTAAAGAAAGCGTACCAATTTTTAGGGTCAAACAAATAAAAAGCGCAATAACTATGGAATCAAAAAAGATATTTAACAAGCTCAATAACTGGGATCAGAAAATTATTTTAAAATATAACGGCATTGGAGGCAAGTTTTTTACTAATTTTTTAAAAATTGTATCATTTTTGGGAAGAGAGACTTTATGGCTCGTTCTAATGGTGTTTTACTTATTCATCTGGTACGCTCCCTTTTTGTTTTCAAATATTTCTACAATATTTTTACTTGGTGTAATCATAATTGCTCCATTAAAAAAGAGTTTTGATAGAGAAAGACCTTTTGAAACATTAAAAGATATAATTGTTCTAGAGCAAAAACCAACTTCGAGGAGTTTTCCTTCTTGGCACGCTTATAATGTTATTTCTCAAGGATTGTTATTTGCTTATTTGTTAAACTCTATAGCGATAACCATTATTGTCTTTATATTTGCTGTGAGTGTTTCTTTTTCCAGGATTCAATTAGGAGTACATTACCCTAGCGATGTAATTTTCGGTTTTTTTATTGGGATTATTGGGTTTTTTTTAGCTGTAATCTTTGTAGCACCTATCTTGTTGAGAATAATTACTTTTTTTGAGCAATTTTATGAAGGTACTATTCATTATCACCTAATCAATCCCTTGCTATTTGAAAACATATGGTATTTAATTTTAGTTATTGGGATAGTTACATTAGTTATTCTTGTTGCTATTAACAAAAGAATTAAAGAAATTTTTGAGAGTATTAAATAAACAGAACTTCTCTTTGTTGGTCTAAAGCAAGTTACAATAATTCAATTCTAATGAAAGGTCGAATGGTCTAAAGGTTTAATTTACGTTTTTTTTCAAATAATTGTTTCAATTCATTTAAAACGGTTGATCTGGAATCTGCTGGGTTTTCTGACGCCATATTAGGGTTGGCAATTCCAATTGGGATTCCGCTTTGAGCCATTTGAAACGCTCCGCTTTCAATTACGCGTAATCTGTTATCTAATTCAGACAATTGTTTGGAAAGACTTTCTGATAAGCGTATAACCGCGTTCATAGTTTCTTCTAAAGTTTTTCCCAGACCTTCAACCTTTTTTAAAGTTGGGTTAGTTAACGAGTCTGTTGATCTCATTACTTCTTTGATGTATTTAGAAAACTTAGGTTCGGTAGAGATTAATGAAAAGATGGAAGTTAAATAAGCTTCATAATCGAATCCGTACTGAGTTAATAACTGATTGAGGTTTTCTTTTAGAAGTTCGATCTTTAGTAATGTTTCAGGGTCGTATTTTAAATCCGGGTCGCATTTGTGTATGTATATTAAAATAAAAGGTTCTTCTTCTATGAGGGCTAAAATTTTAAGAATTTGTTCAAAATACTCAAAAGATTCTACGAACCTATTAGAGTCTTGCACATCAATTACATAGATCAATAAATCAATATTCAAAAAATATTGTTCTGGATTTTGTATGTACTTACTCCTGTATTGTTCTTGACCCCCCATATCCCAGACATAAAGATCCAATTCAGAATCTTCGGTTTTAACAAACCGACGATCTACACCTTTAGTTGGTTTTAAGTTAGCTAAATCGTTAATACCTAACCGTCCTCCAAATTTGTTCAATATTGCCGTCTTTCCCGCATTATCTAACCCAATTATTATTATTTTCTGCGCTGCTTTTTCTAGACTATCTTCTTCATCTACGACTCTGGTAATTATAGAACTAATAACAATTGCTTTTTTTAAGCTATCTTCAAGTTCGGGGTATTTCTCTTTAAGTACTACGATTTTTTCATTCAATTCGTCTTGGATTTCGGCGGCTTTAATAGGGTCTTTAGTTGAACCAATATTATTTAAACTTTCAAAGGGATTTTCCTTGTCTAATTTGGAAGCTTCTTCGATATTAGATATATCTAAAATATCCTTTAGAACTTTAGCTTCGCTTTTTGTAAGAAATTTATAAGAGTATATTGGTAAATTTTTTATTTCTTCAATGGTTTTGAGTTTGCCAATTTTGACTACTTTTGGGTCTAGAAATTTTGAGAAGACATTTAATACTTTTGAGATATCGAACGACATTTTGCTAGCAATTTGTATTAATTTGTAATTATTTATTAAACTTTGAAGTAATATAATTATTAATTTTTAAACTTATTAGATAATAGTTAAATAGATTAAATTTTCACATCATAAATTAGATTAAGATTTAAATATATAGTTTATTTTAAATACTATACTGAAATTGAATGATCCAATTATTTGTATTTAATTTAAACGGATAATATGCAACCAAATTCTAACGATAAAGGAAATGTTGACAAGGAGGAAGAGGAGTATTGCTGCGACTCTCCAAAAATCAGTAAGGAACTTGGTTTCTACGTCTGTTTGAATTGTGGTTTAGTGTATGACAGAATTCTTGACGATTCACCTCGAAGAGCTTTTACGCAAGAAGAAATCCAAAAAAGGAAGAGTAACGAAAGAGTTTATAGTCCTATAGGACCACGAACGATTATAAGGGGTAGTAGAGACGCACGGGGGATTTTATTAAGCCCAAAATACAAATCTAAATTCAATAGGCTGGCTAAAATTCATAGATCCTTAACTACTAGCTACGAGAGAAATTTATGGATTGCGTTACCTAACTTACAAAGGTTACAAAAAAGATTAGGTATTTCAGATACCGTAGCTGAGGATGCGCTAAGAATTTATACACAAACCGTAAAGAAAAAGTTAACGATGGGGAGAAGTATCGATACTCTACTCGCTGCTTCAATATTTTGCGCATTAAGAGTGCATGGCATCCCTCGAACTGTGGAAGAAATTACAAAAGTCGCCCAAATACCAAAAAAGAAAGTGATTAAGAGCTATAGATTAATATTGATGGAAATTTTACCAAAATTAAATCTGAAGGTGCAACATTTTACCCCTGATAGATATGTAGATAGATTTAACTCCGAGTTGAAGCTATCTATGCAATGTAGAAATATAGCTGTTAAAATTATTGAAACTGCCGCCGAAAACGGTTTTAATTCTGCGGGAAAAGACCCGAAAGGGATAGCCGCTGCGGCTATTTATATTGGATCTAGGAGTTGTAATGAAAATCGCACTCAGAAAGAGATTAGCAAGTTAGCCCGCGTTACCGAAGTTACTTTAAGGATGCGAGTAAAAGATCTCATGAAATTTGCAAAAAGTACAATAGCTAGTAGTTTTTAAATTTCAATTAACTGTTTTTCTTCTTCAAATAGTGGTAATAATTCTAACATTTCTCTAATATGTGGAAGATATTTATCAAGATTATGTGAAATCATATCCAGGTAAAATTTTATGAGAGTAATATGAAATGTATCTTCTACTAATTGCTTATTTAAACCTAATGAGTCAAGAAAGTTTTTAATGTTTGTTTGTATTTCCTTAATCGGCTCGTTTGCTTTTAGAAGGGACAATCCGTGTAAAAGAATTAATAGCGAACTGGTTCTAAGGTCTTTTCTTTTTGATATTGTTTTTGCTAGTTCGAGATATTGTAGACCCGTCTTTTTAAATGAGTAACTTTCGAGAGATATAATTACATCTTTGTAATATCTCTTTTTCATTACGCTACGTTTCTTTAAAAATTCTTCTTTTTCTCTCCTAATGTCTCCCATTTTTTGCTGCAATTTACCCTTTATTTGATCCATTTCTATATTAAGTAGTTTTTGTTCGCCTACCTCTTTCCGCGTTAATTTTACTTCTGTTTCTACCAGTTCTTTTTTTTCGGGTAAAAGAGATTCTAGTAATAAGATCTCAGGGTCAAAAAGAGTTAATTTATCTATTAAGAGTTCTAAACATAAATCTACTATTTCTAAAACATTGTTATCTAACGCTAAAAGAAGCTCTTTTGTGATTTGTATCTCCGGCATATCTTCAAGGTCGTATTCTTTATTATTCGCTAGTTTATCATTTAAATAGGATTTAGCTAATGATGCGCCCTTTGTTTTTACAATTAAAAACGTGCTTAATATCAGACTTATTGAAGCTTGCTTATAAAATTTTTTTTCCAGCAATTTAGGAATTGTATCACTATATTCGTTCATGGCTACTTGAAATTTTTTGTTAGAAAGATCCTCTAAGGCTAATTTCCAATATTGATCTCTCATTAATTTTCTTCTTGCAACATCTTTCCTTTCTTTTTGTATACTTTTAGCGATTTCGTTAATTTTAACTTTTAATTTCTCGACTTCAATAATTTGCTTTTTCAAATCTTCAGGTTCACTAATTATTTTATGTGACTTGCCTAAGATTTCAGAAATTAGGAGGGTTTCTTCTTCAAATAATGGTAAATTTTCCATAAACTGTATTGATTCGTTCAACACAACAGGATCGTTTAATTTCTCGATTTCTATAAGGTATTCAACCAAAGATACTGGAAAAGTTTCAGTAAATGATTTTTCTAAACTCGATAAACTAGTTTTTGCGCGTATTAAAATGTTGTTAATATCTTCAATCTTATTTAGTTTATTAAGCAATAAAAAAAGTACTGCTAAAGAAACGCCTGCTAAATTATATTTTTTTATTTTAATTAAACGCTTTATGCTTTCTTTATATTTCTCTATGGCATTATCTAAATCTTGCGTACTCAAATACGCTAACGCGTCAATAAAATAGGCCCTTTTTAAGGCTTTTCTCTGTTTGAATTCCCTTTCCTTGTCATGGAGCGCCTCTCTTGCTTTGTTCTGAATTATCGAGAGTTTTTCTTTTAAAACCTCCCCTTCAAAAGTTTCTTCGGCTTTCTTAACAACGATGGCGCTTTTTTTAGCCTCGAGATTTTCGATTTTCTTATTAAGTTCAGCTTTAAGCCATTTATCGTCGATTTTATCGTTAATAGCATGAGCGGAAGATAAATCATCTAATGTTATATATATTTCTGTAATCCTTTTATAAATATTATTGAAGCTCAATTCAGGTTTTTCCATATATGCTAACGAAATATCTGTAGCTTTTTTAATTAATTTCAGTGAAGCTTCGATGACAAGTTTATCTTCGCCACTTTCGGCAATTTTTAGTCCTTCGGTTTTGATTGAATCTATAAAGATTTGACTAATTTCCTTAGATTGCTCGTATAACATTTGTTCTCTAAAAATTGAGATAAAAAGTTCAAATATTTCTTCATTTTCTTCGTAATCTCGTTCCTCTACAATTTCATTTAATTTTTTTATGATAATAACAAGTTTATTCTTTAAATACTCCTTTTTTGTTCTCTTTGATAATTCGTAATACACTTTAAAAAATTGATCGAAAATTTTACCGATTAAGAGGATATCTAAGTTTTTTTTTAACATTTGATTTTGAATATCTTCCCTAGCAATTCGTTTGAAAAAATCTGCTTGAGTTTTCACCAGATTAGCGGCTTTTGGATAATCGTTGTTTTCAATTAATAAATTAGCTTCTTGAATTATTAGGGTGTTAATTTCTGTAAAAATTTCTAACTCCTTTTCTATGAAACCGTTTAGAATTTCCACACCTTTCTCAATATTTTCTTCTATTTCCTTCTTTATTAATTCCTTATTTTCATCTTCAACTTTAGAGCTTAATTTCGTTAATTTTTTCTTTACTGACAAGGAATTTAATTTATTAATTAAAATTGTAGCGTTGCCAAAATCAAGATTGTCTAAGAATAATTTAATTAAATTTTCTAACTGAGAGTCTACATTTGATTTTTTAACGTTATAAGTTTCCCAAAGATTTTCGATCTCATCATAAGATTGCTTTGCAAAAAACCTCTTTTCTTCCTTAACCTGTTGTTTTAATAATGTTTTTAAGACTTCAGTTAACTTAGAAGTGAATTTTTCTAATTCATCAAATAAACCTTCTTGTTGGTATTCGGAGACTGCCCTATACAATTGCTCGCGGACAGCTAAATATTTCTTTTCTTTAATTAAATAATCTGCCATTGCAATAATTTTTTGAGGAATTTCACTTAGGATAAGAAGTGTTTTTTCGTGGGGGAGACTATTAATAATTTTGAACGCATTTTCAACTTTACAAGCAGAAATCCAAGAGTTAATTGCTAAAAGAAAAGATTCATCCCGCAAATCCTTATCTTTGAGTTCTATTGACGACCATTGAGCCGCTGCCAAGTACTGCCTTGCCGCAAGATCGTATTGTCTTTTATTAAATAATTTATTACCTTCTAAAACCATACTATCAGCATATAACTTCTTGAAGTTTTCCGATTTTCTTTTATCTACATTTTGTAAAATTTGTGAAGCATCTAAATATAACTTAACTTTTGAATAGAGAAAAGCTGCTTGCTCGCACATTATGTAAAATTCCTCTTTATCTAATATATCAGCAATTATCGCAGCTTTTTTAATGGCTTGGGCAGCAAAAAAATAAAATTCAGGTTTGAGCTCTTTTTCTGCTTTTTTAAAAAAAATATTTGCTAGCTGGATATAAATGGGAAACCTCATCCACGCGTTTTCAATGTTAAGAGGAGACATTCCCGTTATCATTGCTACGCACAAACACTGCAAAACTTGGTGGAATTCTTTTGGGGGAAGATTAACAAATGCTTCTACATCGAGATATTTGAACCAAAGATTTTCTAACAATTCATTTATAGATATAGGGAAAATTCCTTGTTGATCGTAGTACATTAAAATAATGGGGATATTCCTTTTAACAGATTTAATAATAGGTAATATAATATCGAAAAATTCAGCCTCTTCTTTTTGAGTAGGGTTTACGAAAAAAATGATTCCGTCCGCAGTAGGAATGATTTCATCAAAATCTGCGTTAATAACATCGGTTATTGCGTCTACTTCTAAATCGCAAATGTCCTCGAATGCTTTTACTTCCTTATATAACTCCAAATACGCTCCTTTATTTTCACCCTCTTCTCCGAATGCTCTAAGAGCGTAAAAAGAAATAGCTTCTCCATCTAAACCCAATAAGAGAGTTTTAAAGATGTAACGCATGGGATTAATCTAAAGATGTTATTTTATAATTAAAAATTAATATAATTATAAAGGTTTTTACTTATTATTATTCTTACTTTTTTCGAGTCAATATCGAGTTAATACTTTTAAGACTATTAAAATTATAAAAAAGTTAAAAAATTTTGAACTTTTTTTATATTTAATATAGTTTCAATTGAACAATTATGTGATTTTTTTTTTACGTGGGGATATTTCTTGGATTATTTAGAACGGAATTATAGCATTGTGAAAGAGCGAATGATTTTTCAAATGGAAAATTCGCTCGCCTTAGGAAGAAAGCTAATTGATAGTGAATTAGATACGGGAATCTTGAATTTTATAGTACGACCTATCGTAAAAGCGTTTTATGATTATTGGGCACAACACGATGCGAGAAAAGGTACATTAAAACAAATAAATATCTCCCTAGAGGCCGGAAAGAAATTGTTACTAAACGGCAATTCTGAAGCAGGTTTTAATAACATTATTGAAGAAAATTTTCCTAATTTTTTAAAATATGATCAAGTTACTTATCAATGTAGCAAACATCATAAAAACTATGAGAAGTTAAAAATCAATTCAAAAGACACATTCATCAATTATCTAAAAGAAGTTAAAACTTTTTTAGAAGTTAAAGAGGATGTAAAAGATTATGGAGACCTTTGTAGAGCTGCATTTAAAACAAAAGAAATAGCAACTAGTAATTTAATGAAGCAATTAGAACTTACTGAAAATGGAATTAAAATTATTGAAGAGGATCCATCTATTCTTTCGTTACCAACTGGTAAGAAAATCATTATTAAAGCGCTAAGAAAAGGGTTTGAAGTAACAAAGGATGAATTTATTGAAGCTATAGGCGATACTTACATCTAAAGATAATTAAAGTATTATTTTATGATATATTTTAAATTTTTTATTAAAAAAATATTAAAAATATAATTAGGTTAAGGTTAATAAGAAAATTATAAACTATTGACAACGTTGGAGATTTAATCATGAGTTATGTCCAAAGGAATTATAATATTGTAGAACAAAGAATGATAGCACAAACTGATATATCTCTTAATATTGGAAGAGAGTTAATTGATTCAGAATTAAATGTGGGATTATTGAATTTTGTTATAAAACCTATCGTAAAATCTTTTTATAAGTATTGGAGCGATAATGAAGCCCGCGTAGGCACATTGAAACAGATAAATATCACGCTAGATTCTGCTAAATTACTTGTAGAAAATGGAGACATTTCCAAAGAAAAATTTGATGATGTTATTAATAGAAAATTTCCAAGCTACTTAAAAAATGACCAAACAGATAGGCAGTGTAAAAAAAATCATAAACACTATAAAAAACTAAAAGATATTACAAAAAAATTATTTATTTCGCAATTAGAGGAGTGTATATTATTTTTACAGGTTAATGAAGAAGTAAAAGATTACAACGAATTATCAATAGCTACTTTTAAAACTAAAGAAAAAGCGCTTCAAGCTCTAATGCGTCAACTAGATTATAACGACGAGGGCATTGCAGTCGTAGAACAAGACGATAATATTTTAGATGTTCCTGCAGGAAGGAATATTATTGTAAATGTACTTCGCAAGGGCTTTGAACTTACAAAAAAAAAATTAATTGAGGATCTAGATCTTATTTTTAATAAAAAATTGCCTATATAATTTATTTTACATTTATTAGCATTAATAATAGTATTAAAGAGCGATTAACATGAGCGTTGAACCCGCTAAAAAGACGCCAAAATTTAGCTTAAGATCGATATTTATGAACATTCTCATAACAGTTTTTATTATTATGAGTTACATATATATCTCGGAAGTTTTTGGTTCAATTTCCAAACCCTTTATTGGAATTAATGAGTTTTCAATAACTTTTGGGTTATTGTTATTAATTTTTACATTTTTTTCGATAATAGCGGGTCCAATTCAAGCGTTTGTAGCGGGATTTTTAGGTGAACTCCTATACCAATTCGCGTTTTACAACAATATTTACTTAGATTGGTGTCTTGTTGTGGCTATTTATGGTTTGATAGCTGGTTTATATAAATATAAGCCGTTAAAATATCAAAAAGGTATGGCTGTTTATTACACTTTCTTGTTATTGGTAATTAATTCGTTTATTGTGATGTTTTTAATTATCGTATTCCAACTTTCGTTATATTCCAATCCTTTAGAATTGGAAACTATTTTTATCAACTTTGGGTTCAAATTTTTCTTACAAACGCTTATTTCAACCATTTTTTCAATACCTATTCTTTTAATTATCTACGACAAAACTTTAGCTTCAGAGGAAAGACATCTATATTATTTACTCTTAACACATCATCCCGTTGAAGCAAGCGACCATACATTTTATTTCCAATTTGGAAGGACAAAAATATATTTTTGTTCAAGATGTTCAGGAATGATAATAGGAGTAGTTATGTCTGTTTTTTTTACGCACTTATCTGAATTGATATTTAACGCTCGATTTAGCGCTGAAATAGCTTTACTTATAATAATCGTCTTTCCAATACCAGGACTGATAGATTGGGGGACTCAGAAACTCTTATTTAGAAAAAGTACTACGGAATCTCGGTTACTTACGGGATTTATTATCGGAGTTGCGCTTCATTTTATGTCGTTTGCAAAAGCGTATTATTTCTTGACACTAATTATAATAACGATTTATTTTGGTATCCTTTTCCTTTTAATTTTTTTCGGTCAGAGAAAGCTATTTAGAAAATTAAAAAAAGAATTAAACCCATTATCACCTGAAGACCTCGATAATGATCAGGATAAATGAGAAAATTATTTCTACTAAATTAATAAAATGAAAAATATTATTTTCATACATGGTCTTGAAAGTTCGGGCAAGGGTTTTAAAGGAGTGTATTTAAAAAAATTAATTCCAGAGATTCTTACTCCTGATTTTATTGAGTTTAACCAAAAAGAATCAATTAACGGCCTTCTTGAAAAGAGAATGGCTCAGTTAAAATCAATTTTAAGAGAAAAGTTCTTATGGATATTAATAGGTTCAAGTTTTGGAGGTCTAATGGGTGCTTTGTATACGCTTCAAAACCCTAAAAAGGTTAAAAGATTGATATTATTAGCGCCATATCTAGATCCATCAGTGTTGGACTTAGAAAAATACAATCCGGTGGATGTACCTGTTATAGCTTATCACGGTAAAAATGACGATGTAGTACAATTTAAAACGTCTCGCGAACAAGCATACAAATTATTTACTAACATAGAATATAACTCGACCAATGACGATCATAATCTTAATGAAACCGTAAAAAAATTAGATTGGATATATTTAATTTCATAATTAATTTTACAAAATTATTTAGGAGAACTGAAAGTTTCTATATTTTGAAAGAATTTTTTTAAAAACTGGACTCCAATTTTTTTATATTCAAATTCTTACTTCTATAAATTAACTATTTATTTTTCAATTATAATTAAGCATTAGCAATGTGGTTATATAGAGCGTTGGTCTGTTATGATAATCGGAAGTTCTGCGTTAATTACACCGCTTTTTCGACTTTAGGAAAAGTTCATTTACTAACGATTGGAAAAATAAATTAATTATTTTTCAAAAATTAAAAAAATTAAATAAAATTATTAAATATATAAGTGTGAGGCTTAAATGAATAAAATGTTGTATGTTTGCCGTTCTTGTGGGTATGGTTTTCCAAAGGAGTTATCTGAACTTATAGAAAATAAAGTACAGGTTTATTGCGAAATGTGTGGAACGCCTTTCTCTTTAGCGGGAATAAGATTTAAACAAGCTTCTGTAAAAACATCAGAAAAATCAATTCCTATTCAACCCAGCTCTTCAATTAGAGACAAGAAAAAATCTAAACTTGAGAAAGCAATAAAAAGTTTCAATAAATTTGACTATGTTCCAATGGTTATTTTTTCGATAATAGTTTTAGTTTTCAACTCAATATTTAGATTTGGTGACATTAATCTTGTAATGGCTTCTTATTTAATTGTGTTTAGTAGCGTGTTAATCATCATATTTGACTCAAAATCTATTTCCCCAAGAATTAAATCTGATAATTATGACGAGATAGCACTAGATGCTATTTGCTATGGTATCTTAGGTTGCTTTATTTACGGTACTGGCGTATTTATTTTAATCAAGGGTATATTAATCCTTATTTATTCTATTAAAAAACATGAAAGCAGCGATCATAAATTGTATAATTTTGGGCTTAAACTAAAAAATTCAATAAACAATTTGTCAGCAAAAGCAGGGTTCGTAATCGTGTTTCTTCTGCTTTATGGAACATTCTCTGGGAATATTGATGTTTCCTTATTAAGATTCCATGAAGGAATGTTTTTCTTGAATACTTACACTTTAATATTTTTATTTCTTTTAATACCTGTTAGTGTTTTGATTATAGATCTAAAGCTAAGGACTAAAATTCACGAAAAAAGAAAGTTTACAGGTCGTGATGCGCTTCGAATATTCATTTTCGGAGCCATAGGTACAATGTTCTTTAATATTGGTATCTTTATTTTATTAAAGTCTATTTTACTATTTTTGCTTTTTGTAGGAAAACCAATCGATTTAATTGAAAAACCTAGTTTAAAAGGAAAAGAAAGTGAAATCGTTCCAGTTCAAAAAGTTGAGCCAATAGAAACATTTGTTAAAAAAGAAGAGATACAATTGGTAGAAACAGATGTTATACCCCCAGAACCGAAATCTCAGACAGTTAGTACTATAAAAGAGCTTCCGGCAGAAGAAGAGTCAGAAGTTAAAGTTATTGAGGAGGAAAAAGAAAAAATTGAAGAAGAACCTCCCAAATTAAAAGAAATTAAAAAGAAAGAGAAAGAAATTGAATTAAGACTTCACGAGTCGCTTTTACCAGTTAAAAACGAGAAAGATAGGAAGGTAGTAAAGGAATACTTTTCAAAAATATTTAACATCATCTCTAAAGATTTGAGAAAACAGATATTAGAACTTGAAATACCTAAAAAACAACGAAAAGAAATATTAAAAGAATTAGCTTTCTTAGCTGAGGAGGAGCAACTGAAGTACATCGGAGCGTTGAGAAATTTATACGAGACCATTCCAGAAAAATTGATTAAGAGGATACACAAGCTTCAAAACGTTAATCCAGAGTATTACGATAAAATAGTGGAAGAACTGAAATATTTGGATAGGGAGGAACAAATAAAATTTGTAGTATTTTTAGAGAAAAACGCCTAATAAAAAAAAAAAGACTTTCTTAAAAAATGTCACTTGAAAAAAGAAGAGAAACTGGAGAAAACAAAAAAATGAAAGAGTTAGAGACAAGTTCATTTAGGCGTTTAAATTTCGCTCCTTTACAAGAGGTTAAAACAGTTAAAAAAACAAAAATAGCAGAACAAGGAAAGTTAATTGAGGAATTAACTGAAGTAGAGAAGGATGTTTTAAAAATAGCAGAAATAATTTTAAAATTAAAAAGATACGATGCTGATTTTGATATCGAAGTCGCTTCTGAAGCAGAATTGCAGAAATTTCCCATAATTGAAAAGTTATACGCAAAGAGCATAGCAAAACTTGCGTATAAGAAAGGTTATAGCAAAGAAGAAATATTCTTGGCTATTAGAAGTTTAGAAGAAAAGAGTTGGATTGTAACCAACGAAAGAAGAACCAAATTAGAAATTCTAAATAACGAAAAACTATCAAAAATATTAGGATTCATAAAAAATAATCCGGGTATTCACGCTAGAGATGCGAAAGTCGAAGAAGAATTAGAAATAACGAGAACACCATTTTTAAAACATATAATGACTTTAGAACGATTTAAATTAATTAGATCTAAAAAAATAGGAAAATCATTACATTATTTCTTGGTTGATGTTCCCGAGGATTACGATAAGTATAAGGTGATATTTTCAAACCCCTTAATCCCAAAATTAATTGAGGAAATTTTTAAAGATGAGGGTATTGCCATTTCAAAAATAGGAGAAATACTTAATGTTTATTCTGGAACAATTCAATATCACATGAAAAAGTTAAAGGATTTGGATTTAATAAAGCCTATTAAGAATAAACAAAATCAAAAAATACATTTGGTTAATATTGAACTACTCAAAAAGTTTAACGAGTTTTTCAAAGAACCTAACTTTTCTAAATTGTTACATGGTTTATGACTTTGTTTAAACTAAAGCGTGTTGTATTTTTGGGAGAGTTTTTATTAAAATTTTAATTGCGTTATCAACCCCAACCTCCATATCAGGATGAATTTCGTTTGAATTAAGTAGATCAAACTGAGGATGGCCTGGTAAATCTGATACTGAAAGAATTGAAGCTGTTTTTAAGTTATAGAGTTGACCTAACAAAAATAAAATCGAAGATTCCATATCGATTGCTTTGATATTGATTGCTTTTAATGCTCGTACGAATTCAAATGTTTCACAAAATAACGCATCTGTTGTCCAAAGAAGTACTTCTTTTGCTTTTTCAGAATTAAAAGCACGAGCTTCTTTGATTAATAAATTCTTTAAAATTTCATTTGGTTTTGAGATAAAAATAGTGTGATTTCCTGCAATTACATTTTGAACAGTTGATAAAGGATTACTTATTGATTCTAGTTGATTTAATAACGTCTGATTAGCCCTAATATATTGAGGGGTCGTTCCATCATCGCAGTAAGCCAATTTTGGGACCACAACATCGCCAACATCAATACCGGTATTATCTCCATAAATACCTCCGCAAAAATCCACTCTAACAATAACTTTTGCTTTAGAACGTTTCAAACATTCTATTGTAAGCGCTGCGTTTGGACAACCTACCTGAGAACGAATTACACTTACTCTAATCCCGTTTAATATTCCATTGTAAACTCTACCATGAACAACCTTATTTTGTAACTTATTAACTAACTTTTTCATTACTATCTTAACTGCGGGCATTATAACAATCTCATTAATGTTTGAAGAGCTAGTTTCTAATATCATTCTCACTATCTTTTCGTCAACGCTGATAAATTTCAACCCCAAATTAAGCATTTGGCCTTTTATTTTATTTAACATCTTAGTTCGAAAAAATTTAAATCCGTTTTTAATTATATTTTATAAGTCGCTTACTAATTACTGAGCTACTTATATTTTTAAATAACAATTTTTAATATCTTAAGTAAATACATTTACCTATAATTATAAACTACTAGAATTCGAAGTGGCACTCAGATATGAAAAACCGATACATTGTTAATAATAGAATTACAAACGATTTTGTTGAAAAATACACAAAAACGACATATCGCATATTAGGTAGGAACAAGCACACTGCAATTAAACCTTGTCATTGGTTAGAACAAAAATTATTAACAGGTAGAGATAATCGAAATTGTTATAAAGGAGTTTTTGGAATTCAAAGCCACAGGTGTTTACAAAATACTCCTTCTATGCCGTTCTGCAACCACCAATGCGTTTTTTGTTGGAGAGATATTGAAGAAGGAAGTTTAGGTGGTGAATTTATTGTTGAACCGGACGAGCCAAAAGATCTAGTTGATGAAATGATCCGTCATCAGCGTGATATTATAAAAAATCATTTGCCATTAAGGAGATATCTTGAAAATTACGAAATTATGGTGGATATGCTCAATTTTATGTTATCAAACGATGAAGAGCATAATACAAATTCACTTTCGAGAAAACTTCATGTAAGTAAAAACAAAGTTAACCGCGCTGTTAATTTACTAAAAAATCAAGGATTTATTACGGCTATAGATGATTCTTTGAAAAATTATAGAATCGAGAAAGAGATTTCATGCTGTATTGATTCACGAGACGAAATCGTAAAGCTATTCAATTTAGCATTAACGACTCCTGATGAGATAATGCAGGTTCATGGCGAAGCAATGAATCCAAATCACGCAGCAATATCGCTTGATGGTGAACCGCTATTGTATCCCAAAATAGGTGGATTGGTCGAAGAATTCCGGAATCGCAACATGACTTCATTTATTGTAACTAATGGAACGCTACCAGAAAAGATTGAAAGTTTAAATTCGTTACCTTCCCAACTGTATATAACCTTACCTGCACCAAACGAGACGGTGTATAAAAAAGTTTGCCGCCCTATGATTAAAAATGGGTGGGGTAAAATATCAGACACCTTAGATTTAGTTGAAAGTTTGTCTTGTAGAAGTTTAATAAGAATAACAGCTGTAAAAAACTTAAATTTATCTGAAAATTACATAAAGGACTATATTAAATTAATTGATAAAGCTAATCCAAATTTTTTTGAAATAAAAGGATTTACTTTACAAGCAAAAGCTCTTAAGATCAACGAAAGGCTAAAAAGCGATAAAACACTTCAATATTACTTCCCAGAATATGAATATTTAGAAGAATTAGCTCTAAAGTTCGAAGAGATTGGAGGCTTTTCTTTAATATACACAAATAAGGCAAGTAGGGACTTTTTGTTTGCTGTAAATTGGGATAAAGACAAAAACCCAAAAATAACAACACCATAATAACACAAAAAAGAGTTTGAAAACTTAATTTTATAGGTGTGTATTTATAGTGCGTTTTAGTTTGTCTAAATTTGTTTTCTTTAAAGCAGAGAATTCTAAATAGGATATTTTAGATCGATCGTTATCGATCTTCTCGTTTACATGAATTAGATTTAGTCCATAATCCTTGGCGGAATTAATAAATAAAGAGATTATTCTCTTCTTATCAAAAACTGAGATTTTATCTATTTTATTCAAAACAACCAAAAGAGGGATGTCAAATTCTTTTAAAAATTTAATTAATTCAAATGTTAATGGAATTGTAATTTGACTTTGAAAGTGATATTTTTTTAACTCATCTTCAATTCTTAAAATATTTATTATTACTAAACCAAAAAAGTATTCATTATGATGCTTTTCGATGTGAACAACTAATTGCTTCTTTATGTGTTCTTCTCTGCGTCGGCTAGAACTTTTCATATAACCAAAACCAGGTAAATCTAAAATGTCATACGGCATTTGAGGTATCTTTATAGTTTTAATTAGCAAAGTGCTTCCTGGTTGTTTACCTGTTTTTCCTTTAAACTTTCTCGGATTTGGAAGCAAAAGTTTGGTTATTGAGCTCTTTCCTACATTACTATTCCCAATAATTAAAAGAGAACGTTTATCTACCATGACTGTTAATCATTTTTTATTATATTAAAGAATTCTATATATCAAGAAATTCGTCTTTTAGAAAATCTGTGTACATTTTTTTCTTTTCTTCTTCTTTTAGAATAGGTCTTGTACTGATAGGTTCTCCAACTTCTTCTAAAATTTCTTTGATGCCTTTTATTCCAATATTAATTTTGAATTTACCTCCTCTCATATATTTAACAACTTGCTTATCGTTTAGAGTAAGTCTCAATATGTAACCTAATCCAAAATAAAATTGATTTTCCGGGATGGGATCAATGGGGCTTTTACTCGTAACTTCTTTTAGCATATCATAAAGCAACACCTTACTTGCGATGTTATCTTCTGCTTGATAAACTAAATAACAAAGAGAATGGTACCAAATTTTATCGCGTTTATTCTTGGCACGCTCTAAAAATTTTTCTGGAGTTATGATTTCCTTCTCTTTTTCTTTTTTCCGCTCTATAAGTTCTTGTTTGATTCGTTCTTCTAATTCTGAAGATATGCCTTTGCTAACGGGAGTTTGGATAATATCTTCCCCATTTACTTGGCTATCCTCTTGTTTAACTGTTTCTATAGCTTTTTGCATATCCTGAAGCTCGTCAAAATCGATCTCTTCAAGATCAGAGAAGTCACTAATCATTGCTTCCTTTTGTGCTAAGTATTCTTCGCGACCATTTGTTTGGAGCTTAGTTCCAATTAATTCAAGTTCTCTTGATATTCCCTCTTCAATAGCTTCTTCGTTTTCTAAGGAATCAAGTTCTTTAACTTTTGTTATTGCTTCTTGCATTTCTTTTAATTCGTCAAGGTCTAGATCTTCCAAATCAGAAAAATCAGTTTCGAGATTTTTCATATCTGATAAATAGATTTCTAAATCATTTTGGTCTTGTGTTGACTCTTGTTTATCATCGTCGCCTTTATCTTCGTTCTGATTTTCTTGATCTTCGGTCATATCGATCACATCTAATCTAATTAATTCCAAAAATACCTATAATATTAATAATAACCTTTAATTCTTTAAATGTTAAGATTTGTATATATAAATAATTTGAAACATTTTATTAATAATAATTAAATAAAGACCTTTTTTCACATAATATTATGTCAAACGAAGAAAAAGAGTATAAATTTAAGATAACCGTAGTGGGAGATCCCTCCGTTGGAAAAACAACTTTAGTTAAAAAGTATACTACTGGATCGTTTCAAAAGGATTATATCGCCACTCTAGGCGCCCAGTTTTCGAAATACGAAGAGATTGTAGAAGGAAACCAAATTAAATTATATTTATGGGACATCGCGGGGCAAGATGTTTTTGAAACAATGCGTAGTAAGTTTTATAATGGAAGTAGCGCTGCAATTATTGTATTTTCTCAAGCAACCGAAGAAATAACGAGTTTTGATCACATTGATAAATGGCTTAAAGAACTTAATGAATATTGTGGAAACATTCCAATTGCACTATTTGGAAATAAGATCGATTTAATTGATGAGAAAGATTTAGCTCTAAACGAGGATAAAGTAAATTCTGATTTCAACGTTGGAAAATATTCGAAAGATCATAATTTCATTGGATATTTTAAAACAAGCGCATTAACAGGTCAAGGTGTTATTGAAGCATTTCAAAAATTAGTTAGAGACCTTTACTTTAAAACTAAAACATAATTTGAATTTCCTTATTTATTCAACAAATCCAAACTCTTGAACACTATGTAGAATATATTTTTTTGTGAAGATTTAAAAAATTCAATTATTACTAATTAAAAAAGTAAGAAATGATTTTACAAAAAAAAATGTCTGAAAAAGCTTTTGGATTTAAAATAATCATTATTGGTGCTCCGGCCGTAGGGAAAACATCGTTAATTAAGAAGTATACTATTGATGCATTTCAGAAAAGTTATATTTCTACTTTGGGGACTCAGTTTTCGAAATATGAAGAAAATATGTAATCGATAATAGATTTCTGGGCTATTTTAAAACTAGCGCTTTAACGGGTCAAGGTGTAATTGAAGCGTTTCAAGCTTTAGTTAGGAAGCTTTATTTAAGAGCTAAAATGTAATTAAAAATAATATAAAAGAAATAGAAATAATAAAAAATTTTAGGTTTTCTTGTAAATAAATCGATCCCAGCTTGAAGAATTAGGTAGATGATCAGGCATGTTTTTGCGTTTACGGATTTCAAGAATTAAATCTTCTTCTAGACTTTTAGGTACTTTATCAAAACCATCAAATTCGTATCCGAAGAACGCACGTCCTTGAGTTGAACCTCGTATATCATCAGCTATACCAATCGTTTCAGCGGCAGGAATCGTACCCTGAACTCTAACATATTCGCCTTCTGGAATTACGTTCGTAATTCTACCCCGTCGCTTTGTTATAATCGCATTCACTGGTCCTTCTGATCCATCTGGTGTTTTCACATCAATTCTCTGAATAGGTTCAAAAAGATGAGGATCGGCTTCCAACATTGCTAAAGACATAGCAGAAGAAGCCATTCCAGCAATTTGTCCGTAGGAAGTATGTCGTGTGTCCTCGTGGATGGTCATATCTGTAAATACTACTTTAAAACCCGCAGCTGGTTCTTTTGCAAGAATACACTCTCCAAGCCAATCTCTAAAAGCGGCTACTAGATAAGATTTTACTTTATCAAATCGTTGTAAACCAGATGTACCGTTCACGAGTAAGCTTCCTTGGTAAACATCTACTATGCGTCTAGCTTCTTTAGCGTCCCAACCTGCGTCTTCCCTTAAAGTTTTTGCTCTATCTTTATCATTCATCAAATCAGTGATTTTTCCAGTTTCGATTAATTTCTCAGTTGTTTCATCTAGAGGCTCTATGTATAACAAGATTCGGTTGTGAGTATTGGCAGATTTAGTATGGAATAGTTTGCTTTTCTTGGTGATTTTTTCTCGGTACACGATAATTGGTTCACCGATTATGATAGGAACTTGAATATTAATCCGTTTGGTAAGGATTTCAATTTGAAGCGGATCTATTCCACTTAGAATGAATTCTCCAGATTCTTTGTCCCGCCGATACATCGCAGTAGGATCTGCTTGAAGCCACTTACTTACTACCGTATCTAATTTGTCGATTTCGTGAGGGTCTCGTGGTTTTATACTTCTTGAAACTACGGGTTCGCACGCATATTGGATTTTTTCAAAAGACGGCAGAAGTTTAGCTTCATTTTTATCCTTTGGGACATCACTGGCTGCCATAAATGTCTCTCCAGAGGGACAAATAAAACCGTATAAAGCAAATAAATTTCCTGCGGGAATTTTTGGGATATCTAATAGATCTGTAATTTCCATGACCCCCAATCGTTTTACTCGATTACTACTTCTGTTATTTACCAAATATATAGCGTCCGATAGTCGGAACGTTCCAGAAAAAACCCTACCTATTAAGGTTGGTTGATATCCTCTCCTTGGATCTAAAAATATTTTGGTAATCATACCGTATAAAGGACCGTTCGGATCACTCTTTTGAAGCGATTGTCCTAGTTCTGAACTGAGATCACCGCCCCAAACATGAGGTATCCTATATTTTGCTGCTTCCACAGGATTGGGCAAATGATCGACTACCATTCTTAACATTGGCTCGTCAAGTGGAAGATTATCTCTTAACCATTGAATGTCTCCTTCGGTATATTTTGCGAAAACATCTTGTGGTTTTAAACCTTTTTCTAATAATATTTCGTACGTAAAACCCCATCCGTGCTTAGCGGACCCTACAGCTACGCTGTTTTTAGCAAAATCAACGCCCCATTTAGATCCTTCTGGTCTAATCTTTTTAATTAGCTCATTTACTTGTTTTGAAATTTTATCAATTTTCATAAATGTGTCTTGTGGACTCAACTTAAGCTCGCTAATTAAACGATCTACCTTATTGATAAAAAGAACTGGTTTGCAATACTCTTCACCAACGGCTAATCGGATGTTTGTTTCAGTTTGAGTCATAACCCCTTCTAAAGCATCGACGAGAATTATAGCACCGTCACTCCCTCTAAGAGCACGTGAGACTTCTCCAGTAAAGGAGATATGTCCCGGCGTATCATTGATTTGAAGAATATATGGCTCATCATCATCAGGCTTTCTAGGGTCATTAAATGCAAGTAAAACTACGCTCGTAAATATTGTTATGCCTCTTGCCTGTTCTTCTTCATCAGAATCGGTCATCTGAAGTTGCCCGGCGTCTTCTTCCCGCATTAAACCTGCACGCCTTAACAAGTAATCACTTGCTGTTGTTTTACCGTGATCTATATGCGCTACTATGCTAAATAACCGTTTCTTTTCGTATGAACCGGTAGTTATGAGTTGCGCTATCTCGTCGGGGTTCTTTACTTTAACCATTGTAAATTCACTTAAAATAATTTTATTTTTATTTGATTCATTTTCAATAATTGAGAAGAAAAATACGAGAAAAAATAAAAATTTTATGTATTTAGGCAATTAATTGTCTATTTCAGAACTCCTTGTTTAATTTATTTATTTCTATTCAATGTCTTCATCGGAGATTAAACGTGTGGAAGAATCATATTTATTAACGTGTATATTGCCCTTTTACTTGAATCCCTTTTGACATTGAAAGATTCTGAAATATTAACAACTCTTAGATTCTCTGGAATTTTATTTTTGACAAAAACTTTTAAAAATTTAAGGAATTCTGTGTATTCTCTTTCAGATTCTATCCATAAGAATTCGTCCCTTTCAAAAAAGTTTGGATTTTTTTTTCTAAACTTATTAGCGTGATTTTCCTCTTTAATTGGAGGTCCTCTTCGTTCGTAATTTTTTGTTATGTTAGGTTTTTCACAAAATATAGCTATATTATATTCCTCAACATCATCTTCAAAGTAGACTTCAAATTCTATTTTGCCAAATCGTTCCGCGTGAGAGAATTCTTTTTCTCCGTTTGCCTTAATGTTTTCACCGATAGAGTATAATTTATCTCTATTAATAGTGTAATGTATCTCGTTATTTTCGTTTTTTAATTCAACGATAAAGATTTTAGCTAAGAGAGAATTGTCAATCTTAGAAATCTCAACTTCAGGTATTTTATCAATTTTAAAAAAACTTTTGTTCGGGTTATTAATAAAATCCTTTATTCTCTGATTACAATACTTATATGCTTTTTCTGAAATTGCGGAGGCAACATTTCGATTTTTATCGACAGGGTCCGTAATGATGATGTAATCGTTTTGGAAATGGTGAATCTTTCTCAACTCTTTTAAAGTTCTCTTGTAATAATCGCTAGGTTTTTCTTTAAGAAATTTGAAATTGTTAAATAGGTTCTGTAGGTTGTCGTAGTAGTATATTAGTAACTCTGCACTATAACCAATAAATCCAACTTTTCCTACGGCACTTTTGTCGCCATAACTGTGACTAGCTTTAAAAAATTGCTTTAACAACCTTACATCGTTTTTCTGCTCAATTGATAAATTATCTTTTATAAAGCGACCGTGCCACGGTGATCTATCGACTGCCGTTATAGGTCCATATTTTTTTATGTATTCCAGTTCTAAATCAAAATAAAGAACAATATCAATTTTTATTTTTACATTATTAATGAAATAATCTACAGTAACGTATGGATGTTCGGCATATAAAAGTCGAGGATTATGAAATTCTTTTGTAATTAAAGATTTTAATATCCAATTATTACATAAATAAAGAAAATCTTTCTTGGACTCTTTTTTTAACTTATTTCTGCTTAAGCCATCATATTTCGGGCTATACAGTTCATAATCTAACCCAACAAAGAGATCGATGTCAAAGTCGTTTTTTAATTGCGTTTGTTTGATTCCAGTAGAGCCTTGAGGTTCGATTTTTGTATATTTAAGATTTAATTGCTGAGCTTTTTCATCTAATATCTTCCTAAGTTTTATAATAATTTCGTTGATAAGAGTGAGTTCTTCTTGGGTTGGAGTAATATCTTCTAAAATATTTTCAAAAATATCATTTATTAAAGTCATACATAAGAGTCTGAAGCAATTGATTAAAGTTTAAATTGTTGTTATAATATAAAGGAATTCAAAATTTATCCTTTTGGAATTTAAAACACTATAATTATTTCTTCTTACTTGGGCACCTTACCATACTCCAATGGTAAATGTTTGTTCCGGGAGTTAAAACCTTATGTAAATTTCGAAAGCCAAAACGTTTATATAATTTAATATTTCTTTCTAAATTCGTCTCAAGAAAAATGGCTTTATAGTCTTTGCCAATGTAGTTCATCATAAAACTTAACATTCTTCTTCCAATTCCCCTACCTTGATGTTTCGGGTCAATGCCAATAGTGGATAAATACCAATGCGGTGTTGGGACCAATTTTTTATGTAAATACTCACAAAAATCATCGTTTTTTCTTAGAAGATGTAAATTTTTCCACTTAATTTTAAATATAAGAGAAAGTGAACCGATCTTTATTGATTTCCATATTGAAATGAATGTATTTTTAGGTGGAAACCATAACGAAATTCCTTTCAGATTTGATGTGGATATAACTACACCATGTTTCAAACAGTATTTAATCTGGAATTTAAAAATTTTGAATAAAGTATTGTGTCTTTCCTTACCATTGGGGATTAAATTAGAAAAAACAGGATCGTCTTGAAAAGCATTGCTTAAAACCTCACTAGCTAATTTTAGCTGGTCATTGGATAAAGAGGTTAATTTTTGGATTTCAGACATATTTACATTCCCCACCAAGGATGTTGGAGTTTACGTTGGATTATAATATATTCTCGTAAAGCTTGCTTTTGATCTACCGTTAATTCATCGAGAAACTTTCCCATTAATTGCCTTACATGAGATTCGGGTACATTAACATATAAGGTTTCGTCTTTTCCTATATCTCTTCCTATTTCTATGCCACGAATAGAAATAGCAACTTCGGTATCTTTTCCAGCTTTCTCTACTGTCTTCCCTTTATCTTGAATTTGGTGAACTCTTCTAGCTTTTACTCCTTTCGCAGTTATTAAAGGAACTTTCGGGTATAAAGTTCCTGCTTCTATAAGTACACCAAAAACTGCGGGATCTGAGTTTCTAAAAATAAAATCGGGAATCATTTGTAGCTTTGCTGGCAATACTAATTCGCTTAATCCTTTTGCGGTTTCTTCAGCTTTTCTTATTTCTGCATACTCAATATAATCTTCAAGTAAGCGATAAATAACGTTATTTGTAAAAATTCTAACATTATCCATTATTGCTTGTTCTTCAGCCTCGGGCAAAATAGCTACGTTAAAACCTAGAACAACTGCTGAATATGGATCCAGAAGTTTAACTAAATTTGCATTCATAATATCTTCTTTCTTAATTGAACCAACATCGGCAATACATATTTTCACACCATTTTTTGTAAAATGATTTTCTAAAGCTTCCAGCGATCCTAAAGTGTCAGCTTTCAAGACAACGCCTGCTTTATCTGTTTTTATCCGTATATTCTGAACTTCTTCCAATATATCATTATATATCATTTCTTCCTCAGAAGGGTTTCCAATGGTTCTAAATGGCGAGCCCGCAACGACATCGTCTATATTAGGGGCTAAAATTTTAATTCCTGATGCAGCACTTACAAATTCTTCAAAATCAAATTTTTGTCGCGGATCTCTTATTTCATCCAAAGGTTTGGGTCTTAATAACGCACGAACTTTAGATTTAATAGGTTTTTCTAAACCACCAACAATAAACTCGTCTCCTTTGTTAATGATGCCATCGTAAATTAAAACATCCATAGTAATGCCTTGTCCTTTTTCTTTCTTCACTTCCAAAACAACGCCTTTAGCTGGACCTTCCGAGAACTTCAAGTTTTCCGTTAAAAATTGCTGTACTAAACCCATTAAAACCATTAGTAAGGTAGATATTCCTTCTCCGGTTTTAGCACTTGTAGGCACGATAGCTATTTTTTTAGTAAAATCTTTTATCTTATCGTATCGATCGATTCCTTTGAAGCCTTCTTGTAAGAAATCTACGCCAATCTGTATTAGCTTTTCGTCAAGGAAATCTTTTACATGGGGTCTTTGCTTATTGTATGAGTCTAAAAAGTCTGCGTCTTTAGTAGATTTCCACCCAGAAATCCTATCGATTTTATTAGCCGCAATAACAAAAGGTACTTTTCGCTCTCTTAAAATTCTAACAGATTCCCACGTAATTGGCATGTTTCCAGCGGTTACATCAATTACTAAAATCGCAATATCCGCGATGGCGCCACCTCTTTTCCTAAGATTCATAAACGCGGCGTGACCTGGAGTGTCGATAATTAGTATTCCAGGTAATTGAATTTCTTTGTTAGCAAATTCTTGTTTTGATTTCCTTAAAAACGCTCTAATATCATCTGTTGGAAAATAAGACGCTCCTATGTGTTGCGTAATTCCAGCGGCTTCTCTTTGTTGTACTACCGTCCCTCGAATATAATCTAATAGAGAGGTCTTACCGTGATCAATATGACCTAAAATACACGCGATTGGAGCGCGGATAGTCTTGGATTCAGATTTAGCGTTCATTTACAATCACTATTTGAAAAAATTAATTAAATTTCTCTAAATATTTGCAATAATTAAAAAAAGTATCAATCGATTTAGAATTTATTGAATGAATAGTAAAAATCTTTAGTCTAAAAATAGTGATTTTAGCTGTGATTTAAATATCTTTTAAGATATTTTGCGGTATAAGACATTTTATCATTAATAATCTCTTCTGGCGTTCCTTTTACGACTAATTCTCCACCTTTTTCTCCACCCTCAGGTCCAAGATCTATTAAATAATCTACAGATTTTATTACATCCATATTATGCTCTATTACTATTACTGTATTACCTTTATCAACCAATTTTTGAAGTACTTTCAATAAAAAGTTTATGTCATGGGCATGCAATCCTGTAGTTGGTTCATCAAGTATATATAATGTATTCCCTGTGCTTGTTTTTCTTAGTTCTCTTGCTATCTTCACACGTTGAGATTCTCCTCCACTCAAGGTGGTTGAAGATTGACCCAACTCTAGATATCCTAATCCAACATCTACTACAGTTTTTAAAGTTCTTTTTAAATTTGGAATGCTATCGAAAAATTCGAGTGCTTGATGAAATGTCATTTTAAGTACATCTGAAATCGTGTTTCCCTTAAATTTAATTTCTAAGGTTTCAGCGTTGTATCTCTTTCCGTTGCACAAATCACATCTAATGTAAACATCCGGAAGAAAATACATCTCTTTAAGAATGTAACCCGTACCTTTACATTTTTTACAGTGCCCTTCTTTAGTATTGAAGCTGAATCTTCCTTTCTTATAACCCCTCTCTCTTGATTCTTCAAGTTTAGCGAAAATATCTCTTATATAATCTAATGCCTTAGTATAAGTGGCTGGGACCGACCGAGGAGTTCTTCCAATTGGAGATTGATCTATGTTAATTATTTTATCAATCTTATCGTGACCTTTTAATTCGTCAAAATCGCCCGTGCTTAAACGCGAACTGCGAGTATTTACAATGTTATGTAGTCCCTTATATAAACAATCGATTATCAAACTTGTTTTCCCCGCTCCCGAAACACCTGTAATACACGTAAATATCCCCAAAGGAATCTTGATACTAATATTTTTTAGGTTATTTTCTCGCGCACCTTTAATTTCAATAAATTCGTCGTTAATGGTTCGTCTTTTTTTAGGGACTTCAATCTTTTTTTTCCCAGATAAATATTTACCGGTCAAGGATTTTGATTCTAAAATAACTTCAATAGGTCCTTCAGCAACGACCTCTCCCCCGTTCTCGCCTGCTAAAGGTCCGAGGTCTATAATATGATCGGCTTTACGCATAATTTCATCGTCGTGTTCTACAACGATTACGGTATTCCCTAAATCTCTTAACTTCTTTAACATCTGTATCAATTGTGAAATATCTCGTTGGTGTAAACCTACAGAAGGTTCATCTAACACGTACAACACACCAACCAAACGGGAGCCTAATTGAGTTGCCAGCCTAATTCTTTCAGCTTCTCCTACAGAGAGCGTGTGTGATCTTCGGCTTAAAGTTATGTAATCCAATCCAACATTTTCTAAGAAAGATAAACGATCTAGAATTTCCTTTAATACATCCTTTACGATCTTTTTTTGAAGCTCGTTCAACTTTAATTTTTTAAAATAATTCAATGAGTCTTTGACAGATAAATCGGATAATTCAGCAATATTAAGATTCTCTATGATGATTGATAGACTTTCAGGTCTTAGTCTTTGACCTTTACACTGTGGGCAATCAATTCGATTCATAAAACTTTCGTAAATATCTCTAGCCCACTCTGAACGTGTTTCCATATATCTTCTATGTAGTATAGGAATTATCCCTTCGAATGGTCTAGCAACATGATATGACGATTTTATTTCATTTTTTTGATTATTTTGATTTCCAAAACCATTATTTTCGCTTTCGAAATGGAATTCTACTACTTCATCTTCCGTTCCAAATAAAATCTTATGCAACTTTTTTGGATCGATATTCTTTATCGCTGTTTTATCGGTATCAAACTTGTAATGTTCAGCAACTTGACTTATGGATTGCCAAGAATATCCCGTTAAAGTACCAAAACCAGGTATGTTTCTAATCGGAGTTTCTTGAAGTGGAACATCAGAATCTTTTCCTAATACCAATTCGTAATCGAATTCCATTACAGTCCCTAATCCACTACAATATTTGCAACTACC
>Ga0114922_10000790_pt1 | contig 30513 bp, 22 predicted proteins | sample AartaG_FD_100975 | JGI IMG/M metagenome (GOLD analysis project Ga0114922, IMG submission 100975) | Deep subsurface microbial communities from Aarhus Bay to uncover new lineages of life (NeLLi) - Aarhus_00045 metaG | ecosystem: Environmental > Aquatic > Marine > Oceanic > Sediment | place... | reverse complement strand
GCCCTGCGAGCCCCCGCAGCATGCCTTCCAGCGGCCCGCCACCCACGCAGACAAGCTTCGCGCGCGGGCGCTCCCTCAGCAACGCGGGAAGCGCCATGACCGGCAGGTGCGGGCGCTTCAGCCACGTCAACCGGCCGACGAACAGGATGACCTCATCCAGCGGCGCCAGCTTCAACGAGCGACGGACATGTCGATCGTTTCCCTTCTCCTCTGCCCGGCGGGCCAGGGACGTCCCGTTGTACGTCACGCAGCAACGGCTGGAATCCACGCCGAACAGGCGCTCCACGGCCGCCCGCATGTGGTCCGCCACCAGTGCCAGATGCATGGCGCGCGTGCATATCAGACGCTCGGTCATGTACTCCTGGAGCACCTTGGGACGGAGCGGCGAGTACGAGCGGCCATCCGGTAGCCCATCTCCGCCAAGGATCTCCCGGACGGGCTCGATAACGTCGTCCAGCGAGCGCATCAGCGGGTACTGCACCCGTCTGAGCGAGTGAACCGTCGCAACGACCGGCGCCCTGTGCCGCGCCGGCAGCAGCAGATACGGCAACCCGCCGACGCCGTGAACGTGCACGATGTCCGGCGGCCGGCGCAGGGCCAACAAGGCGCGGGCTGCCCTGAGCCCGAACAGCATCTGAGGGCTTCCCGGCAATCGCACCACGGGGAACGGCAACTGCGCGTCAGAGCCCTCGGCGCCCCGTGCCTCAGGAGCCAGCACCAGCACCTCATGGCCGCGCCGATGCTGCTCGAGGCTCAGCTCAAGTATGCCAGGCGCCAACCCGCTCGGCGCGGGCGGGAATTGCTCTGCGATGCGGCAGATCCTCATGCCCTTGGTCCTCACAAATGCCAAGCAAACGCTGCATCACCGCCTCGTAGCGACCGGCAATCACCGGCCAGGAGAACTCCCTCTCAACCAGGCAGCGACCCGCCGTTCCCAACCGGGAGGCCATAGCCGGAGACGCATCCAGACGTATGATCGACTCGGCCATTCCTTCTACGTCCCCCAACGCGTGCAGAAACCCCGCCACGCCGCTTCTAACCGCCTCGCCCGTGCCACCGACATCCGTAGCAACGACCGGCAGCCCCGAAGCCATCGCCTCCAGGACCGTCGTGGGAAGCCCCTCGTAGTGGCTGGGCAACAGCAGCACCGAACTCGCGCGGTAGACGGCCGGCAGCTCCTCGTGCGACAGGAACGGAAGCACGCTCAGACCGTCCAGGCGCGAGGATGCGACCTTCCTGCGCAACCAGCCTTCCAGTGGCCCGCGGCCGACGATCCGCAACGGTATGCCGCATCCGGCCGCCCGTACCCGGCGCGCGATCTCCAACACCTCGGGCACGCCTTTGCCTGACCGCAACCCGGAGACGAACAGCACGCCGCGGCCCAACGCGGACCAGTCACGGGCCGGGTGGAAGCGTTCCGTGTCAACTGCGTTCCCCACGACCACGGCGCTGCGCCCGTGGTGCCGCAGCACCTCGCGCCGCATGGCATCCGAGACGACGGCGACCGAGTCGGCTTCCAGAACGCTCCGCCTCTCGGCCCGGACGTACAGACGGTTGAGGGCAACCTTCACCCCGGCCTTCAGATCGTGGCCTTCCGGCGCCACGCGCCGACATCCCTCTGCAATGCACCAATGGCTCACCAGCAGGACGGGCACCGTTTGCCCCCAGGCGCCCAGCGGCGTCCCGTGAACCATGACGAGGTCGTGGGGCTGCTCGCCCAGCAACCGTCGCAGGCGGCGCATCAGCCGGTGCGCGCCCAGCAGCGGAACGCCGGAACCGTGGACGGGTATCACGCCGGGCGGCGCACTGCCGCGCCCGTCCGTCCGCAACGCCAGCGTGACGTGCCATCCCCTCGCGCGCAGCTCTTGCGTGAGGTAGTGCACGTGCCAACCGATGCCGCCGCAGCGCGAAGGCAGCTCGGGAGTCAGCATCAGGATGCGGGGCCGCTTGCTCATGGGCATTCCCCGGGGGCGTCCGTCAGGGGCACCAGACCTCGCGCCAGGAGTTGTGATCGAACGAAGTGCATGATCCTGTCAGCGACTTCTGTCCAGGTCAGCCGTGAGGCCGTCCTCACGGCAGCCTTCTTCATCCGGCCAAGGCGGTCCTCAGAGCCGAACAGGGCATCGCACTTCTCGGCCAGCCCCCGCCAGTCGCCCGTTGCGAAGAGGAAGCCGTTGCCGCCGTCCTCCAGGATGTCGCGCGCCGCAGGCACAGGCGTCGACAGCGGCGCCAGGCCGCACGCCATGGCCTCGACCAGGACCATGCCGAACACCTCATAGCGCGACGGGAAGACGAAGGCATCGCCGGCCCAGTACGCCCGGCGGAGCTCGTGCCAGGGCAGATGGCCGAGGAACTGGACCCGATCCGCCAGACCAAGCTCCTGCACCAGCGAAGTCAGGTGAACTCTTTCCGGGCCATCGCCAGCGATCAAGAGCAGGGCATCGCGCCCCGTTCGGGCGAGTTCGCCGAGTGCGCGGATGGCCGTGCCCACGTCACGCCGCGGCAGCAGGTTCCCCGCGTACGCCAGCACCCGCTGCCGATCCGACACGGCAAAGCCCGCGCGGGCGGCTGTGCGTTCCCTGGGCGTCGGAGTGCGGTAGCGCCGTTCGTCGTGGCCGCAGGGCACACAGGCGACAGAGGCGAATCCTCTTCTGCGCAGGAAGTTCGCGGCCGTGCCCGTCTTGGCCACTGCGCAGAGCGCGCGACTGCGCGTGAGCGCACCATACGTGCGGCCAAGCAGCGCGAGCCCGAGCCGCGCCGCGCGTCTCCCGCCACAGCCGTTCTGCCCCTGGTAGACCACAACTTTGGACGACGCCAGGCAGGCGGCGGCCGTGGCCGGCTGATAGTGCTCGCTCGCCAGGACCATGTCGTAGCATTCCTGTCGCAGTGCGGGAACCAGACCCGTCATAACCGGGAGCCCTAAGCGCCCCCCTACCGTCCGGCCGTTCAGCAGGCACAGCCTGACACCCGGCTCGAGGGGGGCGCCGTCGACGCTCTCCCGTTGGCCGGTAATGACGTCGACCGAGTGGCCCATACGAGCCCACCTATCGGCCAGATTGAGCTGCTGGCTCGAGTAGGTCCGCGGCGTGCGGCCGAAGCCGACGATCATCGGGCTGACAATGGCGATGCGGATGGCTCCTTACCTCCTCTTTGGGTGGCGACGCAGGGACGGCCCCGCCGCGCGTCCGGCGCGGCTGCCATGGCCTCCTTAAGCGGGTTGCCCTTCACGGCGTGCAGCAGCCTGTGCAGAGGCCCGGCCAGCGCGGAGTCGTAGCCCAGCGTGCTCAGAAGTCGGCTCTGGAAGCCGGCCAGGGCGATGTAGTTCTGGACTGTGCGCTTCAGCGGGAACGGACACGGGCGGAACCGGGCGGGATCGCAGTTCACGTCAACTTCATTGAGGGATGCAGGTGCGAGCCCCTCGCGTTGCGCGTGCCGCAGATGAGAGACGCTGTGCACCGGCACTCCCATCAGCCGGCACATCGCCAGGTCAAACGCTCCGATGTCGTTCGCCACCGCCAGGAAGGCGCCCCGCCTGACGGTACCGAACATCGGCCCGTTATCCGTCAGCACCCAGCGCCCGTCGCAGATCACCAGGGGATCGGGCAACAGCCTGTTCAGTCCCACAACGATCTCGTCGAAGGCGGAGTGCAGGAGGAAGCGCTTCTTGATGGGGATGCATCCCCACTGGTTTTTCAGGGCGAGCGAGACGCGGGTCATCGCGTGCACCTTTACGACGGGCAGCGACACGAACAGGTCCGTCCCTTCGAGCAGTAACCTGGGGATGGGCACGTTCCTGGCGGCCGCTCTGCGCCCGAAGTTCAACCGCACGACATCTTTCTCGCAAAGGTCCGCGATGCGGACGCCGAACTCCCGCGCCAGCTCAAACAGGCCGTGCGCTTCGAACGACTCCTTCGTGGAGAACACGTCGAGGCTCGGTCCGCCCTCCCCTATCGTCACCTGCGCGCCGCGCTCCACGAGGACCTGCGTAACGGCCCGTATCATGTCCGGGGCGGTGGTGACGCCTGGGCGGTGGAACGGGAAGGTGAGATTCGGCTTGATGAACACGCGCGTGCCGGGGCCGATTGCATCGAGGCGCCCCACCTGATCGGTGATCTGGCGGAGGGCCTCCGTGTCCACGGACCGGCACGGCACGATTCGGACCGTCCTTCTGTGTTCGCTTGTCACGGGGCGATCGTTTGGCATTGCCATTCAACAGTCGCCAAAGAAACGCAAGCCGGTCGTCGGCACGTCAACTCGCCACGGGCCATCGCTCTGCCGCCAGCTCACGCCTGCAGGAGCGCAAACGTTCTATCTGCGACGCCAGTTCGGTGCGAAGACGCTCGGCCAGCTCTGGAGTTTCAGCCAGCAGCGTCCCGCGCCGAACGAACTTCCGCAGCTCGAGCTCTCCGAAGGAGTATCCGTTCGTCCGCACCCGGAGCCGTGCCGACCAGCTATCCAGCGGCAGCCGCTGCCCGCCGTACCCGCCGTGCCCGTTGTTGGACCACTTGAGCGTGCAAGGGCGGAGCCCGCTGTCCCCGTTCAGGCGGAGGCTGGCCCGGTCCAGCCCCAGGCCGTCAAGCGCGCCGGAGACAGCGTCCCAAAGGGCTTCCGCGTCCCGTGCCGTTTCCATGCGGGTGACGGCCACCTCGACAGACATCCTGGCCCGGCGCGAGCGCCGGTTGTGTTCGAGTTCATCGGTAACCCGGCCCACAACATCCGCGAACCGCAGGTGCCCGAACACACGCGTGCACACGAAGGCCATGGTCCCCAGCGCGCCCAGCACCAGGATCGTCACCTCGTTCCGCCCCGCCGTGACCAGGAGGGCCGCTCCGCAGAGCGCCACGCAAGCGGCATAAAGGATCAGAACCGCCTGCCGATGGGTGAGTCCCATGCCCATCAGAACGTGATGAAGGTGCTGCCGGTCCGCAGCCGAGATGGGCAGCTTCTTGCACCAGCGACGCAGAATCGCGAGCATCGTGTCCAGGATCGGCAAGCCGAGCAGGATGACGGGGATCAAGAGGGCGATGGCAGCCTCCGTCTTGCGCACCCCGAGCAGAGCCAGCGCGCCAATCAGAAAACCCAGCAGCATGCTGCCCGAGTCCCCCAGGAATATGCTGGCCGGGTAGAAGTTGAACAGCAGGAACCCGAGAATCGCGCCGCCCAGGGACGCCATCAGGAGCATGGACATGACGTTGCCGAAGAACAGGCTGACCAGAAAGAGGGTGAGCGTGGCAAACAAACAGACCCCAGCCGCAAGCCCGTCCAGGCCGTCCAGCAGATTCACGGCGTTCATGCATCCCATGAGCCAGAACAGCGTGACGGGGTAGCTGAGCATCCCCAGCACCCACGGCTCACCGAACGGGTTGCTCACCGCCTCGATCGAGAAGCCGCCGCAGAACGCAACGGTGGCCGCCGCCACTTGCAGTATCAGCTTCCACCTGACCGGCAGGCCGAGCACGTCGTCCAGGACACCCATCGCGAGCGCCACCGTCGCGCTCGCAGTCAGCGCCAGGAGCTGGGCCGGATGCTGGCGGAGCAAGTCGGAAACGGCGTTCCTGTACAGAAAGAACAGCGCCGCCAGCGGCACCCCAAAAGCGACGTACAACGCGATCCCGCCCAGCAGCGGCACGTCACGGTGGTGGAGCTTCCGGAAGCCGTCCGGCCTGTCGACCACGTTCGTCCGGCGGGCGATCTCCCGCACCGCCACCGTTGCCCCACACGCGACCGCAAGAGCGATGGCAAAGGCCACAAAGCAAGTCGTCAAGGCATGGTCCTCCACAACGCGACGGCCCGCATCACAGTAGGTCCTTGCATACTCCGTCCCTCTCAGTTACAGCCGCCTTTTGGCTGTAAGCTATTCGCCGTGAATCCTTTGCGACGTATACGCCCGTGCCCTACAGCGGGCGGACGGCGTTTCCCGGCACCTCGGCCGCCACCGAGCGACCGAGCAGTTGCACCGACACGACGATGAAGCATCGGCGCGCTTCGCGTATCAGCTCGCCTTCAACGCCGCGCAGCGGGCCGTGCGTGATCGTGACCCTACGGCCCGGCTTCAGGTATGGGCAGGAGTCCACGGGCAGGTCGCCGGCCACAAGGCGGCGGATGCTCTCCACCTCCACGTCCGGCACCACGGATGGCCCGGATGCCTCAGTGCCAAGCAACCTGACGACGCCTTGCGTCCCGTTGGCCACGGGGACCTCATCGGCACGTATGCGCACGAACAGGTACCCGGGGAACAGGGGCTTCGCCACCCATTTCTTCCGGTCCGCCCACCGGCTCTGCACGCGGCGCAGCGGCAGGAAGCGTTCCACGCCCTGCTCGGCCAACCGCTCAGCCGTCACCTTTTCATGCCGGCTTCGGGTGTGCACCGCGTGCCAGTTCCTTTCGCGCCGCGCGGTTGCGATGGTGCTGCTCATGAGGTCGCCTCCCCACTCTTTCGCCGAGACGGGGCCAGCTCCTTGCCGGGCGGCGCCAGTTCCTGTGCTCTCTGGAAGCAAGCATCTACCTGCTCCACGAGGCCGAGCGCCGCCTGCGCGCGGGCCAGCAGCAGCCACGCCTCGTAGTCGGCGGGGGCCGCCCGAACCTGTATCGCAGCCGCTCCGACCGCCCTCTGGGCAATCTGGAGGCGCAGGATCGGATCGATCTGCTCCTCCCCGGCCCACGACAGACACGCGACCGCCACGTTCCACAGGGCGTCCGCATCGCCATCGGCGAAATGCATCACAAGGTCGGCCTCCACTGACGCCTCCGCCACGGTCCTGGTGAGCTCCTCTCCGTCTCTCGACTGCTCCGCCAGTCGAACCAGCCGGTGGAACCGCGCAAACGCCAGCTCCCCGCGCAGGTCGGTCAACTGCGTGCCAACCAGCACCGCAGCCACGGCCAGCACGGCCAGCGCAAACAACCGCACCGCCAGACGTCGCCACGCACGCGGCCGCCGGTCAGCGCCGGGCGCCGGCAAACGCCTCTTCCTCCGCGGACGCCTCACGAGGCTCACGGTCCCGTCTCCTTCTGATTCGGTTCTCGGGAACATGGACGGCAGCCACACAGAGGGCACAGACGGCCGCCAGAAGCAAGCCGTTGGGGAGCCTCCGCAGGCTGAAGTCGACGAAGCTGTGTGACGCAATGGCCACGAGCCCGACCGACAGGCCCGCGACCAGTGAACGGGCCCTCTTGCCGGCCCTCGCAAACGCACGCCTCAGGCCTCCCAGGAAGGCGCCAGCGCAGGCCGCTGCGATCAGGGCGCCGACGACGCCTCCTTCCGCAAGCAGCTCGGCGTAGTCGTTGTGCGCGTGGACCCACCGGCCGAACTGAATGGCGGGGCTCTGGAACGCAGGGAACACGTACTCAAAAGCCCCGAACCCGTATCCGACAAGAGGCGAGGCGGCGAACAACCGCATTGTGTCCGCCGTGGCCACCGCGCGGCTGTCGCGCAGGGGGTCGCGGGCAACTTCCGCGAGCGTCCCCAGACGATCGATCATGGGTCGCCAGCCGAGCCATGCCACGGCCGCGACAATCAGCAGGAGCACGCTGGCGGCCACCCGCCACCGGCCGGGCACGACGCCCCGGCCCATCGCCAAGACGCCCGCTACCGCCGCGCCGGCCACAAGACTCGCAACGCCACCGCGCGACAGGGACACCAGAACGCTGGCAGCCATGATCACCAGGGCAAAGCCGAGCAAAGCCGTCCGTGCCGTCCGCCCCTCCGAGAGACGCACCAGCTTCTCCCGCCATGACAGCAGTCCGGTGGAGTTGCGCATACGCGGCGCCGAGATCAGCAGACCGAGCGTCACGCCGAGGGACATGTTCATGTAGGCCGCATAGTGGTTCTTGTTGGTGAACGGACCGAGGATGTCACCCCCATAGCGGGGCTCGTGAAACCAGTAGATGGCTTGGGTGCCGGAGAGCTTCTGCGTCAGCGCCAGAACGGCCATGAGGAAACCCGACACGGCGATGGCCGCCGCCGCGTTCCGCACCGACCGCCAATCGGACAGCGTATTGCTCAGGACCAGGAAGGCGCCGATGCAGGCCGTCAGCAGATACACGCTGTGCCACGTTGCCGCAGGAGAGGCCGACAGCGTCGCCGCCCCTCCCTCGGGCGGGCCGCTTGAGGGCAGGAACTCCTGCGCGCCGATCCGGTCGAAGGTCCTCAGACGCACCGCCCGGGCCTCCGCCGAGGACGGGTTGACCGCGCTCACGATGCCCGACGGCAACGGCAGCGCCTGCAACGCGGCGTATGCCGGCAAGGCCAACAGCAGGAGCGTCAGGGCGGGCGCTCGCAGCCGCGCCTTCCCGGAGACCGCGACGCCGAACAGCCAGGCCGCCACGCCCAGCAAGGCCAGAAGGCAGACCAACAGGCGCGCCCAGGCCTCAGCGCAGCCGAACAGCCACGGCGCCGCCAGCACCGCCGCCAAGACGCTCGTGCGGGCGAATCGTTCGTGAAGCCCGTCAGCTCGACCCGAATCTTGCATGGTCATCACCGGGTGTTGCGCGCTCGCTTCTGCGGCGCTGCGACGCGGGACGTCAACGGCGAATGCGCCTCGACCGAATGGGGGGCGACCGGCTCGCCGCACAGGACCTTCGCGGGGTTTTCGTAGAGAAGCTCGCGGGCCGCCGCCTCGCCCACGATGGACGCGACGAGCTGCGCTGCGCGGTCGAGCTGCGGCGAGCGCCGCCCGCAGACCGAATGGGCATCGCTGGCCACAAAGTGCACGAGACCGCCCTCCAGGAACCTCAGGGCGGCCCGCTCCGCGACCGGCCCTAACCCGCCCAGCAAGGACGCCGCCGAGATCTGCACGAGACAGCCCCGCTGAACCAGATCGGCAAGCCGTGCAGGCTTCCTTCCCAGCTCGAGGTTGCACTCGGGATGGGTCAGGACCGGCGTGAGCCCGCGCGTGGCGAGGTCGAATACCAGCCCGCCGATGCGGGGCACGACCTGCAGGGGCAGCTCCAGCAGCAGGTGGCGCCCCGCATCCGCGAGGGTCAGGGCCTTGCCTGCATCCAGCGCCTCCAGCAGCTCGGGAGTGAGCCTGACTTCGCCCCCCGGGAGGACCCGCAGATCGATGCCCCGCTCGCGGCAGGCCTGGGAGAGGTCACGTGCCGCGCCGCGCACAAGCTCCCCGCACACGTTGAAGCGCGGATCGCACATGTGAGGCGTGGCAATGAGCGCGCGCACCCCCTGCGCGGCGGAGAGTCCGCACATGGCCAGCGCTTCGGCCGGCCTGCTCGGCCCGTCGTCCAGACCGGGAAGGACGTGAGCATGTATGTCGATCAGGTCCATGTCACTCTCGCCGTCCTGCGCGCCGCAGCTCTGCCCTCAACCGGTCTGGGCCTCGTCCGAGTAGTAGGAATCGTGGTAATCCTTGTAGTACCGGGAGTAGCCGTAGTGGTAGTAGTCCGAGTAGTAGTATCCGAGGCGCGAGACGCGCACGTCGTTCAGAATGCCGCCCAGTATGCGGGCATTCACGCCTTCGAGCTGCTCCTTGGCGCGCCGAGCCAGCGACCGGCTGTTGGCGGCGGACTTGACGACCATCACCACGCCGTCGCTGATGGCGCCCACAATGCTGGCGTCCGCAACGAACAGCACGGGCGGCGTGTCCACGATCACGCGATCATATGTGCGGCGTGCCTCGGCCAGGAGCTGTCGCATGCTCTGGGAGTCGAGCAGTTCGGCCGGGTTCGGCGGCTTGGGACCGGCGACCAGGATGTCCAGGTTCTCAATGACGTGGCCGTTGCTGTGTGCCTTCTGCACGGCTTGTTCAAGGGCCGCCTGGCCCACCAGGACGTTGGTGGCGCCCATCCCATCGTTCAGACCGAATATCTTGTGCACCATGGGGCGCCGGAAGTCGGCGTCCACCAGCAGCACGCGCTTGCCGCTCTGGGCCATGACCAGCGCCAGGTTGGTTGCGGTCGTGGTCTTGCCGTCGTTCGGTCCGCCCGAAGTCACCACAAGGGTTGTGCTCTCATCGGCATGGGCCGAGAAGAACAGGCTCGTGCGGATACTGCGGTAGGCCTCCGTCACCGAAGAGGTGGGGTTCAGCGCGCACACCATCCCCCGGTACGAGAATCCATCCGCCGCTCCGTTGTGGGAGCTCATGGCGGGCACAAAACCCAGGACGGGGAGCCCGACCCTCTCCTCCATGTCCTCTGGCGTCCTCACCGTGTCGTCCAGGTGCTCGAGGAAGAACGCGAGCCCCACCCCCATCAATAGTCCCAGGAAGGCTGAAAGGAGCATGAGCCGCGCCTTGTTCGGCGCCACAGGCACCTTCGGCACATGCGCCGTCTCAACCACCTCCACGTTGGTCTTTGCGTAATCGCCGCTCAGGTCCACCTCGCGCATGCGCTCGACGAGGACTTCAAACAGCTTCTGCTGCCTGCTGACCTCGTTCTGAAGCCGGCTATAGGTCAGGGATTGCTTGGCCATGTCGAGGGCAAGCTGGTTCTGGCCGTCGTACTGTGCTTGCAGCGCGCGTTCCCGCTCGCTCAACATCTCGAGCTGCGCCGAAACGGAGCCCACGACGTGCCGCAGCCCCTGCGTGAGCTGGCTCCGGAGCAGATCGGCCCGGGCCCGGGCAACCTGCAACCGAGGATGGTCCGCTCCGTACGTGTCGCCCAGCGCAGCCACCTCCTGTTCGGCCGCCATCAAAGCGGTCCGCAGCGTCATCAGATTGCCGTCGCCGCGCACGATCGGCAGGGAGAACAGACGCGTGTTGTCGGGGTCGATGCCCTGCGGCTCGGAGTCCAGCCCCTGCTCCACCACGTGGAACTGGGCCTCCAGCTCGATGCGCTGAAGTTGGGCCTCGGTCAACTGCGTGTTCAGCCGGCCCAGGCGAACCAGCACGGGGTTCTCCACGCTGGCCGGGTTGAGCGAGACAACTCGAACTTTCTCGCGGAACTCCTGCAGCTTGTCCTCCGAATCAAGCAGCTTCTGCTCCTGCCGTGCGCCCTGCTCTTGCAGGAACCGGAAGGCGTCGTCCGACGTCTGGAGTTTGCGCCCGAGGTGGTACTCCTCGAAGGCCGTCGCAACGGCGTTGGCGAGGGTGGCTGCGTGATCGGGACTTGCGTCCTGGACGCTGACCTGAAGCAGATGGGTGTCGCGAAGCTGCCGGACCTCCACCATTCGGAAAAGCCGTTCCCACAGCTCCGGAGGCCTGACGGGTTTGGGGCCCAGAATGGCAGCCACGGTCCGCCTGGCCTCGGCCAAGAGCGATGCCAGGCCGCTGCTGGCGCCGCCGTCGCTCGGACCCTCCAGGGCCTCGCGCACACCGGGCTTCTCAATGGCCTTCTCCAGGACGGGGCGGCTCTTGACCAGTTCCTGCTGGGTCTTGTAGTAGTCGAGGTCCGACGCCTGAAGCTGCATCACGTCCTCGAAGTTCATCACCCTGGGAGTGTCCTTCTCAATGAGGATCCTGGACGCGGCCACGTAGGTAGGGGTGGCCTTGAAGGCGTGGACCGTGCCCAACGTCAGGACGATGACAAAGGCGGCAACGACCGCCCAGAGGCGGCGCCTGAATACGCCCCAATAGCGTCTGAGCTCGGGTTCGTCCCAGGCACGCGGTTCCCCGGCCAGCCCGGGCTCGGCGTTGAGGGGCGCTTGCTCGGGCGTTGCAGTTGGGTATGCCATGTGTCTCCCCTATCTGCGTTAGAGCGCGTGCAACGACCTACGGAGCAACCGAAGCCGAGGCGGAGATGCTGGCGCCCATGTTCGGGGCCAGGAACTCCCGGAGCCGGCCCGTCGTCGTCGTGCCCACCACCAACGTGTCGCCCGGCTCCAGGTAGAGCGGGGGCAGCTCGGACCTGGCCAGTCTGGCCAGGTCGACCGGTATGGTGTTCTGTCCTTCGGGCGTTTCCCTGATGAGGAAGGACTTCTGGGCGCGGGCCGTGCTGGTCAGGCCGCCCCCCAGCGCCACGGCGCGCAAGGCGTCCACGCGCGCGCCCTCCGTCAACTCGTAGGCGCCCGGACGGCGAACGTAGCCGAGCAGGTAGACGAACTGCGGCGCACATGGGGGGACGGTGATGATGTCACCTGCCCTGATCGGCAGGTTCAGCAACAGGTTGCCGCGATCGATCAGCTCCGTCAGGTCCAGCGCCACACCCTCCGCCCCGCGGGCGGAAGGCTCAGCCGGCACGGGCCCGTCGTTGCCGGCCTGGCGGTCGGCCGGCGCATCCGGGGTGCCCCTGACGATCAGGAGTTCGTCTCCGGCGTCCCTTGACAGGCCCCCCGCCCGGGCCAGCATCTCCAACACGGTGCTCGAACCGCTCTCCAGGTAGAAGACGCCCGGCTTGTTCACCGTGCCCGTCACCACAACCGGGGCGCTGCGGTACTGGGCAACGCTGACCGTTACCTGCGCGTTCCGCAAGTACCTGCCCTCGTACGCACCCCGGATGCGCTGCTCGCACTCGGACGCAGTAAGGCCGGCGACGTGGAAGACGCCCAGCAAGGGCAGGGTCACGTTGCCGTCTTCGGAGACGGTGCGCTGGAGCACCCCGGTCTCGTCCGGAGTCTCCAGGGCAAAGATGCTAAGCTCCAGAACGTCCGCCCGGCCGATGCGGTAATCCCCAGGTCCGGGGACGCCTTCTCTCTCCCATGCGCTGAGAGCTTGGGCGAGGCGCCGAGCCCTAAGGCGGGCACGACCGTTCTCGTTCGCCGCCCCCGGCTGGCCCCATTCGGGGCTGCGGGACGCCAGGTTGAAGTCCATGTAGCTGCATCCCGCCGCCGTGATCGCCAGGGCAGCCAGAGCAACCAGCCCAGTCGTTTGCATGCGCACGATTCCGTCCTCCCATCGCAAAGCCCGTCGCCGGAGACATGTCACCGCCGCAGGCGCAGCGGCCCGTCAAGCTTTCCTGTCCCGATCACGGACTGACGATGTGCCGCTCATCATCGCCATGGTGGCCCTCCGAGACCCTCTTCACGATCGCGACGGCGGTGCCAACGCCGCCGACGCCGAGGACGACCGTCTTGAGAGGCAGACCCGCGATTCGGCCCCCATCTTCCGGGCCCTCGGCGGCTTCTTCTGCGCCCTCGTCCTCGGTGGCGGCAAGCACGGACAGAACGGCGCTTCTCTGCGCCGGCTCCATGCGGGCGAAGACCGTTCGGCCGCGCGGGATGATGACGTTCAGGGGTCCGCCTTCGACCTCCGGGTCTCTCACTACGCGCAGATCGACGTTGACGCGATCCCCGAAGATGACGAAGTACCGACCAGGCTCAAGCGCAGGCAAGCGGTAGAAGCCCCCGTCATCCGTGCTGCCGGTGTGCACGAACTCCCGCTTCCCAACGTTCCAGACTCGGACCGTCGCCTTCGCGGCCGGGGTCTTCAAATCGGGAAAGAGCGCCCTGCCGGTCACCTCGCCGGGCCGCGCCTGAGCGAACTGGCGGTACCTGACGATCCCGACCTGCTGCCCCGGCCCATTCCGTTCCGTGACTGGCCCCGTGCCCTCAGCAAGGGCGGAGCTGCACAGAAGGACCAATGCGGTCAGCACGACCATTGCGTCACAACGCTTTCGGCACATGACGTGTCTCCCTGCTTGACCAATGTGGAGTCACCAAACGCCTCGCTATGCTCTCGCTCGCCGCCCAAAGCAACCACGGGTAGCGCGGCCGTACGGCATGCGTGGAAGGGCAAGACGGTGGCCCGTACACCTAGGGGAACCGAGGCAGGACGCATGGCGGAGACCGATGCCATGCAAGCCGGCCGCACGGGGAAGGTGGCGAGAAACCGAGCCGGCTCGGGCGCCCTGCCCGGTGTATCGGTGACGACCTCAGACGTCACGCTGCGCGGCCGGGGGGCGAGGGACGACAAGATGCCGGCACAGCAAGCTTGGGCGGGGCGCAAGGTGAGACCATCGCGAATTCGAGAGGCCGCCCTGGACCCGTTGCGGCGCCGGTACATGCTAACACCGCCCTTTCGTCCCCCCCAGGGCGATGTCCAACTCACGCTAACGCGCGAGCACAGCCCTCACCTTTTGCACTGAAGCCGAACAGACGCGTCGGCCCGGACCCCCTCAGCCAAGTCGCAAGGCTTGCCCCGCCTTGCCGACGCCCGGCACAACGCCGTTCTCTATACCACAAAGGACCGACGCATGTAAACCCTGGCCGCAAAGCAATCGTTCAAAGGTGTGGAAACGCTCACGAAAGCGTTCAAGAGGCCCCTCGCAGGCCTCTAAGTGTTATGCCGATGCTTGAACGGGCGCGCGAAAAAAGCGACGGGCATCTGCCGCGCCGCCCGTTGCGTCCGGATAACCGCAACGACATCGATTCCCCACGTCCCTAACGCTCCAGCAGCCTGCGAACCTTCTCGTGCAGGATAGCAGGTGCGACGGGCTTCTCGATGTAGCCGTCCGGCTCATCGCCAACGTACTGGCCCGCAGCTTCAGCGGAGAAGCGAAGGCCCAGCTTCTCGCCGACGCCTGTGAGCATCACGATCGGCACGCCTTCCAGCTCGGACCTCTTCCTCATGCGGGCGAAGGTAGTGAATCCGTCCTCGCCGGGCATCTGAACGTCCAGGATGATGAGGTCCGGGCTCTGGGCCAAAGCCGTCTTCAGGCCATCCGCGCCGTTGGACGCACTGACGACATCGTGACCCGCCTCCTCCATCACGGCCGTGATGAACTCGACGGCGTCGGGCTCATCGTCAACGACCAGGATCATCGCCTTGCGCGATTCCGCCATAGAGACCTCCTCACTATTTCAGAAGGACCGATCCGCCTGTCGGACGCCTGCGCCCGCTAGCTCATGGCCGTCCTGTCCTTGCTCCACACGGCGGGCATGCAGATGTGAAACGCCGCGCCCTGCCCGGGCTCGGACTCGAGCTCGACGTGCCCTTTGTGCTCCTCGACGACTTTGCGAACGAGCGCAAGTCCCAGCCCGGTGCCTCGACTGCCCTTGGTCGTGAAGAACGGCTCGAACAGGCGTTCCTTCACTCCCTCCGGGATGCCGGGCCCGTCATCCCTGACCGTAATGCTCAGCTCGTCGTTCTCTGCGTCCAGGCTTGTTGCCAGCTCGACGTGGCATCCCTCCGGGCAGGCATCTATCGAATTGGTCAGCAGGTTCAACACCACGCGCTTCATGCCCGCCGGGTCGACGGCGACGAGGGGCGGCTCGCCCTCGACTTCGAGCGACGTCTCGATGCCCTTCCGGACCGCCGCCTCCTTGACCATCAGCAAGGTCTCGTTCAGAAGCTGAGGGATGTCGGTTGGCTCGCGGCGCAGTCCGCCCTTGCGGCAGTAAGCCAGCATGTCCTTGACCAGGTCCGCCATGAAGCTGCTGTTGCGCTTGACCATTTCCCAGCCCTTGGCGATCCTTTCGGTCTCCTGCTTCTGGATGCCGAGGTCCAGGATGTAAGAGCCGCCTTGCAGGCCGTTGAGCACGTTCTTGATGCAGTGCGCCAGCCCGGCAATGGCCTCGCCGACCGCCGCCAGGCGTTGTTGGGCGACCACCTGGCGGTGGAGTCGCGAGTTCTCGGCGGCCACGGCAACCTGCCCGGCTATGGCCACCAGCAGTTCCAAATCGTCCGCCGTGAAGGGAATGCCGGGCCTGGTCGTATCCACCTGGATCGCCCCCACGATCCTCGGGCCGAAGGCGAGCGGACAGCACATCATGGAGTGGATGTTCTGCTGCACGATGCTCTCGGCGGCCCGAAGGTGGGAGTCGGCAGCGATGTCGGTGGCCAGCATGGCGCGGCGCTGCTTCGTGGCCATCTCGAACAACGTCCGGGACATCCCCACGTCCGAGGACTGGGCTCCGGCCCGCCCGACGGACAGGCACAGGTCGTCCCCCGACTCGCCCAGGCCCATCAGCACGGCATGTCCGTGGTCCCCCTGCTCGTAGATGCTCAGTAACTGGCGCAGCACCAGCTCGACGAGCCGACTCGTCTCCAACGCGCCGCAGCAACTGTCTGCAACGTCTTTGAGCACCTCCAGGCGCTGCCGGAGCCTGGCGACGGGCGACTCACCTTCCGCCTCTGGCGACTTCGGCGCTTCGTCGATGTCGACCGAATCGACGACCCTGGGAGTCGAGCCCGTTTCCATGACGACCTCTTGCGACGTCACGTTCTCCTCTTCAAGGACGAACGCGAGCTGCCACTCCCCGAGCATGACCACGTCGCCGTCCCGCAGTTGAGCCCTGCGTGCCCTGCGGCCGTTCACGAACGTGCCGTTCGCGCTGTTCAGGTCCTCTATGTAATAGGCGTTCCCGCGACGAACGACGCGCGCGTGCTCGCGCGATATGGAGACGTCCTCGAACACAATGTCGCACTCAAGAGAGCGCCCGAGCACCGCAACGTCCTCGAGGTAGAACTCCGACTCGCCCGCCTCGCCGCGAACCGCCATCAGCTTCGCCATACCGCGATCCCCGCCAAATGATGCAATTGCGTCATGATACCAGAGCTGGCAAGTCGGTCAAGCCCTCTGCGGACTCGGGTCCCGTTCATGAGGCGAGTGCCCACTGACCGCCCTGCCCACCTGCCCCGGCAGCCTGGCAGCAACATAACAACGCCTCTCGGTCCCACACCAAAGCAGCAGAGGCGCCGAAGCGCCTCCGTCTGCATGGTCTGCACGTATGCCGCGCCCGTCTTTCCGGCCCCGCTATTCGTCCTGCGGCGCCGGGCTCTTCTGTGCTTCGGCGGCGGGCCGGGCCGGCGCCTGTGGGCTATCCTTCGTCTCGGACATCCGCCCCAGGTAGTCGGGCAGCTCGACCCCCGCCATGCTCGTCACATCCTGCAGGGGCGGAATGCTCTTGATCAGGCTCGAAAGGAAGCTGGCCGTCGAGGAGCCCGACCCGTCCCTGCCGGCGGAATCCCAGACGGTGATCTTGTCGATCTTCAGGTTCTTGATGGCCTCCACCTGCCTGGCCACCACGTCTTCGATCTTCTCGGTCATCAGCAGCGTAGCGGCGGCCCGTGCGTCCCCGCCGCAGCTCTGGACGAGCCCGGCATAGCCGGCGGCTTTGCTGTCCAGGACCTGCCGGACGCCCTTCGCCTCGGCCTCGTACCTGAGGAGGATGGCGTCGGCCTCGCCCTTGGCGGTTCTGCGGTTGCGTTCGGCCTCGGCCTCAGCGGCGATCTCGATCTTGCGCTTGTCGATCTCCTGCTTGACGACCTCCTCGGCGTTCAGCCGCTCCTGCTCGGCCCTGTACTGGGCCTTCTGGATCTCGACCATGGCCTCGCGCTTGGCCACTTCGCCGCGCTGTCGGGCAGCCGCTTCCTTGATGGCCAGTCCCGCGTTGACGTCGGCGATCATGGCCTTGGACTCGTTCTCGCCGGCCACGGCCTCGGCCTCTTGCCCCTGCACGTACACGCGCCGGTCGGCCTCGGCCCGCTTCTTGCCCTTGTCGCCTTCGGCGACGTTCTCGGCGACGCGAATCTCCTTCTCCCGAACGGCCTCGGCCTCGCCGACGGCGCCGAACCGCTCCTGCACGGCCACGTCCACCTTGGCCTGGTTGACGGCCTCGGCGGCAGCCTTCTTGCCCAGCGCTTCGATGTAGGCCGACTCGTCCGTGATGTCCGTGATGTTGACGTTGATCAGGTAGAGGCCGATCTTGTTCAGCTCCGGCTCCACGTTCTTCCTGATGGCCTCCAGGAAACTCTCGCGATCCTGGTTGATCTGCTCGATGGTCAGCGAGGCAACGGTGAGCCTGAGCTGGCCGAAGATGATCTCCTTGGCCATCTCCTCCATCTCGTGCAGGCCCAGGTTCAGCACGCGCTCGGCCGCGTTGTCCATGATGCCGGGTTCGGTGCTGATGGCCACGGTAAACGTGCTCGGCACGTTGATGCGGATGTTCTGGAACGACAGCGCCTGCTGCAACGGAATGCCGATCGTCATCGGCGTGAGGTTCAGGTACGCGTAATCATGGACCAGCGGCCAGATGAACGCGGCCCCGCCGTGCAGGCACCTGGCGGAGACCCCTTTGCCCACCTTGCCGTAGACGACCAGGATCCTGTTCGACGGGCACCGCTTGTAGCGCGACGCCATGATGAGAACGGTGGCCAGGACAAGGCCAACGAACGCCACAATCGCCAGCATCAGGTAGCTTACGTCGCCCATCTCCGCCCCCTTTCACCAGTTGCGGTCAGAGCTTCTCCACCACGAGAGTGTTGCCGGAGCTCACGCCCACGACGGTGACGCGCTCTCCGGTGCGAATCCTGCCTTGCTTGCGCGCGACGGCGCTGAAGATCCTCAGATGATCCTGCACCGTGACCTGCACCTTGCCGACCCCGCCGGCCGGGATGGTGAGGTAGATCGACCCCTCCTGCCCGATGGCGTTGGCGACGGTCATCGTCCCGCTCGACTGCAGGCCCTTCATGAGCTGCATGATCTTGCCGATGACCCAGAACGAGAACGCCCCCGCGCACATCGCGCCCAGAAGCGACCAGGCCTCCACCAACGCCGCCTCCTTGCGCAGCGCCAAGCCGACCAAGCCGAACATCATGAAAAAGGCGGTCACGCTCTGGAACGAGAGTAGCTTGAAGACGGCGTAGGCTTCGCCCGCTCCGCCGCCGTGCGCGTCCACGCCGTCGAAATGGGCATCCGTGTCGCCGCCGAAGTCGTGGTCGACGTCAACGTCCACGTCAGCACCCACCTCGGCGTCCGTGTCCCCGTGATAACCTATGAAGAACAGGACAAGTCTCACGAAGAACAGGGACCCGCCGACGATGGCCGAACCCGCGAATACCTTGTCCACTCCCGTCATCTGGCTCTCGCCTCCCGGGCCGCGCCCTCAACCTGGTGGAACCCCGCCAACATTCTACTCCTCGCCGCCGCCGATGCAAGCTAGAAAAGGACGAGGGACCCGTACGTCTGACACACGGCCTTTCGCTCCTATATACGCCGTAACCGGGCCGCGTATTCGGCCCGCCAGGAAAAAGCCCCCGTTCAACACCCGCCGCAGTAGCGCAGAATGGCGCGATCAGGCGGCACGCGGCATCCAGAACGGGAACGGAGCGCAGTCTGGATATCGGCGCACAGAACCGCGCCCGCCGCGCCGCTCTTGACGCCCGCTCTCCCCGCCGCTAGGCTGGCCGCCGCCCTTCCCTCATTGCGGAGGATGATCGATGGACAACACGCTCTCGCGCGACGTGCAGATGCAGTTCATGCGGCCCGGCCAGTTGGAGGCCGCCTTGCGCAGGTTCCCCGTCGTCTACGTCCCGTTCGGCCTGATCGAGTGGCACGGCCGGCACCTGCCCCTCGGCAATGACGCGCTCAAGGCCCACGCCATCCTGGTCAAGTGCGCCGAGCAGCACGGCGGAGTCGTCTACCCGTGGCAGTGGCTGCACGCCGGGTTCAACCTGGAGCACCTGGTGCCCGTCTACACGGAGCTGTTCGACCGGCTGAAGAAGACGGGCGTCCGCGTCATCATCGGCGTCTCGGGGCACAACATCAAGGAGCAGGTCCAGATGATCGAGGACGCGCTGGCGCCGGTCACGGCCGACGGCACCTGCGCCGGCATGGGCATGTGGGAGGTCACCCTCAGCCGGGGCGACGAGTCCAACACGGACCACGCCGCCAAGTGGGAGACCTCCAACATGATGTTCTTCTACCCCGACCGCGTCAACATGGCCGAGCTCGGCGACGGGCCGATCACGTTCGACATGAGCCCGCCGCACGGCATTGGCGGCCTGGACCCGCGCGAGCACGCGTCGGCCGAGGTTGGCAGGCGGAACGTCGAGCTGGCAGCGGCCGCAATCGGAGGTAAGGCGCGAGAGCTGCTGGAGTCCCTCCCGCCCGAGCATCGCGAGTTCGGCCTGGAGAAGATAGAGCCCGGCCACTGGTGGATGGTCTGAGCGCCAGCGCGTCCGGCGCGTACGAGGGCGCTGGCCTCACTCCCCTATTGTGTACTCGCTCAGGAGGGCTGCCACGTCGTCATGACCACGTTGGACGGCGACCGAGAGGGGCGTTCGACCGTCGTCATCCGCAGCATTGGCGTCCGCTCCCTGCGTGAGCAGGATGCTGACAATGGCATAGCAGCCGTCGGCCGCGGCCATGTGTAAGGGCGTCCTGCCGAACCTATCCGTGGTGTTGGGATCAGCGCCCGCGTCCAAGAGGACGCGAACCGTCCCGATGTGGCTGTCAGCGGCGGCGGAGGACAGCGGGGTGAATCCGTAATCGGTCGCTGCATTGACCTCGGCGCCGGCAGCAAGCAACACGCCCACCACATCCTGATGACCCGCACGTGCCGCGCCGTGAAGAGCAGGAGCGCCAACGATGTCCGCCGCGTTAACATCGGCTCCGTGCTCAATGAGCAGTCGCGTGAGTTTCAGATGGCCGTTGGGCGCCGCGAAGTGGAGGGGGCTCGTTCCGACGACATCCCTCGCATTCGCCTGTGCCCCGTTCTCTAACAGCAGCTTGGCAGCGGCGAACTGGCCTCCCTGAGCGGCATCGTGAAGCGGCGTCCACTTGGAACCCGTCTTCAAGTTGACGTCCGCTCCTGATTCGATGAGGGACTCCATCACCTCGATCCGGCCGCGGAACGCGGCGTAGTCCAAGGCCCGAGCGCCCCCGGGGCCTGTGGCATTCGCGCCGTCCGGGCTGGCCTCCACGAACAGGCGAACGAGCGCCAGGTCTCCGCAAGCGGAGGCAGACAGGATGTCGTGCCGCGCGCCATGGGCGAGGAGAAACTGGACGATCTCGTCATGTCCCTGCCGTGCCGCGATATGCACGGGAGTCACGCCGATCTCGTCCCGGCTCATCACGTCAGCACCGGCCGATAGGAGCAGTTCCGCGATACCTTTCCTCCCCCGGGCGGCGGCTGTGTGCAAGGGCGTCCCAAACATCTCGCTCTGGAGGGAAAGGTCCGTGCCATAGTTGATCAGAACCCTACAGGTCTCGTAGTGCCCTTCCGCGACGGCGACGTGCAGCGGCGTTCTGCCGATATGGTCCTGCACGTCGGGATCGAGGCCCGCTTCAAGTAAGCGTCTCATGTGGGCGGTCCCGCCGGACGACGCAGACAGATGAAGCGGCCCCCAATCGGAGGCGATCTCCCTGGCGCCGAATGCCACTGCCAGCCACAAGCACCATGCCGCAACACCAAACAGCAGCAAGCGCCAGCGCCTGAGTCCTTGCCTCTGCTCCAACACCACTCGGGCTCTCCGCCCTATTCCAGTTCGGATGCTTCGCGCCATATTCCTCCTCCTTCTGCGCGTCGGAACGCAACCTATTCACGGATCAAAGCGGTCGGCATGCGGCCATCAGCGATTCTGACGGGGCCGCCCCGTCCGTGCCCTCACTGTTCACCCCCTTGGCGCTGCTGGCCCTGGGCTGAGTCCAGAGCGGGTAACAGATCGAACCTCTTGTTCGGCGGAAGCAGCGGAGCCGGGCTCCGGCTCCATCACGACCCGGAAGCGGATCCATAGTCGGGGGCCATACTCAGGCCCTGTAGGGAATGGCCTTGCCCAGCGGCGGACCCATGCTGGGCTCACCGCATACACGGTGGCCAAACCAGTCCACCTGCAGGAGCCCAATCCGCCGCGGACGACCCGCGGAAGTGAGTCGTCATCTAGCCCCTCTGCATCCGCAGGATGTGCATCACCGGTGCGGGTGGGCGGGCAGGGGGCGTCCCCGTAGATGTCGCTGCACCACTCCGGCACCACACCTGCCATGTCTGCTACGCCATCGGGCGTGTGAGAGGGCGGGAACGAGCCAACGGTCGCCATCATACAGAGGGGTGTTCCACTGAGGGCCCCAAACTCCTCCACGCGCCCCGGCCTGGCGCTCCAGTCCGCACCCAGCCCTGTCGGCGCCGTCAGCAATGCTAAGGCGAAGCGCGCATCGATCTCGTCCCTGCCGAGCGGATTCTCAGATCCCCACGGGTACTTGCGGCCCTCTGGACCCCGGGCGGCGTACTCCCACTCCGCCTCCGTGGGCAAACGGCAGACACGGCCCGTCCGCTCCGAAAGCCACTTGCAGTACTCCACTGCCCCAAACCATGTGGCGAAAAACACGGGAACGTAAGCCCTGCTTCTGAGAGGATGGTATTGCCCACTGTCGGCGTCCAGGGCAATATTGGCCAGGTCCCTGCAAACCTGCCTGTGCCAGGGGAAGTACTTGTAGTCGGGGTTCCCACGATCGTTCAGGAAGTCGCAGAACTCCCGCGTGGTCACGGGGTACTTGCCGATGTAGAAGTCACCGACGTGGACCTCGCGGCTCAGCGGCTCAGACTGTCCCTCCCGACCTGGTTCGGCATCTGGCGGCGGGCCCATCCGGAACGTCCCGCCCTTTATGAACACCATGGTGCCCGGCTCGGACGGATCCACCACACGACCCCAGCACGGCCGTCGCCCCTCCGGCACGGCAACCAACCACCGCACGGGGTATCGACGTCCCTTGCGGTCGACGAACGTGCACGTCACTTCGTGATCGGCCGGCTCTGAGGGATGGAGAATACTCTCGCTCCACGCAATGCCGTTTGCTCTGTCAATGGACGGCTGTCCGTCCTTCCAGGGAGCGCCATCGAGTTCCCATTCCACCTGATCAACTTGGTCGCGGCCACCAGTGATTTCCGCCCTGAAGGTTTGGCGTGCCCATACCGGCATCTGCCATCTCTCGAAAACAGGATATGCACGATTGACCTGAAGAGCGCTTCTCGCGCCTTCCGGGCCCGATTGGCTGCCTCCGAGGAGGACAGTACTGACCCCCCGGTGCGTCAGTAAGCACCAGATCCCCAGGCCCAGAAGGAGCAATGCCGCCAGCCCGGCAATCCACGCTGCTACGCGTCGTTTGTCCTTCACCGCCTCATCCCCCTGCGTCAAATGACCTTAAGACACCCCTACCTGGCGCGTAGTTCAGCACCCGTCAAAGCGCCCTGCTTGCGCAGAAGCGCTTCTATTCGCTCACGCCGGTCAAGCACAAGATCAAGTGCCGTCCAACCATCCTTGTCTGTCGCCGCAGGACTAGCACCTCGTTCCAGCAGGATCCTGACCACGTCCGCGTGGCCCCTGTCCGCCGCCTCCATGAGTGGCGTCCGGCCTTCTGAGTCCGCAGCGTTGACGTCGGCTCCCTCGTCCAGCAGGAGCCCGACTGCAGCCAGGCGACCCCCACAGCACGCCCACAGCAGGGGAGTGCCTCCATCAGAGAACCGTTGCTTGACATCCGCCCCCTCTTCGATGAAATGCTTCATGACCGTCACACACCCACAGGAAGCGGCAGAGGCCAGCAACACGGGACTCCACTCTGTCTCGTCCTCCTCCAGAAGGGCCTCGGCAACTGCGCAGTTGCCGCCGTTGAGCGCAAGTTCTAGGGGCGTGATCGTTGCCTCTTGCCCCCATGGCGCCCTCACGTTCGGATCAGCGCCGTTCCGCAGCAGAATCCGGACAACGTCCGCCTTTCCTTCACGGCTGGGCCCCCATGCCGCCCAGTGTAAGGGGGTGAAGCCCATTCGACAGACCGCATTGACCTGGGCACCACGGGAGATAAGCAAGGCAGCCGACTGTGCCATTCCAGACCTTGCTGCCCAGTGCAGTGGCGTCTCACCACTACGCAAACGTTGATCCACGTCGACCCCGGCGTCCAGCAGCATGCTCACAATATCCACGTAGCCGCGGGCGGCCGCCAGGTGCAGCGGTGTACGGCCGTCCCGATCTGTGACAGTGAGATCGGCCCCGCGATGGATGAGGGCCTCGACCAGTCCGGCATCGTTCGCCTCCACGGCGCGCAGGATGGCGCCGGGCGACAGGTAGGTCCACCAATACCATGCCCCCAGGCCGACGAGGACGACCCCAATCAGCCCGACCACCCACGCCATCGCATAATGCCTGTCCTTCACCGCCTCATCCCCCCGCGTCCAGCCCATTCACGCTGCGCTGCCCGGCACGTAGCTCGGCACCGGTCAAGGCGCCGTGCTTGCGCAAGAGCTCGGCGACTTGCTCATGGCGCCCTTGAAGCGCAAGATCGAGCGCCGTATGGCCGTCCCTCTCGATCGCGTCGGTATCCGCGCCATAGTCCAACAGGATCTTCACCACCTCCGTTCTGCCTCGTTCTGCGGCTATGTGTAAAGCCGTTCGACCCCTACCCTTACTGGGCCTGGCGTTTGGGTCGGCCCCCGCCGCAATAAGCCGCTCGACCACAGCGGGCTGCCCTGCGTACGCGGCGGCGTGCAATGGCCAACACCGATCTGTGTCCAGCAACGCGCCATGCGCAAGCAACACGTCCAGGACTCCAATATCGCCGGCATAGGCTGCGAAATACAGCGCAGTGCGGCCGCGGCTATCCTCGGCGTTCACGTCTGCGCCCCGACTGAGAAGCTCCTCCGCAATGTCCGTCCTGCCCCAGTCTGCTGCCCAGTGCAGGGGAGTCTGGCCCCCTCTGTCTACGGCGCCGACCAGCCCCGCGTTGCCCACCAGAACGCGGACCGTCAAGTCCTTGTCTCCCAGGGCCACCGCCGTGAAGACGTCCTGCTCGGCGCCGTACGACAGCAGGAGCTTCGCCGCCTCGACCGTGCTACGCCCTCCCAGCGCCCGGTGCAGGGGCGTCCGCCCCCACTTATCCCAGACGTTCACGTGCGCGCCGTTGTCGATCAGGAGCCGGATGACTTGCTCGTCCCGCGCACCGGCGGCGAAATGCAACGGCGTGGCCCCACGCTCGTCGCGGCGGCTAACGTCCGCCCCTGCACGCACGAGGAGCTCTGCGACCCGTGCATTGCGGGCGGCCGCAGCCGCCATGAGCGGCGTCTGACCGAGCATGCCCGGCATATCGAGCTCGGCACCATTCGCCAACAGCCTCTCCGCGAGCTCTGCCTCGGACCGCTGCGCAGCATAATGCAGAGGGCCGTTCCCGGCCGGATCGTTCGCATTCGGATCTGCCCCTTCCGCAAGAAGCAGCTCGAGCACCTCGCAACTCCCCCATTCGACAGCATAGTGCAACGGGTTCTGGCCTCTCCTATCCCTAACATCCAGACGTGCTCCGCGGGCTAGAAGCAGCCTCACGACCTCCAAGTGACTCTGAAACACCGCAACGTGCAGCGCCGTCTCTCGGTTCGCATTCGTGGCGTTCGCGTTGGCACCAGCCGCCAGCAGCATCCGCGCCACAAGGACGTTGCCCTGCCTGGCCGCAATGCCCAGCGGGGTGAGCCCCGATTCGTCCCTCGCGTCCAGGTTAGGGCCGAGCGCCAGTTGCCGTGCCACCACGCCGGGATCGTCGAGTGCCACGCACTCGTGCAGAGACATCTCGCTCACGTCCCTGGCCGTTGGGACGGCTTCCCACTGGTCCTGGGAGTGTGCGTCGCGCGGCGGAGTTTCCGCAGAGCCAACGGCACCAGGCGACAGGCGGGTCCACCAATACCACGCTCCCAGGCCGACGAGGACGACCCCAATCAGCCCCACCACCCATGCCGCCGCATACTGCCTGTCCTTCACCGCCTCATCCCCCTGCGTCCGATATGCCAGGGATGCCCCTGGCGGCCGTCCTCCCAAGCGGCGCCCTGCGCTCGGCACATCCGCAGTATAGTCGACCGCGCCCCCTACGTCAAGCCATAAAGTGCCTGAACATGGCTACTCCGCGCCCGGGGGCGGCCGAGCTTCTGCCTTCACACTACTCCGCCGCCGTGCGGCGGCCGAGCTTCCGGCTTCACATCGCCGAAGCGTTAGACTCTCGCGAGCGGAATGGGTACCATCGGGTCTTCCGGAGGGCCGCGCGGATCAGCCGAAGCGGCCCGGCCTCGGCTACGGGAGGACTCTGCATGGCCGAAAAACTGCGCGTGGGCATCGTCGGTATGGGTTGGTTCGGCCGGAGCCATGCCGAGGTCTGTGCCGACCTGGCCGAGACGGAGCTGGTGGCGGCCTGCAGCCGGCGCGACGCCAGCCTGGCGCCGGTCCGCGAGCAGTACGGCATACGGACGACGACCGATCTGGACGAGTTCGTCCACCTGCCCGACCTGGATGCCGTCATCGTCTGCACGCCCACCGCAGCCCACAGGGCGCCGGCCATCGCTGCGGCGGGCGCCGGGAAGCACGTCTTCGTCGAGAAGCCGATGGCTGCGGCGGTGGCCGACTGCGACGCCATGATCGCCGCGGCGGAAGACAATGACGTGCGACTCATGGTCGGACACATCGTCCGCTTCGACCCGCGCTACTGGCAACTGCGCGAGATGATTGCGCGCGGCGAGGTCGGCCCGCTCATTCACATGTTCGCCCGCCGCAATAACCCGCGCGAGGCGGCGCGGCGCGCGTTCGGCCGCACGTCTCCCACCTTCTGGCTCGGCTCGCACGACATCGACATGTTCCTCTGGTGCGCGGACTCGCCCGTGCGGCAGGTCTACGCGCAGGCCAGGTATGAGCTGCTGGGCCGGGACGAGGGTCCGGACGCGGTGCTGGCGCTCATCACGTTCGAGAGCGGAGCGATCGCCGCCCTGGAAACGTGCTGGGTGCTGCCGCAGGGCGCGCCATCGAGCCTGGAGGCGGAGTTCGAGGCCGTCTGCACGCACGGTTGCCTGCGCATCGACGCATCGACGGACGGCCTGACCCTTTACACGGAGCAGTCCCTCCGGCACCCCCGGTCGATGTATGCCGCACAGGTGGCAGGGACGCCGCGGGGCATTCTGAGCGAAGAGGTGCGACACTTCGCGCGGTGCGTGCTCCGCGGCGAGGAGTTCGTGATCGAGCCCCGACAGGCCCGCGAGGTCGTGCGGGTCGCATGCGCCATCGACCAGTCGGCCCGGAGCGACCAGCCCGTGTCACTCTGAGGCGGCCGTCGCATCCGCCTCGATCAGCAGGACCCAGTCCCCCTCGTCAGGCGCCACCCATTCCTGGACGCCCGCCGCCAGGGGACCCCCGTCGTGATACTCGCCCTTCCGGGGATCCCACCAGCGCGCCGACGCAGGGGCGCGGAGCCCCGAGGTATCAAGAGCGACGGCGCCGCCCTCCGGCAGATAGACGACCGCGACGGCTCTGTCCTCGGTTGCGGCGGCGCTGACGAAGAGGTGCGGCGCCTCGGTGCCGGGCTGGTCCGCCAAGATCTGCGGCGCGGGACGCAGCTCCGTCCACGGCAGCGAACCGAAGAACGTGCGGAGCAGCGTCATGCTGCGGATGCCGGGCGTGTCGAGGCCCGAGTGCCACGGCCCGACCATGCCAAGCCCCTCGTGGCCTTCGGGCAGTTGGGGCTCCTCGCCCCAGTTCCAGATGGCGTTGTGGCCGAAGGTGACGCCGGCGGGCGGGCTGACGAGCAGGCTCCAGTAAGCGGCGCGCCGCACTTCCCTGTCGGTGAAGCGCGTCTTGGTGTGGTAGGAGATATGCGTCTCGTAGTTGGGCTCCAGGTTCGCGATCGGCAGGACGGGTTCAGCGTCCCAGTCCTGCGCTGGCGGTCCCATCGCGAGCCATCGCAGATGCTGGGGCGAGTCCCCGTGGCCGCTCTGATAGCCGATGAAATCGAACCACGGCTCGCCACGGAACTCCGGCGCGACCCAGGTCTGCCCGCACGGATGCATGGTGACCAGGCGGTCGTGCCGATCACCGAAGACGGCGCGCCCGGTTCGCTTCCAACGCTCGGCGCGCTCGCCCTTGTAGTTCCCGTCGCCGCCGAGGAACCAGATCACGTGGTGCGCGCCCCACCGCGCGACCATGTATCGGCAGAGCCGGACGGCGCTTTCCTCCGACAGGAGCTGGCCCGGATCGGTCTCGCCGATGGTCCAGAGCATCACGGGCGCGGCAGTCAGTCCATGTTGGTTGGCCGCGGCCACCTTTGCGTCCAGGCGCTGGAAGAAGCCGGGATTGACGCGCACGTGGTCGGGGCTCTCGAAGGCCGTCTCGCCCAGGCGGTCGCTCGAGCCGCCGCGCCACTGCGTGCAGACGAACTGGACGGCCGTGAAGCCCTGCGCGGCGCGGGCCTGCAGGTATCGCTCCCAGTCCTCGTCCGTGGACCTCAGCCCGCCGTTCCAGGCCGTGTCCGCCAGCCAGAAGAACGGCGTTCCGTCCGCGTGGACGAAGTGGCGGCGGCTCTCCGACAGCCGCACCGGCCCGTGCGCATACAGCGGATTGCCGTCCTCATACTCGACGCAGCGAAAGCCGCCCTCCTTGCCGTGAAGGCCCGCGTCCGTCTCGTCCGAGCACTCCGAGCACCACTTCCACGAACCGACCTCGTCGGGGCAGAAACGCGCCCGCCACGTGCGCCCGCCGTCCCAGAACGCCTCCACCGCGCGCACGTCGCCCGATGGGGACGTGAAGGCCACCTCGACGCGCACGTCCCAGAGCGGATTGCCGTGCGCCCTCCCGGCCTCAAGCGCGACTTCGAACACCATCCAGAGCGCTATCTCCGACACGGCTGCCTCCTCCAGGCGCTGAAGAACGGAGGACCAATTCTGCCACGGTGTACCTCGACCTGTCAACGGGGGCGCCAGTGCGATTGGCAGACGCACGCTCGCCCGCGGCGGGCTTTGGCTTCAGGAGCCAGTGTTCCGGGGGCTGGCGGCGCCGGCCAGCCATACGCCGTCCCTGCCGTGACTGACGACAGACCGGGCCAGAGGTGCGGCCGGCGGGGAGTAAACGGCTATCGGGGCGGGAACTACCGGGGGGGCTACACCCTCGGGGCCGGCACGGTGCCATGGGTGTCGATCGTGTACTCCTGGAGCGTCTTGATGGACATTTCGGTTTGCTCGAGCCTGCGGACGGCCTCGACGGCAGCAACGGCGCCGCGCACCGTGGTGATGATCGGTATCCGGCGCGCCCACGAGGTGCTGCGGATGGCGATCTCGTCCTGGCGAGGTTTCTTGCCGCTAGGAGTGTTGATGACCAGCGCAACCTTGCCGTTGATGATCTCGTCGACAATGTGAGGACGCCCTTCGCGAACCTTATTGATGCGTTCGCACTCAAGCCCGTTCCCGCACAGCCATGCCGCCGTCCCGTCCGTCGCCAGCAGCCGGAAGCCCATCTGGGCGAAGCCTTCAGCGACCCGCGCAGCCGCAGGCGTCTTGTCGCGCTGATTCAGGCTGAAGAAGACCGTGCCGCTCATGGGCAGGACTTGCCCGGCAGCGATCTGCGCCTTGGCGAACGCCATCCCGAATTCGTCCGCCATGCCCATGACCTCGCCGGTGGACTTCATCTCCGGGCTGAGTTGCGTGTCGATGCCGGGGAACCGCGCGAACGGGAACACGGCCTCCTTCACCGCCACGTGCCCGACCTCGACCTCACGGGTGAGCCCGAGCTCCTCGAGCGTGTGGCCGAGCATCACTTTGGTGGCGAGTTGGGCGAGCGAGATCCCCGTCGCCTTCGACACAAACGGGACGGTCCGGGAAGCGCGGGGATTGACCTCAAGCACGTAGACCTGCTCGCGATGCACGGCGTACTGCACGTTCATGAGCCCGACCACTTCCAGCGCCTCCGCGAGGGCGCGCGTCTGCCGGGCGATCTCCTCGCAGATCGCCTTGGGCAGCGTCTGCGGCGGGATGACGCAGGCGCTGTCGCCCGAGTGGACGCCCGCCTCCTCGATGTGCTCCATGATCGCGCCGATGACGGTCACTTCGCCGTCGCTGATGGCGTCCACGTCGACCTCAATGGCGTCTTCCAGAAACTTGTCGACGAGCACGGGCCGTTCCGGCGACGCCTCCACCGCTTCCGTCATGAAATGCCGGAGCTCCTCGCCGTCATAAACGATCTCCATTGCTCGGCCGCCCAGCACGTAGGAGGGCCGCACCAGGACGGGATAGCCGATCTGTTCGGCGAGCTTCAGCGCTTCCTCGTAGGATCGGCCCGTCCCGTTGGGCGCCTGCTGAAGGCCCAGCCTTTGCAGCAGCTCCTTGAACTCCTTGCGATCCTCAGCCAGGTCAATGCTGTGGCTGCTGGTGCCGAGCAGAGGCACGCCGTTCGCCTCCAGGTCGGCGGCGATGTTCAGGGGCGTCTGCCCGCCGAACTGAAGGATCACTCCGTACGGCTTCTCCGCCTCCACGACGTTCAGCACGTCCTCCGCCGTCATGGGCTCGAAGTAGAGGCGGTCGGACGTGTCGTAGTCAGTGCTGACGGTCTCGGGATTGCAGTTGATCATCACCGCTTCGTAGCCTTCGTCCCGGACGGTGATGGCCGCGTGCACGCAGCAGTAGTCGAACTCGATGCCCTGCCCTATCCTGTTCGGGCCGCCGCCGAGGATGATGACCACCTTCTCATCGGAGGCGCGGCATTCGTCGACCGATTCATACGTGGAGTAGAAGTAGGGCCGCTGTGGGTCCACTTCGCCGGCGCATGTGTCGACCAGCTTGTAAGCAGGCTTCAGGCCGATCTGCTTGCGCCTCGCGCGCACGGCCCATTCGTCGCAGCCCAGCAGGAAGCCGAGCTGGCGGTCGCTGAATCCCCAGGCCTTCGCCTTGCGGAGCAACTCTCCGCCGACGGCTTCGAGGCCGCCATCCTGCCCGGCTGCCTTGATCTCCTCCTCGCACTCGACGAGCTGCCTAAGGTTGAACAGGAACCACCGGTCGATCTTCGTCAGCTCATGCACCTGGTCGACCGTGAAGCCGCTCTGGAACGCATAGCGGATGTAGAAGAAGCGCTCGTCGTTCGGAATGGCGAGTTTCTGGGTGATCTTCTGCTCGTCAGGCAGTTTGAGCGGGTC
>Ga0114922_10000789_pt1 | contig 30527 bp, 19 predicted proteins | sample AartaG_FD_100975 | JGI IMG/M metagenome (GOLD analysis project Ga0114922, IMG submission 100975) | Deep subsurface microbial communities from Aarhus Bay to uncover new lineages of life (NeLLi) - Aarhus_00045 metaG | ecosystem: Environmental > Aquatic > Marine > Oceanic > Sediment | place... | reverse complement strand
TGCGGGAGTCTATTCACACCTACAACTACTACCGACGACACATGAGTCTCGACTATCAAATCCCCGCGGAGGTACATGATGTATAACCATAAAAAAACTGTCAACTTTTTTCAGGACGACACACCAGTAGCCAGAAACCAGTAACCAGTAGCCAATATCTATACATTACATTCCCCCGAGCTTTATATTCGTTCCTCTATTTACTTCTTATCTTCGCCGATGACTTTTGCAGATAACATGACAATTGTTTCCACTGGAAAACTCTTTTCCGGATTAGGGGGTTGTGCTTTGGTTTTCACTTTGGCAATTTTATCGACGACTTTCATGCCTTTGGTGACTTTACCGAAAACGCAGTAACCGTATTCATTAGGACTTTTATGATCCAAAAAACTATTATCCGCAAGATTGATAAAAAACTGGGAAGTCGCACTGTTGATGACAGTCGTTCTGGCATATGCAAGGGTTCCGCGCCTGTTTTTCAAACCGTTGTCTGCCTCATTGACAATGGGAGGTTTAGTCTGCTTTCTACTTCCGTCTTTATCGAACCCCCCTGTTTGTATCATAAATCCGGACATAACCCTGTGAAAAATAACATTCGTATAGAATCCGCTGTTAACATAGGAGAGAAAATTTTTCACAGATACCGGTGCTTTATCCGCAAAAAGTTCGACTTCGATATTTCCCATATCTGTTTCAATAAGAACTTTCGGATTTTTACCGTTGGCAAACAGGGTCATTGCTAAAATAAGTACCAGTACAGTCGTAAGTAGAACTTTCATCTTGCTTGATAACATGTGAACCTCCTGATTTTAAATAATGATGGATTAAAAACGGTTATCGAAAGCCTTCTTCAACTTCTCCCAGGTTTTTTCCAGAGCCTCGGATACGACCTTTGTGTGCCCCACGACCGGCAAGAAATTCGTATCGCCCCCCCAACGGGGAACCACATGGAAATGGAGATGCTCCGTAATACCCGCACCGGCCAAACGGCCCAGGTTCATCCCAATATTGAATCCCTGTGGCCTCATCACTTCGGTCAGTACATCCTGGGAATTTTGTACGAGATTAATCAACTCAATCTTTTCTTTACTCGTGAGGGTAGACAATTCGGCCGTGTGTTGACAAGGTACGATGAGAAGATGGCCGTTATTATAAGGGTACCTGTTCATGATGACAAAAGCTGTCTGTCCACGATATACGATGAGATTGGATCGATCGTTCTCCTCCCCGCATTTATCACAGAAAATACAGCCTTCATTCTTGGATCCATTTTCGATGTATTCTATTCGCCAGGGAGCCCAGAGTATATCATGGCGAGAAGGCTTTTTACGGATACCCATAGTCTCTACTTTTCCCCTTCTTTCTCCCTCTTAGCTCTGGCTTCTTCTATGATCTTGACTTCCAGATCCTTGGGCACTGTTTCATAGTGAGAGAAGGTCCTCGAGTATATCCCCCGCCCGGATGTAATTGAACGAAGAGTCGTAGCATACCTATCCAGATCGGCCAGGGGTACTTTGGCTTTGACGACCTGAAAATGCCCTTTGGCCTCCATGCCCATGATCTTACCCCGCCGGCCGGAAAGATCCCCCATCACATCGCCCATGTGTTCTTCGGGAACCTTCACCTGCACATCATAAATGGGTTCCAATAGAATGGGTTTCGCCTTGAGAACACACGCCTTGAAAACTTCACGACCCGCAGATTGAAAGGCAATATCCTTGGAATCGACGGGATGCTCCTTCCCATCATAGACAATGGCCTTTACATCCACGACCCGGTATCCTGCCAAAGGTCCCGATCCCAGCACCTGTTTCACTCCCTTTTCTACCGATGGAATAAACACTGCCGAGATGGCACCTCCCTTGATCTTATTCTCGAATTCAAATTCTCCACCTCTTTCCAAAGGTTCTATCCGCATCCAAACTTCTGCGAACTGGCCGGCACCACCGGTTTGCTTTTTATGCCGGTACTTATCATCAGATTTGGTCGTTATAGTTTCCCGATAGGGTATCTTGGGACGTTCTTCAACGACCTCAATGCCGAAACGCTCTTTGAGTCCCCGGATAATGACTTTGAGGTGGAGCTCTCCCTGTCCCGAGATGATGGTCTGATGTAATTCCGGATCCTGGAGAATGGTGAAACTCGGATCCTCATCATGAAGCATATGGAGACCATTGGAAATCTTTTCTTCATCACCTCGGCTCCTGGGACTGATCGCCACACTGATGACGGGTTCGGGAAATTGAATCGGATTCAGCATGATGGAGTCCTTCTTCCCGCATAAAGTATTTCCGGTAGACGTATTCTTTAGTTTCACCAGGGCACCGATATCACCTGCGCTCAAATTGCCAATCTCTTTACGATTCTTTCCATTGAGAATGTAAATCTGACCAATTTTCTCACTCCTTCCCCGGGTGCTGTTCAGAACCTCGGCTCCGGAATTTAAAACACCCGATAGTACTTTCACCAGAGAAAGTTCACCCACATGGGCCTCTGAAATTGTTTTGAAGACGAGACAAGCAACATCTTCATCCACGGATATTTTACGATCCTTCTTTTCCTGGGTCTTGGGATCAATCCCTTCTACTTCCGGGTAACTATCCGGAGACGAACCCAGGTCACCAATGAGATTCAAAAGTTGATGGGATCCATAATTTTTATCTGCCGACCCACAGAGAACCGGAATAACCGATTGTTGTAGCAAGCCTTTCTTCAGTCCGTCGACAATTTGTTCCTCGTTGAGTGACCCTGCATCAAAATAAATTTCCATCAAATTGTCGTCGCTCTCTGCTGCCGATTCGATGATCTTATCCCGGAGTTGCTCCGCTTTTCCTTTTAAGTCATCGGGGATTTCCGATGTGGAATATTTACCTTTATCTCCACTTTCGAAAGTAATGAGCTCCATCGAAAGCAGATCGACGATCTTGTTGAAACCCTCTCCCTGATTCACAGGAAACTGAAGGGCAACGACACCATTACCGAATCGTTCCTGAGATGACCTTAAAACCTTATCGAAATCCGCATGTTCATTATCCATTCTGTTTACAAAAAATAAACGGGGTATCTTATACTCATCGGCGAATTCGATAACCTGTTCCGTGCCTACTTCTATTCCTTCCACACCACTCATGACTATCGTGGCCAGATCTGTCACTCGCAGTGTGCCCTTGGTTTCACCGATGAAATCAGAATACCCAGGTGTGTCCAGAACATTTATCTTCCAATCTTTCCATTCTCCATGCAACAGCGATGTACTGATGGAAATTTTCCTTTCAATCTCATCCGGGTGGTAGTCCGACACCGTGTTTCCATCATCGACCTTCCCAATTCGATTTATTTCACCCATACTATAGAGTAAAGCTTCAGCAAGGGAGGTTTTGCCAACCCCCCCATGACCAATTAAGGCAACATTTCTGACCTTGTCTACTGTATATTCCTTCACGGAATGCCTCCTTTTCTAACCCATTGTTTTATTGCTTCTTATCTTTTTCTATAGACTGCCTGATTTTACCACGCAACACACGTCCTGTGGGGCCCTTTGGAAGTGTAGAGACAAAATGAACGACGCTAGGACACTTATATGTGGCCATGCGTTCCTTGACATATTCGATGATTTCCTCCTGCGTGGATTCCTCTCCATCTTTGAGAACGATGGAAGCGTGAATTTCCTCTCCTTGAATCGGATCCGGCAAGCCTACAACGACTGCTTCTCTGATTTTCGGATGTCCAACGAGAAACTTCTCCACTTCTCTTGGATATACATTGAATCCACTCTTGACAATCACATCTTTTTTCCGGTCAACAATGGATGCAAATCCATTGTCATGTAACTTAGCCAGATCACCCGTATAGAGCCATCCATCTTTCAGCGCTTCTTTCGTTGCCTCTGGTCGATTCAGATACCCTTTCATAACATTGGAACCCTGCACGATTATTTCACCCACATTGCCAGGTTTCACTTCAGATCCTGTTTCATCAATAATCTTCAGTTCAATCCGTGGCAAAGGGAGACCGATAGAACCGGCTTTTCGCTCTCGTACGGGACTGTTGAATGAAACCAAGGGGGAAGCTTCAGTCAGTCCATATCCTTCTAAAATATGTACGTTGAACTTCGATTCAAATTCCTCCATGGTCTCACTCTTCAGTGCATCACCACTGGAAAGACAAAATTTCAGAGAACTTATATCCACGGATTCTCCATCTTCAACTTTTAAGAATTCCCTATACATCGATGGAACACCGATGAAAAAAGTCGGTTTTTCCGCTTCAATGAGCTTTAAAATGGCTTCCGCATCAAATTTTGGTACCAAAAGCACACGGGCACCCACATAGAAAAAGGATCCCATTACCAAAGTCAACCCAATCGGATGGTAGAGAGAAAGTACACCTACGACACCATCATCGACATTGAACTTTAAGAATTCCGCACATGCTTGGATATTGGAGAGAATATTATTATGGGTCAGCTCCGCTCCCCTGGGCCGTCCGGTCATTCCTGCCGTGTAAACAATGAAAGCCGTATCGTCGAGATCCACCTCAGTCGTTTCTTCAATAGGATTTTTAGTTTCCATGAGATAGGTCAGGCGAATCTCTCCGGGATCCGATTTTTCACCCAACACAATCAACTTCTCACACCTTTCCAGTCCCTGAACAGCTTCTAAAACAATGGATCGAAAACCTTCCCAGAAGATAATCCCCTTTACTTCGGAATCCTCCAATTGGTGGTGAATTTCCTCAGCTTTGAAAAAAATAGAAACCGGTACGATAGTAACACCAATCTTTAACAGAGCAAAGATGCTCATTGGAAAATGGGGAAGGTTAGGGAGCATGATGGCTATTCGATCCCCTGGACCCAAACCCAAACTCTTCAGGCCCATCGCCAATCGATCCGTTGCTTCCTTTACGTCTCTGTATACAATACGGTGTTCTCGAAAAATTAAAGCCACATTGTCAGGATAGTTAGATGCTGTATTTTCCAATACTTGATATAGATTATTCACCACGGGTCTCCTTACATTTCATCATCAATTTTTCGGCATTAAATGAACTCCGAACGAAAGGACCAGCATTAACCCAGTGAAATCCAATTTTCAAGGCAACGTCACGATATGCATCGAAAGTTTTTGGTAAAATATACTCATGCACAGGATAGCTCTGACGGGAAGGGGCAAGATATTGACCTATGGTTATCGCATCGCAATCCACTTCATGTAATCTACTTAAAACATCAATGACTTCTCCAAAGGTTTCTCCTAATCCCACCATTAGCCCTGATTTGGTCAGCAGATCTGGATAAAATTTCTTCGCTTTTCTTATTAGTCCCAGAGACCTTTCAAAATCAGCCTCCGGACGTACTTCAGGATAAAGTCTCGGAACTGTTTCAATATTATGATTCAGAATGTCAATGGGACTCTCCAAAACCTTCATGAGGCTCTCCTCGTGCCCATAAAAATCCGGAATTAAAACTTCAATCGATGTATCGGGCAATGACCGATGAATCCGTTCCACTGTCTCTGCAAATTGTCCGGCCCCATCGTCTGGCAGGTCATCTCTTGTTACTGATGTGACGACGATATGTTTCAAATCCAGTAACCTTGCTGCTTTTGCGATTCGTCTCGGTTCGTCAGGATCAACCGGGAGAACATCGCCCTTGGATACTCCGCAAAAACGGCAATTCCGGGTACAGATATCACCCAGGATCATAAACGTCGCCGTTGGCTTCTTAAAACATTCAGCAATATTGGGGCAACCGGCGGACTGACAAACAGTATGAAGGTTATGTTCTTTCAACATCTTCTTCAGAGCATGGACATCTTCACTCTCCCGTATATGGCGTCTCAGCCAGGGCGGAAGCCGGGAAGGCGTGTTGCTGGTATTTTTCGTTCTCGTTCTTATCATAAAGTATTTATTTTAATAAAACTTTTTATTATAATCAAGGAGTTTTTATCGTGGTTTTCTCAATTTCATCTCACCTTGACTTTGTCTAAATTTTTAAATATATTTTCAACGATTCAGCCAGTAACCAGATGCCAGTAACGTATTCAGATATATAAATCAAAGGTAAACCAACAGTAATGTCCACATTTCGATTAATTTCAGACTTTAAATTAAGGGGTGATCAACCGAGAGCTGTGCAGGAACTCAATGAAGGACTCGAACGGAGTGAACATTTTCAGACTTTGCTTGGCGTGACAGGATCCGGCAAAACATTCACTATTGCCAATGTCATTGAGAATTTTGGAAGACCCACACTGGTTATCTCCCACAACAAGACTTTAGCTGCCCAACTCTACGGAGAATTTAAAAGTTTTTTTCCCCACAATGCTGTTGAGTATTTCGTCAGCTATTACGATTACTATCAGCCCGAAGCCTATATTCCATCGACAGATACGTATATAGAAAAAGATACTTCAATAAATGATGAGATAGACCGGTTGCGTCTAAAAGCAACGAGTTCTCTCTTAGAAAGAGAGGATGTCATTATTGTTGCCTCTGTATCATGTATATATGGTCTGGGATCACCTCAGGATTATCGTGATCTCCTCCTTTTTCTGGAAAAGGGACAGAAGCTCGATCAACGTCAGATATTAGAACGACTCATCGACATTCACTATACACGGAACGATATAGACTTCCATCGCGGTACTTTTCGGGTTCGCGGTGATGTGATTGAGATCTTTCCTGCTTACGAAAAGCATGCTCTCCGGTTAGAGCTGTGGGGAGATGAGATCGAAAAGATCGTTGTCATGAATACAGTGACCGGAGAGATCTATGAGGAAAAAAAGAGAGCTGCGGTTTATCCGGCAAAACATTTTGTGACAACCTATCCGAAGCTTGAAAGTGCCATCAAATCCATTCAAAAAGAGTTGGATAAGAGATTAAAAAAACTTCGATCTGAGGAAAAACTTCTGGAAGCTCAGCGTCTGGAAACGCGAACACACTATGATATCGAGATGATGGAGGAAATCGGGTATTGTTCAGGCATTGAGAATTATTCCCGTCATCTCTCCGGACGTAAGGCTGGTGAAAGACCCTCCTGTCTCATTGACTACTTCCCAGATGATTTTCTATTGATCCTCGACGAATCCCATGCAACTATTCCACAGATCCGTGCCATGTATAACGGAGACCGTGCAAGGAAAGAGATGCTTGTGGAACATGGATTTCGTCTGCCTTCCGCATTGGACAATCGTCCTCTTAAATTCGATGAATTCGAAAATATGGTCCACCAGGCCATCTTCGTTTCGGCAACACCTGCAGATTACGAGTTGGAAAAATGTGGCGGCATCATCGTCGAACAGGTCATTCGACCCACAGGACTCATGGAACCCAAAGTCGTGATCAGACCAACTCAGGGACAAATCGATGATTTATTGAACGAAATCCGAAATCGCGTCAAACGTAATGAACGAGTATTGGTGACAACACTGACGAAACGTATGGCTGAAGATTTGGCCGATTACTTGGCCGGAGTCGATGTCCGTGTACGATACTTACATTCTGAGATCCATGCCCTTGATCGTGTGGAGATTCTTCGAGGGCTTCGCCTTGCCGATTTTGATGTTCTTGTGGGTATCAACCTTCTGCGGGAAGGTTTGGATCTACCGGAAGTCTCCCTTGTCGCCATATTGGACGCGGATAAGGAAGGATTCCTACGATCCGAACGCTCGTTGATGCAAACCTCAGGACGGGCTGCACGAAATGTCGAGGGAACCGTCATTCTTTATGCAGACAGAATCACAGACTCTATTCGTAAGTTACAGGAGGAAACAAAACGTAGGAGGGCGATTCAAAGTAAGTACAATGAGGACCATGGTATTACCCCGGAAACCATCTATAAGACTGTAGAGGAAGTCATGGCTGCTACTTCGGTTGCGGATTCCAAAACGGAATATTCAATGATATCCAAAAAACACCTTGACTCTCTTTCAAAGCTTGAAAAAGAGGATATGATTGAGGCCCTTGAACAAGAAATGTTTGCGGCATCAGAGCAACTCGATTTCGAAAAGGCAGCTCAACTTCGGGATCAAATTGAAATTCTACGAGGAGAAAAAAAGAAGATGAAAGAATTTCGCTACTCCAGGAGGTGGAAATGAAGATTCTTGTGGTCGGAAGCGGGGGAAGAGAACATGCATTGGTATGGAAGATAAATCAGAACTCAAAGGTTAAGAAGGTTTATTGCGCTCCGGGAAATGGAGGAATATCCCGGACCGCGGAATGTGTGGACATTGAGGTCACAGATCTCAAAGGCCTCGCCCAATTTGCCAAAAAGAAAAAAATTGATTTGACAGTAGTGGGTCCCGAACTGCCATTGACTCTGGGCATTGTAGATCTTTTTCGAAAAAATGGACTTCCCATTTTCGGACCGGATCAGAAAGCAGCTGAGTTGGAGGGGAGTAAAGGTTTTTCCAAGAATCTTATGGCCAAATACCGTATACCCACTGCAGAATACCAAATATTTTCTGATTCGGAGGAGGCCATTCGATACATTAACTGGAAAAAATCTCCCCTGGTGTTGAAGGCAGATGGATTGGCAGCAGGAAAAGGAGTACTGATCTGTACGACTCGGGGAGAAGCATATGATGGCGTCGAACGGATCATGAAAAAGAAAGATTTTGGCGAAGCGGGCAACCATCTTGTTATTGAAGAATGTCTCTTGGGTGAAGAGGCATCGGTTCTTGCCATAACCGATGGAGACCATTTTATCGTCCTTCCTGCAGCTCAAGATCACAAGGCCATTTTCGAAGGTGACCAGGGGCCCAATACCGGAGGCATGGGTGCGTATGCCCCTGCCCCTGTGATGAATGACAAGCTTCTGGAAACAGTGGGAGAAAAGATACTCCAACCGACCATCCTTGGAATGAAAGCAGAAGGAAGACCCTACCGTGGTGTTCTTTATGCCGGATTGATGATAACCTCCGGAGGTCCCAAGGTCCTCGAATACAACTGTCGATTCGGAGATCCGGAAATCCAGGCCATTCTTCCTCTCCTTAAAACAGACCTTGTTGAATTAATGATGGCCTCCATCGACGGGAAATGTGGTGATGTCCATCCGAAGCTTCTGGGGGATTCTGCCGTGTGCGTCGTGATGGCTTCCGGAGGATATCCGGGAACTTATGAGAAAGGCAAGACGATTCACGGCCTGGATCGAGTGGATCCGGATATCCTCGTCTACCATGCGGGTACAAAACGAAGAGGGGATGAACTGATGACATCCGGCGGTCGTGTACTCGGTGTTACGGCTATTGGGAAAGATATCAAGTCCGCCATAGACAAGGTTTATGATGCCGTGGGGAAGATCACCTTTGACGGCGCATACTACAGAAGAGACATCGGACATCGAGCGTTGAAAAGAAAAATATGATTTATCCATGTTACTTCTTCACCCTAAAGAAAATCAAATCCCCATCCTCCACGACATAATCTTTCCCATGAACAACTACGAGACCTAAATCGTGCAAGGCCTTGGTGGAACCATGTTCAATTAAATTGTCGACTTTGATCACTTCAGCCTTGATGAAACCGGCCTCAAAGTCGGTATGCACTTTACCTGCAGCTTCCTGGACAGGGATTCCTCTTGATACGGTCCATGCATGCGCTTCATTTTCATTAGCAGTAAAAAACGTAATTAAATTGAGAACGCCATATCCGGCATTCACCAATTTTTGCAGCCCGGTCTCATCCAAATCCATGGCCTGCAGATATTCCAGCTGGTCCTTCTGGTCCAGTTCGGCGATCTCCGATTGGACTTTTCCACAGAAGGGGATGCAGGGAGAACCGACGGATCCCGCAAAATCATTTAGGGCCATTACCAGAGGACTCTCCTTTAGATGAGCTTCATCGACATTGGCGATGTAGATGACAGGTTTAGCCGTGAGCAAGCTCATCTCCCGGATGAGCTGATTTTGGAAATCCTCCAGCGTCAGTGATCGAATTTCCTGCTCTTTTGTGAGCTGTTGCATCATGAATTCCAGGTCTTCGACTTCTCTTTTAAATTTCGGATCACCACTTTTTACCGCTGAGTGGGATTTGGTCAATCGTTTTTCTATGGACTCCATATCTTTGAGGATGAGTTCTTCATTCACAATCTTTGCATCCCGAACCGGATCGATGGTTTCAAAAGAATGAGATACGTTGGGATCTTGGAAACAACGTACAATGTGAGCCACAGCATCAACGCGTCCGATGTGGGAAAGAAATTGGTTCCCCAACCCCTCCCCTTGACTGGCCCCCTTAACAAGACCTGCAATGTCGACAAATTCCAGTACAGTATTTGTCTTTTTGGCTGAACCGATGATTCTATGAATAGTATCCAACCGTTCGTCTTCCAATGGAACGATTCCGAAGTGGGGATCGATCGTGCAGAAGGGATAAGCCGAAGCTTCCACACCCAGATTCGTCAATGCATTGAAAATGGTCGATTTTCCCACATTAGGTAATCCAACGAGTCCGCATTTAAAACCCATTTTTTTCTCCAATACGATATATTCACGAAGGAATCTTTAAAATGTAAAATGTTTTACCTGCTTTGTCAAGATGAATTTACGAGGGGAGAAAAAATAACCTTGATTTTTGAGTATGGAAATGTTATATTTTTGTTTCATAATTACCTGTTTAGAAATTAAATGAGGAGTTTTTGTCCCATGATGCAAACACTTCGTAAGTATATGAAACACATATTCTGGGTCGTGGCCGTCTCATTTATAGCGACCATCGTATTCAGTTGGGGAATGGGCGGATTTAAAAACAAAGGGGTTCCAACGGAACAGGGCATCATTGGAATCATCAATGGTCAGAAAATCCAGTATCAACAGTTTGCTCTTGCCATGGATCAGGAAATCGAAAATGTCAAACAACAATCCAACACCCAGGAACTCACTGAGTATCGGATTCAGGCCCTTCGTAATCAGGTCTGGGAATCCATGGTTCAAAACATCCTCCTTTCCCAGGAGGTGAGACGACTCAAGATCAAAGCGACACCCGATGAAATCGTCTTTCATCTCCGAAACAACCCGCCCGAATTCATCAAATCCAACGAACAATTCCAGACCGAAGGTCAATTTGACATGACGAAATACCAGCAAGCCTTGAGCGACCCGCGTAATTATGATATCTGGATTCCCATAGAAAACTATATACAAAGTACGCTTCCTTTGCAGAAACTTCAGCAATACGTTATTTCCACGATTCGTGTAACGAATCGCGAAGCTCGAGAAGCCTACAGGCTTGAGAATGAAAAACTGAATGCCAACTATATTTTCATCGATCCGAATAAAATGTCCCTGGAAAACATCGAAGTATCTGACTCTGAAATCGAGAATTATTACAAAGAACATCGGGAAGAATACCTTGTGCCCGAGAAACGAAAGTTAGAGTACGTCCTTTTTGAATACTTGCCATCATTGGACGATAGCATTCAAACACGTCAAGATATACAGGAAATCTACGATCAGATTATACAGGGAGCCGATTTCGAAGAACTGGCGAAAGAATCCGATGATCCCGGATCGCGGGACAAGGGTGGAGACCTGGGATTCTTTGGTAGAGGAACAATGGTAAAGCCCTTCGAAGACGCCGCTTTTTCTGCAAAAGTAGGTGAAGTGGTCGGTCCCATTGAGACGCAACACGGACTTCATGTCATTCAGGTACTTGACCGTAAAATGGAAGATGGCGAAATCAAGGTCCAGGCCCGTCATATTTTATTACAATACAAGACAAGCTCCGAAACTTATGACGGATTAGGGAATAAATCAGATTACCTGTATGATGAAGCCACAAAAACGAAGGGAAAATATTTTTCTGAGATTGCAGAACAGGAGGGGCTCACGGTAAGAGAAACGCCTCTATTCCAGGAAGGTGGCTTCCTCCCGGGTATCGGTATCGTACCCAGAGTTCAATACTTTGCTTTTAGTGGAAAGTTGAACTGGATAAGCCAGCCCATGAGAGCCGGTGAAAACATCATCGTTTTTCGGATTTCGGAAATTCAGAAACCCTATTACAAACCCTTAGAAGACGTCAACTCAACGATAAAAAATACGCTTCAAAAAGATAAACAGAAGACCAAGGCAGGCGATTTTTGTCATCAACTTCGGAGTAAAATATCCGGAGGAATGGATTTCGAAGAAACAGCCCACCAAGACTCTCTGGAAATTGTCGAAACAGGACTCATTAATCTCCAATCATACATTTCGAGAGTCGGCAGAGATGCGCGTTTCTCCGGTGCTGCGTTCCGACTCAAAGTTGGAGAAGTCTCGCAGCCCGTGGAAGGAACGCGTGGCTACTACCTCATTAAAGTCTTCCAACGCTTCGATTTTGACGAAAATATTTTCGAAACTGAAAAGGAGAGTCAAAAACAAAGACTGCTCCAGCAAAAACAGCAGATGATTATGATGGCATGGATAAACAATTTAAAAGAGGAAGCCGATATCGAAGATTACCGCAATCAATACTTTTAGCTTTGACCTGAAATATTCATAGGTTATGATTTTTCAAACATTCATCCAGGTTAAAACTAAACGATTATATTTCAAATCGAATACCTATGAACGTACTTACGCCCTCTATATTACGATCCTCGGTTGTTGTCAGCGAGCCCACATGGTATTTAAAACGGAAATCCAACATTGTACCACTTGTAATTTTAACATTGGCACCAAAACCACCTCCAAAGAGCAAGGCCTTCCCTGTTTCATCTACTTCATTCCTATCGTGAAAACGTGTATCTCCGTATATAAAAATCCCACTCCCTTCAATATCCATCACCTTCAAAATAATATCCAATTCCATTTGAGAGCCATTGGAATTTTGTGCCTCTTTTTCGATACTCGAAATCCCGTAATATGTCGCTAACTCATTTTTCCCCTTGTGCCGATAGGTAAAACGACTCCAAAGATAATTTTTTCCGAGTCGATATAAGAATCCCCAATTCATCGATATTTTTTGACCCGATCCATAGACTTCCTGACCACTTCGTAAATCGCGCCAGTAATAGGTATATATACCATCAAACATGATCTTCATATTCTCATTGATCCCAAAATCTAACCCGATATTCGCCGTAACCTCATCTCCGGGTTTATATTCCCCCTCCCATGTACTCACGACTGTGCTGTCCAAACTGTTGAGATAGTAGGAGGTTCGATAACTGATGGGATGGAATGGTCTCTTATGTAGATACTGTCCCCCAACCCCTATAACCAGGTTCTCTAATATTGGGTAAGCCATGGCGAATCCCACTTTCCCACACAGACCCTGGCCATAAACGGGCACACGAAAATGAAATATATTTAAACCCAGCCAATTCGACAGGAGAAATTCGTTGTTGGTTAATCGGGTCTTTCCCGTTGGAGCACCTAATCCCAGATTAATCATGGCCTTCTCATCCCAGAAGACATAAGTACCCTGAAACCAGGTATCAGAGAAACCATTGATCTTCGTCTCTTCATACCAATGGCTCATTGCAGGTGTATGGGTAATTGTTAAATTGAATCGCCGCCCCATGGGAAACATGATCGATACCGGAAATGACGCCTGAGTGATTGGATTCACATAGCCTCCAATTCTCCACATTTGAAAACCGAAACTCGTAGATATGTAAGTTTGGCGTATGTTTGGAAGAATCCCTCCTTGTGCCAGAATCCGGCCTGTCATGAAAAGCACAACGAAAATAATTCCGAATTTGGACTTCATATGTTCACCTCATTAACAATAGCCTTGTTTCTATTGTCCGTTTATTTTAAAATAACCATCTTACGTGTCGTCATTCTTTCAGTGGCCTGTAATCTGCAGAGATAGACCCCACTCGAAACCAATCGTCCATAATCATCCCTTCCATCCCAGACCACCTCATGATGCCCGGCCTTCTTCGTTTCCCTGAGTAGAACCCTCACTCGCTGGCCTATTGCATTAAAAATAACGATCTCGACAGCATCCTTTTTGGGCAAGCTATATCGAATCGTTGTTTCGGGATTGAATGGATTGGGATAATTCTGGAATAAATAAAATTGAACCGGTTCCAGAGGAATTCCGTCACTGTTGTTTTCAATAAATGCTTTCGATCCTGCGACTAAACGAAATCGACGGATATGCGGCGTTTCATCCTCAGCCACATATTTCAAGCTTTTATTCTTGAACATATCCTTCGACGTGCCGTCATCTAAATCGAACAGATACGCTTCCCATCCTGCAGGACAATTCTGATAGAGCATCCACTGGACGGTGACATCTTTATGCGAGGAATGACTTTCCACAATAAATTCCCAGACATATCCCGGTTTTCCCGGACAGCGAATATCCGCTGCATATTTCCCTGGATGATCTTTCCGATCCGTATGATCGAAATAAGACATGATATAATTTCCAATGGGAGGGGGCTCAGGACGATCTCTGAAATCCCATCCTGCCTTTGCATCCCAACGTGCACCAGCAAAGTTATCGAGATCCTTCGCACTTGCGGTTTCTACGGATATTCTAAAGGACCATTCGTCCTTCCGGAGATCGTGAAGGACACCCTTTCGAACCTCCCTCTTCTTTCCAAGAACGGTTTGACGGGGATTTACAGATATCGTCCCCAAGTGATCCGGATCGGCATTATAGATCCAATACCCTTTCCATGGATCCATGATGGGCCAGTCGAGACGATACCCTTCGATTTCGTCGTAAAAATAGAGTGTTCCGATAGAATCGGACGACAAATAACAGTCATCAAAAGCCACAGAAAAATAGTAAGGCAATCCAACCATGTTCCAACCTGGATTGATGGGAATGTGATAACTCGAATCTGTCGAAACCGTCTGTCCTGATCCAATATCAAACACACCGCTGAGATCCGTGATAATCCAGTAGGCACGTCCTGGTACGAAATCGAAAAAGTTTTCTGTTGTATCGGTATAATCGATGTAGACAGAGTCCAATCGATGCCACCAGAACAGTCTCCATTTATAGGGATCCCATGGCCCAAAATCATCCTCCAATACACTGGCGACTTCTGTGGAATCCAAGTCAAAGGGAATGGAAAACATTTTAAATCGTCGATATTCTAACTCTACAGATGCATCCATTCCACTGTGCCGAATGACCGAAGTCTCCGGATTGTTCTGGGGATCCAGCCCGGGATAGATCAGCGTGTCATTTGGTGTGAAGACTTGAATATAATACTCGAGACCTTGAAGTGTGACATTACTCGCTGGAATAATAACCTGGTACGTCGATTGCCCGACGAATGTGCTTGCCAAATGCTGGTATGTTTCTGAACCTCCGATACGATGAGAAACATAGACTGCGGTGGCGTTGAGACCCGCCGGGACCTGTATGTTCATGGTGAGAGGCTGTTCGATTACAGGAGGATTTGGATTCAAAGACTCATTAATGCCGTAATTTAAAATCTGAAACTCCCAGGGTTGACGAATTATTTTTGAAATACGAACCTCATCCATATAGCCCTGAAAATGATGGATGGGACCACCTATCTCCGATTCCGCCGCTCCGAGTATGAGAGGCCGATCTACCGGATTCCAGGAGGTATTCGTCCACGGTTTGGACCATATTCGAACACCGTCAACATAGAGTCGACCGATCTGGCTCGCATGGTCATAGGTAAAAACCATGTGATGCCAACTATTATCGTTATATCGGGATCCTCCGGTACCGAACCCTTCCACCTCGATGCGTCCTTCAGTATTGATGGAGAATCCATAATTAATTGCATTGGTAGAATCTTCATATCCCAGAAAAATCAATGCCTGAGAAACCGTATCCGTCCGGAAATAACACTCGACGGTAAAATCTTCCGACGTCATATCAAAAGATAATTCGTGATCGAAGGGAATCTGGACGCGATCATTGACACCATCGAAGTGCAGACCACCATTAAAAAAACCATCCGCTGTCCATCTGGCGCCATTCCTCAGATAACCATTCAATCCATTGGGCGAAATAGGCGAAATATCGAGTACCATTGTATCACCCATTGTATCACCCAGGACGTCGTTTCGACCGAAATGGTAGAGAAGCGATGTATGGGCATCCATGGGAAGCGGTTCCACCCCCCTCCATGCAGTAGAACTGCCCTCGAGGGTAACGATAACAGGACTGTTCGTGGTATCACCGGAGGTAATCGTCAGAGTACCCAGATCCGTCCTGTCCGGAATGACCGGACTATACGTGACGGGCACTGTTTGAGATTTTAATCCGGGAACGGCGAATGAATTCAGAGAACCGGGAATGGAAAAAACACCACCTGCACCGGTGATACTCGATACGACAAGGTCCTGATCCCCTGCATTTACCACTTGGAAAGAGAAGGTTCTCGACGAATCGACTAAAACTAAAGCGAAATCTATTTGCATTAGAGTCACAAAAATTGTCGGGGGAAGGACACTCATTTCCCATGTTTTTCTAAGCGTATTAGAAACTCTCATTTCGTCTATGAAGCCATGAAAAGGATATTGGAAGGATGAACTGCCGCCAATGCTCAACGGTACCATACCCACCGCCCGTAAGGAGCCCTGGAAGGCTTGACTATCCCAAAGCTCATTATTCACCATTAACCGAAGAAAATCGCCATCCCAAGAAAAGGCAACATGATACCATTGATTTGTATTCAGGCTATCGATGGAACCCGTCATGACAGTATGCTGTTCCCCCTGAGAATCCCAAACACTACCCAGGATACCGTCATTGGCACTCAATCCCAATTCGAACTGTTTCACGAAATCACTTCCACGTCTCAATAATATGGAATAATCTGCAGGTTTTTGATATATTGAGAACCATAATTCTAAAGTAAAATCAGAATGGGCAAAATCCAGAGTATAATGATAAGGAATCTCTATCCAGCCATCAGTCCCCTCAAACCATAAGGATCCGTCAAAACGGCCGGAATCGGACCAGGCCACACTCCCCCACAATTCCCCATCCAATTGTACTCCGGAAGAATCATAGAGCGTCGTATCACTGCCCTCGTCAAAATGATAAAGAGCGAGTGTAAATAAATCGGTGTCATAGGGACCGGTAGATCTCGTCCCTGTTCCTTTACCCATCAGGTAAACCGGTCTCAAGGGCCAGAAAGGATCATTCGTTTCCAATATCAGTTGGGCCGCATGTGCCGTTATAGTTGGAGGACTGTAAGTGACCTGAACGAGATGACTATCTCCCGGAAGAATTGAAAAATTCGTCACGTCGACATCAAAGATTAAGGGAATCGATGTGAATACATCGGTGACATTCAATGAATCGATTCCCGGATTCTTCACCCAGAGTTTTAAAGACCGCTCCTCCTCTTTGAGGACTGTACCGAAATCCATGGAATCTGTTGAGACTGCCACTCTTGCACCGATGACGTTAAACTCCCATGCTTGCCGACGAATCCCTGAAATCCTCACCTCGTCAATCCTGCCGGAGAAAGGCCGATTCCCCTCCAAATCACGTCCAATCAGAATCGCTAATGAATCGACGAGTGTTCCTCTGGAATGACCTGCCATACGAACCTGGAAAATCTTAAAATCGACTTCATCTCCATTTAAATACAGGCGAAGGGTATCCCCGGCCAGAGTCATCGCTACATGGTACCATTGATGAAATTGAACACCTCCGGCAGTCACACTCGATAATGAAACAGGAGCCATTTGATCGCTGTACAGGATACCTTTAACGATACCGCTGCTGTCCACAGATATTTCAAATTGAGAGATGGAATCGGTAGCTCTCTTAATGATATTTCCCTCGACCGCAGGGAATTTTTCCATATAAATCCATCCTTCAACAGAAAACCCCCCCTTGTTGGGGCCAATGAAATGTTCCGGACCGGGATTAATTGTACAGATATCATTCTGACCTTCACTGAACAGGAGGGATCGATCAAAGGTTAATTCCGTATCGAACTTACCCGAGGGCCGATTCACACCGGTCCACGAACCGTTCATCCCATTGCCCGATGCATCATTAACCGCAGGATCTCCTGGTGATTCATCAAAATGGTACAGGGCCAATGTGAAAGGATCGGCTTGATATACTCCAGCCTGTGGACTCAATACCCCATGTCCCAGGAGGGGTATCTCACGTATGGGATATGTGGGATCACTGCTCCCAATGACCAGGCTGCTTCCCTCCCCCAAGCTATCTTCTGAAACAGGAGAGTATGTCAGCCAAACGGTCGTATCCTGGTTAACTCCCAGACTGAAGCCCGACGAATGAGTCACCTCCACTGATATATTTGTGGTTGTCAGATCGGATACAATGAGCGTTTGCCCCCCTCCATTGGAAATCACAAAGGGAACACGTCTGGAATATCCTCTTAGCACTTCACCAAAATCGATGATTTCTTCCCCCACGGCGAGTTTGGATTGATTGACATGGAATTCCCATTCCTGACGGGCCACCCGCGATATCCGTACTTCATCGATGGCTCCTCGAAATGGGGCATTCAAACCGGCATTGGAACCGATATTCAGGAATCCTGTTGCAGGACGCAGTCTTCCCCGTAGAGAAGCACCATCTCTGAGAGCGCTGTTGAGATACAATCTGAGGGAATCCCCATCCCAGGTAAAAGCGACATGATACCATTGATTCAAATTCAGTTCGGCCATTGAACCGGTCATGAGGGTTCGTTGTATCGCACCGCCAGGAGTATCCTCCCAGACACTGCCTATCACGCCCTCACTGGCACCCAGGGCCAATTCATACTGTTTGGCCTGATCACTCCCGCCTCTCAAGAGTATATAGAATGTCGTTGGCTTCTGTAAAATGGAAAACCAGAGTTCCGTCGTGAATGGGGCATCCTGGAAATCAAGGATAGGGCTGGCTGAAATGACGATCCTATCATCGGCACCGTCAAAGTTAATTGCACGACCAAAATTTGTTTTCGAAATAATTCTCGTTGGATCACCGGATAAGACACCATTTAAATTGTTCAAAGAAGCATCAAAAACTGTATTTCCAGCCGATTCATCGAGATGCCACAGAGCTGTCGTGAAGACATCGCGGATATAGGGCATTTCCACAGCCAGAGCACGGACTTCACCCTGTAGGCTGAGATTTAAAGTATCGGCATTACTCTGAATAGACGCCGAGGCAGGATACGGTACTCCAACGGGCGTTTGAATGATCGGTTCAAAAGACACGACAAGCCTGTGTGTATCGCCAGGTGCGACCTGAAAAGACGTTTCACTAAATTTATATTCAACCTTATTGGAAACGATATTTGTGACTTCCAACAGTGTCGTACCCGGATTGGTGACCCAAACAATGATGGGCCGTTTTTGATCGGGAGGTACGGGTCCAAAATTCAGATTTGTCGAACTCAACTCGATTTTAGGTCGAATTTCGCTCTGAAATAAATAGAGGCCATCTTCACCATCGGCTAAATAAATGTAATTCCCCCAGAGATTGAGTCCAAGGGCATTTCCACCGGTGGAATAATAACCTACTTCGGAGAAGACACCAGGAAGAGAGAAATCGAAAATGCGGAGGCCCATTTTAGAATCGGAAAGGAAGAGTGTCTTTGTCTCGACCTCGATATCAGTATATATATCACCCGTGTCGACCCGGTTCACTATCCCAGTCGATGTATCCCAGAGGAGAAAACCGTATTGCCCGTTGGCGAGGAATACGGTATTGTCTACAACTTGAATACCCTTTGGATCAAAATTACCCGTCGTAAGGGCATCGAGTAATGTGATTCCAACGGGGAGTTGCGAGATACTATAAACATAAATCCCTGTTGAAGTGGCTAAGTAAACTTTGTCATCGACGACTTTAATCGCCCTGGCCCTACCCAGGAGGTGGGTATTAAAAGGACTGCCGGGAACCTCAAAAATTGTATAACTGACATTCACAATCCTCATGCCATTATCACCGCAGGCCAAAAAGGCATGAGTCGGAGAAACATCGACATCATAGCATGTATCCCCACTGGTGACAAACTCATCTTTGAAAGCCAATGCAGTAGGATTCAGGGCATCGAGAATTGTCAGTCCCCATGACCCATCCGCAATATAGAGCCAACTCCCGCTCTTTACGATTTTACGTGCCTCTCCTCTCGTATCATAGGATTCAACTTCATGGAGAAAATAGTCCGGAGGATTCGTCACACTTGCGTTCAATACTTTGACACCGGAGTTCCCCACAGCGGCAAAGACATACCCACCCGATATAGCCGCATGATGCGTTATATCGGCAGTCTCAACCGAATCCTGAATAGTAAACTGAGATTGCCCTCCCACGTTGACGAGGAGATGTCCATTAAAACCATCCCCAATATAGGCAGTGTCCTGTTCGATAAAAATCGTCGATGCATATCCTTTCGTGTCCAAAGAAAAGGGTGCAATGCTGGGGTCACTTGGATTGGAGACATCTATGGGACCATTCACTCCCTTTTCGCCAACTGCCAGATAAGCCAGATTACCGACGATCCATGCATCACGTACATCCACCGGCAGGGTATCGGTCCACTTTCCCAGTTTCCGGAGATTGGCCGGATTCGCCACACTTACAGTATGCATTCCACCCCATCCGGCAGACACATAGGCGATCGTATCCTGTGTCATCACATTGTACACTTTTGGAGGAGGTAAGCCGTCAATCCAGGGGAATTCGGTTTCAAAATCGAGGGAGTCTATTATTACCGGAGTCGCAGGATTATCGATATTCACCGAAAAGATGCCTGCAAAATCTGCTGCAACGAGAAGCGTGGAATTATTCATCACCCACACATCCCGGGCAATACCCGTTAATGAAAGGTTGCCAATTGCCTGTGGATTGGAAGGGAAACTGACATCCACGACAACCAGTCCGTTGGTTCCGTCGGCGACATAGGCATAATTCTGATATTGCATGACACCATTGGTATAACCATCTGTCTCGCTCTCACCTATGATCAATGCCAAATCATCATTGATTTGATCAAGATAGACCACCTGAAGTCCTTTCGTCCCACACGCCACATAGATATGGGTGATATCACTCGCAACCCAGATATCCTTCACCGGCCCCGGCATGAGTAAAGAATCGAGTTTTACATATCGGATACGCTGTTGTTGGGGATCGAACTGATTACGATACAGCTCTAAATACGCACCATTTCCGATGAATGTATAACCCCCACGCCGGAACACGGCCTCACATTCTCCCTTACCCCAACGCCCTAACAGTGTGACATTGGGTTCCTGACCATAAACGGCTGGTTTCATCAAGACGAATAAAATCAAAAGGAAAAAAAGCTTACGCATATGACTATTTCTCCTAAGGTTTTAAATTCCAATTTGCCACCACAGTCACTATTTGGTCGGTGGTTTAGGTGGCTCTCCCAAAATCTGAGGCAAAACATCTGCCCCTCTCAATTCTGCTTCCTGGAACGATTCCCTGGTCTCGTTTCCTGGAAGGAATCCCGCATTTTGATACGCGCTCATCCATAGCAATCGATCCCTGGTACTGATTAATTTTTCCGGCGGAACATAGATGATGTCTATTTTTCCCTTTTCTGATTTGATCAACTCGGCGACTTCATAATTCACACGCCGGAAATTGCGGTTATGGGTGGCTGCCCACATATCTGCCGGCATTATCCAGTCTTCAGCAGCCTGGAAGTTCCTATCCATTCTTACTGCTTCTAAAAAGAATTCTTGAGCACTTTCAAAATTACCCCGATCGAGAGCATCCAGGCCATTACAGTATTCCATGAATGCCATCATGTTTTCTGTAGGAATCTTCAGGATACGTTCGCGTTGCTGGGGTGTTAACTCAATCCCAAAATTATCCAATACTCGAAGGACCAATTCCTTTTCTATTTGAAAAAGACGAGACAGGTTTCCCTCAAAATTGGCCGTCGTAGGAAGAAAAATCCTTTCAGATTCATAAATCCCGGCATCCACACTCATTCTTAAATCGGGCATAACCATGTAGGATCCCTTCACGATGTTTCTGACCCCGAGGAGTTTTCCCATACGGGGTGCATTTTTTTCATCGATCATCCCGGAGGCGCTCAGGCGCAGTTCCGCCATGAGTTGATTCAAACGTATCCGTTCAATGACTTTAAGCTCCTCGATCTGCGACAGGTCTGTTATCATCATCTCTGCCAATCCCTTCTGCAGAGGTCGCCATTGTGGATCATCACTCAAACTGATAAAATAGAGGACCGCAACACTCTTCTCAGGTAAGTCCTCTAAATTTAAAAACTCCTCATTCTGCAAAGCCAGTTGTATTTCTCTGGAGATCTTTCGTCGTATATTCCAATCCAACCTCCCAATGAGGGCATTGCGGTATGGATCAGAAGGAGGGACATATGGGTATCTGCGGAAAACCCTGATGGCATCATCTTCGTTCGCCAATCCCTCAAAGCACATTCCCAAATAATATAATGCCTGACCGTAATTGGGCTCTTTTTTGATCACTGAACTGAGTATCAGTCCTGCCGTATTGTATCTCTGCATTTGCCAATATACGGAAGCTATCCCGGTAATGGCCTCTCTATCATAGTAGATATAACGTTTTTCACCTCGCATGTGTGGCTCGAGAATTCTCAGATAGGTCCGAATAGCATTATTGTATTGCCTATTCTTCAGGTATTTTTCCGCACGTCTATATCTGGATGTTGTACATCCGGCCAACAGCAAAATGATTAACAGAATTCCTATTGGTTTCCATCTCATTTCCAAAACCTCCAAATAGGTTATATAGACACAATACGATCCCACGTCAGAGTCAAAGCAGTACTCCGACAGATCGTTGTTGTTCCATTGAACCTCCTGTTTGCAATTGCTCTCCCCTAAGGCGTTTTATGAAGATCATGGTGAAGATTGGGAGAGTATAAACTCGAGGTTACATTGGAGTTATTCTACCATATAAATGGTTTCCCCTATCGTTCCTTCATCGTTAAACGCTGTATACGCATCTTGGCCTGGTGAAACTTAGGCTCCATCTTAAGGGCCTGTTGATAACATGCTTTCGCTTTTTCCCATTCTTGGAGATCCTCAAAATCAAGCCCCTTGGAAAAATAAACAACGGCCTTCATGTCCATTTTATCAGATTTATCTAAGGAACGTTCTTCGTTTTTAGTCAGGCGTACATCGAGGCCTGTTAATATCTTCTTGCTGAGTTTTTTGATGAGGGAAAGGAGTTGACGGGTTTTTCCTGTGACCTCACTCGCCTTTAGCGTGAGTCCGGTTTCGACTTCCACAATCCGTACATCAATTCGAATTTTATCACCGAAGGTGACCATGTATCCACCAAAAACCAGATGTTGAGCACCCAACATCTTACCTGCCCGGACGGTTGTTGCTTCCGATACGGCCCCCGATTGGGAAAGCTTTATTTCATCCAATAAGGATCGTAACTTCTGTCGTTCCACGACACGGAGTGCTTGAATCTGGTTTAACTCCGTAATGATCATCTCTGCCAAACCCTTGGAAAGGGGTTGATTTGCTTCCGGATTAACCAGACTGTTGTTTTCGAAATCTAAAACTGCCAAAGTATTCTCATTAGAAAACACTTGCCCATTATTTATGAAAAGTAAATACAGGATACATAACAGAAAAGCTGTTGAAATAGAATTTTTCATAACCTTTCCTCTGCAAATTAAAATCAAATGGTTGAAACCTTTTGGCTTACATTTGCAATAGGATAAATAATTTTTAATTCATTGTCAAGTTTTATTTCATTAATTAGAGATATCACTAAATTGCAATATTCATGCCCAAAGAGTATAATATGGATCACTTCCTGATAAATGAAGTTCTAAGTTTAATAATATCATTTATTAATCTCTGGAGCAAATATTTTGTGGATCTTAAAAATACAAACCGCATGTGGTGCATTCTAAACCACCCCGATGCTTGAAAATAAAACGCTTACAATTATCAATATTCTCGCTTGAAAAAATGAAAAATAGTTATTACCTTCTTACGTAAATGGACAGTTTAAGAGAGGAAAAAGACATGAAGGTCAAAATTTTCATTTTTTGTATTACCATTTTTAGCACCATTCTTATGGAAAAGTCCGGTTGTGATTTGATTGCTCAAACTCCATGGTTTGAAAATACACGAAGTAACCAGAATTTAATCCCTTTCCGAAGTATCTTCATCCACAGCACATCCACAATGCCCACGGAATCCCCTGACAGTGTACACTTCACCTTCTACGCGAAAGTCGCCAACGACCTGCTTCAATTCGTATTGAAAGATACGTCGTACGAAGCACAATACGAGCTGACCATCGCCATCAATAACGACGAGGAAGAGACCGTAGCAGGCCGAATCAAGAGGCGAAAAATCTCTGTAGACAATTATAAATTGACCAACGACCGGCATCGGTTTACATACGAAATGTTGGATTTCTATTTATCACCGGGAGAATATACCCTTTTAATCGAACTCCTGGATATCGAAACGAAACAGCCCCTCAGGCAGAAAGAGAAAATCCTGTTACCCGACTTCTTCGCACAGCCGGTGACCACGACAGACCTTCTCTTCTTCCATGAAAGAGACGTGGACCCCATTGGCCATACGCCTCATGGTTTTCCTAATATCCCTGCTGTATTCTCACCCTCTGACCTTCCCTTCCTGGCATCTTTCACCATCTGTTCTAATCAATCGAGCCGCGAACTTTCGATAAAACAAATCATTCTGGACAGCAATTCACAACCCGTATACGAGGATACAATTACTGTCACACCAAGGTCACGAATCCAACCTGTGGATATCTCAATTGACCAGCAGCTCCGTTTTGGTCAGTATAAACTGATACTTGAAATGACGGACGGGAATACTGAAACCACCATCGAGAGTCCGTTCTACATCCGTTGGAAGACCCATTCGACTCACATGACTAATCTCGACCAGGCAATTGAAACGGTTCGGTATGTCATGGATGGAAATCAATGGAAACATCTCCAGACACAGCCGACTGAAGAACAGAAAAAATTATTAGAAAAATTCTGGAAAGAGAGAGATCCCAATCCCGATACAGAAGAAAACGAGCTCGAGGAAGAATACTACCGGCGTGTATCATTCACGAATCAAAACTTTGCACCCTGGGGCGGTCAGCTGGACGGATGGGAAACCGACCGGGGAAGAATTTATATTATTTTCGGTCCGCCCTCAGATGTTGACAATCCCTCAACACCGACACGAGAATCCAGCGCCTATGAGATATGGTATTACAGAAACCTTCAAAAGCGGTTTGTATTCCTGGATAAATATGGAGAGGGAGATTATCGTCTCATCACGGAAGAGTAATTTGGTTTTTTGTGCGCCTTACGAGGTCCACCCAAAAAAGCCCACCCCGATACTTCGGGATGGGCGCGAAGGGTGAATTTGAAGCAAAAAACTCTATTCAAGATTTTTTTTCAACGCCTTTAAGATTTGAGGAAATTTCGTATCGATCAGTTGATAATAAATCTGTGTACCTTCCCTTCGACTGCTCAAGTACCCGTTATTCTTCAAGTATTTAAGCTGCTGAGAAACATACGATTGCTTTGCCCCTAAGAACTGTTGTATCTCACCGACACGTCTTTCACCCTCGTTTAAAATGCTGAGGATCTTCAGACGCGTTGTATTTGAGACGACCTTAAGAAAGGGGATAGTCTTCTCGCATTCTCGTATTTTGCTTTTCACTTTTGGATCCATCAATACCTCCCCTACTACGATGCAAAATAATACCGATCAATTCTATATGTTCGGATAATATAGGGAATTATTAATTTATTGTCAAGTAAAAAATATAATTACTATATAGTCTAGTACATGGAAATCTTTAGTGTCTTCCAGAAGAGCTATCCGGGCATGGCCATGTCCACCGCAGGAGACGAGATCACCTCCTCTGGGGTAACTGGCACATGTGGAACGCCTCCTGGGAGCCCCGCTTCGCATATGACAACAGCCCATCATACAGTTACAGAGATTTTAACGAAGTCCCCTGGTATAACTGTTACGCGGGTATTTCCTCTGCCAATGACGGGCTCGTCGCAATAGCAGGTGATCCGGCATTCTTCGGCGATAACACGGCCAAGGTGCATGCCTTTGCCAAATGGGTACAGGAGCTCTGTCACTGCTGGCTGGCCATCAATTTCGATAAGGCGTTCATCTTCGACGAATCCGTCAACATCGAAACGGATGTGCTGGATTTCCAGCCATATGGCGCCGTCATGGATGCGGGCATCGGTATGCTGGAAGAGTGCATTACCATCTGCAATGCCAATTGAGCAGATTTACTTCGAGTCCGATTGGCGCTATCGGGGCCCCTTCGATGATGAGTTAGAGCTGGGTATCGTGGATGCGAGGACGCGTCTGACCATCAATGCGACGCCGCGTACGAGAAGCGGCATGGATCTCTACACCGTCCGTATGATGGCCGAAACCCAGGTACGCTTCGAAGACGTGAATGAATATGTCATCGTACCCATGACGGACATGCTGATGGAATACCTGAAAACAATCTCCGATGACTTGCGACTCGAACTCATGCAGGGGATCCGGCGGTACTAACTATTTTTTTACCACAGATTTGAATGATTCTAAACGATGATTTATCACGCTCAATATTTCCTTTACAGTTCATTTGTGTAATCTGTGGTAAAAAAATATGTGATTAAAAAATTAATTTGCATGTTTCATTTTAAATTACTATACTTGTGTGCAAATTTGGAGAGTTGGCTGATGGAGCGAAGGAGTAGTAACGGCCGACTCTTTTTTCATAATCGAAGGATGGAGCCAGTCTAAATCGATGAAAATTGGAATCGTGATCCCTGCATACAACGTGGAGGAACGACTCCAGGATGTTCTTTTAAAAACACTCACGACGATCCCCGGGGAACGTATATTTGTGGTGGACGATGGATCCACAGATTCGACCGCCGATGTGGCTGCCTTCCATGGTGTCTCCCTTTTCAAACATGATAAAAACAGAGGAAAGGGAGAAGCCTTGAAAACCGGGTTTCGACTGATACTCAAGAACGGTCTGGATGGGGTCATCACCCTGGATGGCGACGGGCAGCACGATCCCGGTGACATTCCCCGCTTCATATCCATCCGGAAAGAGCGGGATGCCGATCTGGTACTGGGATCCCGGCGATACCGAATCGGTAAGATGCCCCTGGACCGAATATGTTCCAATCGACTGAGCTCTCTGATCGTTTCACTGATCAGCGGAAAGTGGATTCCCGACAGTCAGAGCGGATATCGCCTGATCCGCTCGTCGGTGTTGAAAGATATTCGGTTATTTTCCGACCATTACGAGCTCGAAAGCGAACTCCTCATCAAAGCGATCAGGATGGGATGTCGAGTCTCCTTCTGCCCCATCACCGTTCGCTACGGAGAGGCCGGAAGTCATATCCGACGATTCAGGGATACGAAACGATTTTGTCAGATGATTCTGAAGTTGCTCGGTAATCCAAATTAATTATCAATTGTCAATTAAGGTAATGCCTTTTCGACATTTAAATGAAGCAGCTTTTTACTTTTCATATGGATAAAATATGACAGACATCCAGGACAGTAGGGCGACCATCGGAGTTGCGCAGAGAAGAAACATCGTGCGACGATTGTACGATTGGGTTCTACACTGGGCCGAGACGCCCTACGGCACCCTCGCATTGATTTTACTGGCATTTTCCGAATCATCATTCTTCCCGGTGCCACCCGACATTCTTCTGATTGCTTTGGCCATATCCATACCCAGGCGCGCCTTCTTCTTCGCGACCATAACGATGGTCGCCTCTGTGATCGGCGGTATGCTTGGCTACTATATCGGTACCGGACTCATGGAGGCTGTTGGCTGGAAAATTATTCACTTCTATCACGCAGAGGAGCTTTTTCAGCAGCTTTTTGAGACGTTCAATAAATACAACTTCTGGGCCGTATTAACGGCAGCCATTACCCCTATTCCCTACAAAGTGTTTACGATATCTGCCGGGGCTGCGAAGGCGGATTTTACCATTTTCATGATCGCCTCCATCATCGGCCGCAGTATCCGTTTCTTTGCCGTGGGAACGTTAATCTATTTCTTCGGTGGGAAAATAAAACATATCATCGAAAAATATTTTAACATACTATCAATTGTATTTGTGATTCTCCTTATCGGAGGATTCGTTCTCATCAAATATGTTTTTTAAAGAAAAATTCGGGGCGTAGCGCAGTCCGGTCAGCGCGCATGCTTCGGGAGCATGAGGTCGAGAGTTCAAATCTCTCCGCCCCGACTATTGTTTTTTACTAAAAAAGCCCCATTACTGATGGGGCTTTTTTAGTACTCAGGTTCTTTTTCAATTGCACCTTTTGATTTTGCGAATTCAATAAAGCCTTCAGGTGCGCTTTTTATTTGGAAGATGTTTGCGCCCGTTAAATCACTTGTACGTTTCCAATTCGTAATTCCTTTTAAATCAGCATAGCTGAGGTTTGCTCCCTTCAGGCTTGCACCATATAGATTTACCTCCCAGAGGATTGCCTCTTCCAGATTTGTGTTACTAAGATTTGCCCCTTGCAGCCTTGCATTCCAGAAGTCTGCCCTCTGGAGCTTTGCGTTCCCGAAGTCAGCTCCTTGCAACTTTGCACCCCAGAGGGCCGCTCCCTGCAGGTTTGCGTCCAATAGGAATGCCTTACGAAGCGTTGCGTTCCATAGGGTCGCATCCTGTAGTATAGCTCCTTCGAGGTTTGCTGAATCAAGGTTTGCACCATGCAGCCTTGTTTTCCCCAAGTCTGCTTCGATAAAATTTGCACCACATAAATCTGCTTCTCGGAATAATGCCCCCTTCAGTTTCGCATTCCTAAGGTCTGTCTTCTTAAAGTTAGTCCGATAAAAATTTGCCCGCTCGAAGACTCCAAAAGAGAGTTTCGCACCATGCAAATCAGTTGCACTAAGATCAAGAATTCTATCTTTTGTATCATAATCCGTATTCCGACGCCCAATTACCGTTAGTATTGTCTGTATATCTGTCTCAATTCTTGTTGTATCTCTTTTTGCATTAGTGTTATAATGTATGGAAGCATTCTCACGAACACAAGAAGCCAAAATTTCCATTATGGGCCAATGATCTTTTTCAGAATCTTTCGCTATACGTTCAAGAGCGTATATTCCACCCAGACGAATTGCCAACTTTTCATCACCGAGTTGGTTTATAGCACGAGTGAAGCGTTCAGTAATTTGCCTTTCCTGAGCTACGATTAAATTGTTTGCCGTGTAATTAATAGCACGAAAGTTGAAGTATAAACCAAAAAGTAGGACTATACCCCCGATGATTTGAGCTAATGTTTTGCGATACTCGTTTATAAGGGTTGCCGTTTGCTCTGGCTTTAGTTCTTTATATTTATCGACTTGCCATAAAGGGAGTTTCCACAAAGCGAAAATGAAAACTACGGTCGCTATAAGAATAATTAAGATGCTATTTATATGGGTAGAGAGAAACTGAACAATCGGGCTTTCACGAAAAATCAACATGAGTAGAAGAATAGAGAGGATTATTAATAATATTGGTATTAAAAACGAGGATAAACACCCTGCCTTTAAAGGACTATTTTCCAAAAGAGATTTTATCTTAAGTTTTGTTTTTTTCATATTTGAACCATTATTTTAAGTATTATAATCATTATTTAAGTACACATTCTCTTTATCCCACAAATAAACTTTTTAGATTGTGTAAAATAGAACCAGATTTAGATAGTGTCAAGAATGCGATGTAAATGAGCAAGCCTAAAATGTACTCGCTAATAATCATCCATCTTTCCTCCCTTTGGAAAGATGTTAAGACATCCTTTTTAAGTCGGACTGTTAAAAACATTGTCGAACTAAAATATAAGCAATTGATAAACAAATCGACAGGATGAACGTTGCCGGTTCTTCTAACAAATCTTTTTCCTCTTGTTTTTAGTATGGTTTGTTTTTCTTCTTTAAAAATATAGTGGTTAATCTGCTGGCGCAGTTTCCAGAAATAAATGAGGGAATAAATTATAATAATCCCGAAGACCCAATAAGCTAACCTGAACGGACGGTATCCAAATCCCATAGTGATGTAATAAATACAATTTAATATCATCTTATGAAATCCCATTATTTCCGTGTCTATTTGATGTTGAAACATGGTTGATTTGTGGAAAATATAATCCAACTCGAACTGAGCCATTTTATTTTCTTTAAAACAAGAGTTTTTCAGGTTGTCAAGAATGCGCCTTTTTAAACTGTATCTGAGATAATAGGCGAAAGCAATGTGTTTAACCCTTTCCGTTTGTAAATTTAATTCGGCAAGGTCACAAAGTATTATCTTCACATCAGGATGGAAAATGGCTTCGGTAAAGTCGAATTCTTGTTTATGGAGTTCACCCAGATAAACATTACTGTTAAAGACAGTAGACCTTAACACGATCTTTTTAAAATCCGTCATCGTGAAGTTGGCCATGCTGTGGAACTCGGCATGCAAGAAGTTGGCCATGCTGTGGACCTCGACCCCCCCAAAGTCGGCCGTGCTGTGGAATTCGGCCCCACTGAAGTCGGCCGTGCTGTGGAACTCGGCACTCAAGAAGTTGGCCGCGCTTAGGAAATGGGCACCACCG
>Ga0114922_10000788_pt1 | contig 30536 bp, 26 predicted proteins | sample AartaG_FD_100975 | JGI IMG/M metagenome (GOLD analysis project Ga0114922, IMG submission 100975) | Deep subsurface microbial communities from Aarhus Bay to uncover new lineages of life (NeLLi) - Aarhus_00045 metaG | ecosystem: Environmental > Aquatic > Marine > Oceanic > Sediment | place... | reverse complement strand
GGCGTCTGATGCAAGCGGTGAAAGCACAAAGCGTCGCGCTGTCACGCCTCCGGCGGGCTCGCCGTTGAGCTGAGCTTCTAGAGTAAGCCAACCCATCGGCCGTCCCGTTCCGGGGCGGCCGATTTCATCTGACCTCTGGGCCGCGGGCGTGGCATGCGTCCGCGGCCCTTTCTCATTGTGCGCTGCACATCACCGAACGACAGCCGGCCCGAACGTGGCCGGCATACCCGAGCCAACGGAGTCATGTATGTCCGCCGTGATCGAGCTGAATGCCGGCCTTGCCGGCTCGCACGCTATCGCCGTATCACAGCCCTTCGCCCTGGACGTGGCGTCATGCCCCAGGGCGCTGAAGCAATGCAGGAGCACCTCATGCCAGGCAGCAACGCATGGGAAGAAGATACAGACCGGAACGCCGCCCGGCGGGACCTGACCCGGCCTTCATCTGCGAGCAGTGCCGCCAGGTGGTGCCCGGCGCCGCGCCGGGAACGGATCATCGGAACCACTGCCCCTCGTGCCTGTGGAGCCTGCACGTCGACATGAAGCCTGGAGACCGACGGTCCGGCTGCCGGGGCCTCATGGAGCCGATCGCGCTCTGGGTCCGGCACGACGGGGAGTGGGCGATCATACACCGCTGTCGCGAGTGCGGCGTGCTGCGGACCAACCGCATCGCCGGGGACGACAACGCGCTGGCGTTGATGTCCCTCGCCGTGCGCCCGTTGGCCCGGCCGCCGTTCCCGTTGGACCGCCTTGACCACTGGCGCGACGCGCCGCGTGGCGAAGCCGAGGCGGGGCTGACCGAACCCACCAAGCCTGAAAGGAGTTGAGGCGATGGACAGTCACTCAACAAGACCTCAGACAAGTACCCCCACAGGAGAAATGAATGGAACATACCTTGGAACAATGTCCTGCCGTGCAGCCATTCTGGTTGCAGGGCTTCATTACGGGCGTGCGCGGCGTCGTCAAGAGCGGCAAAGAGGCGACCGTGTACTGCTGCGACGCCCACCCCTCGACCGGCGTTGAGTTCCTGGCGGCCAAGGTCTACCGTCCCCTCGGCCGGCGGGCCTTCCGGAACGACGCGGTATACCAGGAGGGCCGCGTGATTCTGGACGCGCGCATGCGGCGTGCCTACAGGAGGAAGACGCGCCTGGGACGCGGGGTGCAGTTCGGCACGTGGGTGCAGCGCGAATTCGACACGCTGAAGGTCCTGCACGCGGCCGGCGCACACGTGCCCCAGCCCGTCGCGCAGTCCGGAGGGGCCATCCTGATGGAGTACGTCGGGGACCGGGACGGCCCGGCGCCGATGCTCAGGCAGGTGCGGCTGGAACGCAAAGACGGGACAGATTTGCTGGAGGCCATTCTGCTGGACGTGGAGCTGTTCCTGGCGCACGACTGCGTGCACGCGGACCTGTCGGCCTTCAACATCCTCTATCACAGGGGCACGTTCAGGATCATCGACTTCCCGCAGTCGGTCGATCCGAGGTTCAACCCCAACGCGTTCTCGCTGCTGACTCGTGACATCGAGAACGTATGCGGTCACTTCGCAAGGTACGGCGTGAAGGCCAGCGGCCACCGGCTGGCTGGCGACTTGTGGACGCGCTACGTGCACGGCGAGCTTTGAAGGACACGGAGGATGAGCCGGAAAGCGGCATAGAAGGAGGGACAATGGAGATCAAACCACTGAGCGCCGACTTGCTCGAGCCGGCTGCGGCGCTGTTCGTCGCCAACTACCGCCGGGCCCGGGCACGGGAGCCGCTGCTGCCCGCGCGTCATGCAGACCAAGGTAAGGTGCTCGCCCTCTTGGCCGACCTGGCGGGCCGGGAGGAAGGCGTCGCAGTGCTCAGCAATGGGCGGCTGCTCGGCTACGGCATCGGGCTCGCGATCCCCGACTGGCACGGCTGGCGGTCGGCCATCATGCCGGAGTGGGCGCACGCCACGGTGCGGGACGGCCGGGCCGTCATCTACGGCGCCATCTACGCTCGGCTATCGAGGCACTGGGCACCGGACGGACGCGCGTGTCATCTCGTCTGCATGTTGGCCGATGGTGCTCTGCTGGATGAGTGGCAGTGGATGGGCTTCGGGCTCCAGTGCGTCGATGCGGTGCGCGGTCCGGAGCCCTCCGCTGGTTCGGGCGGTCCCTGTAAGGTCCGCCGGGCCGTACCGCGGGACGCCACGATCATCGCCGACTTGATGACCAGGCTCCACGAGCACCTCTCCGACGCGCCGGTGTTCCTGCCTGCTGAGCCACCTGTCGATCCGGAGGAGACGAAGGCGGCATTGGCGCACCCGCAGAGGGCTCACTTCCTGGCGCAGGTCGACGGCGAGGCGGTGGGCTTCCTGAGCATCCGAGGGGAGAATACGGACGCCTCGTGGGTGGTCCAGGACGCCGGCACGGCCGGCATTGACGGTGCCTACACGTTGCCCGCCCATCGCGGGAGCGGAGTGGCCACGGCCCTCCTGGACGAGGCCCTCCGCTGGGCGAAGGCAACCGGTTACGTCCGCTGTGCCGTGGACTTCGAATCCAGTAACGCGCAGGCGCGCCGCCTCTGGCTCAGGCATTTCCAGCCCGTCGCCTACTCGGTTACCCGTTACGTCCGCCATGCCGGCTCAGAGGTGGCAAGATGATGGCCGACGCACTCATGCGCGTGGCCTACTGCGGCTTCGTGTGCACCGCCTGCAGCGAGGCAATGCCCGAGAACGCCAACTGTCCGGGGTGCAGGTCGGGTGGCGGTGATGCGGGCTGCCGGCAGCGGCTTTGCTGCATGAAGCGAGGGATCGACGGCTGCTGGGAGTGCGCGGGGTTCCCATGCGAGGAGGGCTTCGCCACGGATGGCCACGATCCGGCGTTCCGAGGCTTCTGGCTGGCGTCGGTCCGCTGCCTGCGGGAGCACGGCCTTGGACGCTACGTGTCCATGGTCGAGTCACGTCTGGGCCGCGCCTTCGACCACGCCACCTTCCGCGGCAGGAGCGAAGTGGAGGTACGAGCAACGCTCCAGGAGAGGAGAGGCGAAGCGGACCTGTAGGGGCACGGCCCCTCGACTGGGCTCGGGACAAGCGCGCCGTGCTTGCCGAGAACGAGGGCGATAGAGGCGCATAAGGAGGAACGTGCAATGGAATGGTACGAGTTCTACGACATCTCCGAGCGGTTCATGGAGATCATCAACCCGACCAGTGCGGAGAAGCTGCTGAAGGTCGGGCGCGTGCTCGGGCTTACGGAGGGCGGCCGGGTCATCGACTTCGGCTGCGGATTCGGCAAGATGCTGGCGCTGTGGGCCGAGCAGTTCGGAATCTGCGGCATCGGCATAGACGTGCGGGAATACGCCTGCGAGCGGGCCCGCCGGAAGATGGCGCAGCGCAAACTGACCGACCGAATCGAGATTGTCCACGGCAATGCTGCCGAGTACGGGGTGAAGGAGCACGCGTTCGACGCGGCGACATGCATCGGCGCCAGCTTCATCTGGGGGGGCTTCCGCGAGTCGATCCGTGCCATGCGCGGCGCCGTTCGCGACGGCGGGAAGCTCGCCATCGGTGAGTGCTACTGGCTGACCGACCGCGTGCCGCCGGAGTACGTGAACTCCGAAGACGCGCTCCAGGCAGAGCACGAGCTTCTGACGACCGTGCGCGAGGAGGGCTTTGACGTGAAGTCCGTCGTCCGCGCGAGCCACGACGACTGGGACCGGTACGAGTCCGGCAACTGGGTCGGCCTGCTGCACTGGATCGAGGAGAATCGCAACCACCCCGAGCGGCAGGCCGTAATCGACCGGCTGCACAACAGCCAGGACGAGTACTTCCGCTACGGGCGCCAGTACTTCGGATGGGCGATCTACGTTCTGGACCCCGCCAGCTACTGACGTGACGGCAACGCGACGCTCACCGCAGAGGTGGCGGAGAGCACAGAGAGAGGAAAGGAGCACCGCCGTGCAGCGGACACGCCAACGAACAGCAGAGCCAAGCCACGATCCAACTGAGAGGACTGGATATGGAGACCCATACTGCCACAACACTGGACGAAGTCCGGGACGTAACGGAGTTCCTTGACGACGAAACGTGGGAGCACGCGCGCAAGTTCCTGGGGGCCGCGCCGGACGATCCCTTCGCAGACCACCTGCGATGGATGGAAGAGGGCGGCCGGCCCGTCGCGTGCGTGCAGGTGTTCCTTCACCGGTACCCCATCGGCTGCGCCGAAGTGGGGATGTGCCTGCCGGAGTATCCCTTCGTGCCGCCCGAACTGCGCGGGCGCGGCTACTTCAGGGCCCTTATGGCGGACCTGTTCGGCTGGATGCGGAGGAACGGCTATCCGCTCGCGTACTCCCACGGGCGCAAGGGCCTCTACACGGACTTGGGCTACGCGCCCGGACTCCACCATTGCATGGTGCTGATCCGTGTGGCGGACGCGGCCAAGCTCCCGGTGACCCTCCGCGCGCGGGAGGCGACAGAAGAGGAAGTCGCGGCCAATGCGGCCGCATTCCGGCAGCCGTTCCCGCTCGGGCGGGGGATGCAGTGCCGGGACGAGCGCTGGCGGCCCGACCCGCGGTGCGTTCGTCTGGTCCCGGGGCGGGACGGCGCCGGCCTGGCCGGCTTCATCGTGGCGGGCCGCGTCTTCATCGGCCGACGTGAGAACGGCAGCGCGTACGCCGGATTCGAGCCGCCGGAAGCGGACGAGATACTTACGATCACGGACGCCTGGTCGGCCGACCTAGTCACCGCCGCCACTCTCCTCAAGAGCGCCGCCGACGAGGCGCAGACACTGGCACTGAAATGGGTGCGCATCAACTGCCGGCGGACAGATCCGCTCGCCCGCATCACCGTGCTCGCCGGCGGCCAACTCCGCTGGTGGGCGGCGCAGGAGCGCGATTACACCGCAGAGGGCGAGGATGTGGACGCCTTCTACCTGGCCGACCTGCGCCTCGCCATCGAGCAGATCCTTCCGGAGCTGAACGCGCGCTGGAAGCGATTCCAGGCGAACGCGCCGCCGGCGATGCGCTTGTGCATGGACGACGAGAGGGTCGGGCTCTGGCTCCGGGACGGAGTGGTTCTGCTCAACGGGGAAGCCGGGGCCGCCCCGGCCGTGCACCTCCAGCGCAAGGCCATGACGCAGGCCATCCTGGGCTACGGCTCGCCAACGGAGCTGTCGCTCCTGTATCAGGGCTGCCAGATACCGGAGGAGTGCGCACAGGCCGTCGATGCGCTCTTCCCCGCACGCGAGCCGCACCTGATCCACGAGGGAACGGCCTTCGCCGGCCCGGGCCAGTTCGGGCTGATGCCTTAGCCATGCAGCCAGCCGCTCTGGGGACGTGGACTCGGTGGCCCGGGGCCTGTAAGATGTCGCGACACCGCGACAGGCCAGGGAGCCCCCAGTGAACGTGCAGATACGCGAGGTCCGAACCGATTGCCTCCCGCAGTACGGCGAGGTGCCCATCGCCTTCCGCGTCGAGTCCGTCTTCCGCGTGGTAGCCCGGGAGGGAGGACTGGGCGGTTTGGCCCTCCGAGAGGAGAAGCTGGCCGAGCCCTACGTAAAGGACTACGACGCCCGGGACTTCGACCGCCCCGCGCGCTGGGGCGACGAGTTCGACATGTCCGAGTGGGGCATCCTGATGGCGTTCGACGGGCAGGAGGCGGTCGGCGGCGCCATCATCGCCACCAGGACCGCCGGCCTGGAGATGCTGGAAGGACGCGACGACCTGGCCGTGTTGTGGGACATCCGCGTCCACCCGGACCTGAGGCGCAGCAGTATCGGCTCGAAGCTCCTCCACTGCGCCGCCGACTGGGCGCGCGAGCGTGGCTGCACCGAGATGAAGATCGAGACGCAGAACATCAACGTGGCCGCGTGCCGCTTCTACGCAAAGCACGGTTGCGAACTGCGCGCCATCGACTGCAACGCCTACGCCTCCTGCCCGGACATCGCCCACGAGGCCATGCTGCTCTGGTACCTCGACCTGTGAGGCCTGCCGCTGCCTTTGACTGCACGCGCCGCCGTTCTATAATCCGTCAAGGCAGCTTGCGCTTCCACGGCTTTGACATCGGGGAAAGGGAACATGGACATCGAAAGCCTGGCCCAGGCCAACATGCAGTCGCTCAGGGGGAACGCCTATCCCGGCAGGGGAATCGTGATCGGGCTGACGCCCGACTCGCGGCGCTACGTGCAGGTCTACTGGATCATGGGACGCAGCGAGAACAGCCGCAACCGCGTCTTCGTTCGGGATGGGGACACGGTGCGCACCGCCGCCCACGACGAGTCGAAGCTCGAGGACCCATCGCGCATCATATATAACTGCGTTCGGGTGCTCGGCAGGCGGCACATCGTCTCGAATGGAGACCAGACGGACACGATCTTCGACGCACTCAGGACGGGGGAAACGTTCGAGCAGGCGCTGTTCACGCGGACGTTCGAGCCGGACGGGCCGAACTTCACGCCCCGCATCGCCGGTCTGGTGGACATGGATGACTCCGTGCACGCCTACAGGCTGGCGATCCTGAAGGCCGTTCGGAACGACGGCCGGTATGCCGTCCGACACTTCTTCGACTACGAGACGGCCATCCCCGGCGTGGGGCACTGCGTGACGACGTATGCCGGCGACGGCTCCCCCTTGCCCGCCTTCGAAGGCGAGCCCCATGCGGTCGAGCTGCTCGACGACCTCGGCCAGGTGGCCGAGCTCTACTGGGACGCGCTGAACGAGGACAACAAGGTCTCGCTCCTGGCCAAGTTCATCGACGTCGAGACGGGCGCCGTCGACGTCAAGGTCATCAACAAACTCCCCTCCCCCGCGCCGGCGCAGTGAAACGAATGAGTGCCGAACCGGACACCAGTCTTCTGGACAGGGCCGCGGGGGTCCTGCCCGCGCAGGAGGTCGAGTTGCTCGCCGCGCTGCATCGGTTCACGGCGGAACGGTTGGGGGCCGCCGACGCCTGCCGCGAATCCCTGCTCAAGCGCATCCGCGAGGGGGGCCGCCCGGAACCGGAGTTGCACGGCTTCCTGCGGGACTGCTGGGAGGCGCTGGACGGCCTAGCCCGGGAAGTCAACGTGTGCATGCACCATCTGTTCCCGGAGGCCAGCCTCTACCCGCCGATGGAGATGACGCGCCAGTGCACGTTCTACGTCATCCGCAAGGCCCTGCACGAATCACCCCAGGGGACCGCCCATCCGGTCAGCCGCCTGCTTTGGGACCGCACGCGCGAGCAGTGCGGCGAGCCCTACGAGCGGCTGAGCTTCCTCTACAACCTGAGCCTGTTTCTGCCGCTGTGGCTGCCCGAGGGCCAGTTGCCGGGCACGGCGGACGTGCCGGAGTACGCCCGCTCCCTGCTCAGGCCAGCCGCCGTGGAACGATGTGACGCCGACGAGGGAATGCAGGAGATCCTCCGCTGGCTGCGGGGCTTCACGGCTGATGCCTACGGCTTGCTCACCGCTGCCCTCCAAACCCAAGACATCTGAAAACCGATCCAACCACTACGACACGACGAACACAACGCAAGTCCATGGTTTCCAGCGTCGTGCTCGTTGTGACGTCGTGGTAACGCCTTTGCCGTTCTCCGTCACCTCCGTGGCTCCGTGGTGGGCCGTACAGCGCGGTGGCGGGGAGTGGGTCACAAACGTATGCCTACGACCTCCAGCGTCGTGCTCGTAGTGCCGTCGTGGTTACGCCGTTGCCGTTCTCCGTGACCTCCGTGGCTCCGTGGTGGGCCGTACTACGTATGCCTACGACCTTGAGCGTCGTGCTCGTAGTGCCGTCGTGGTTACGCCGTTGCCGTTCTCCGTGGTGGGCCGTACAGCGGGGTGGCGGGGAGTAGGTCACTACTCGATGATGCGGGGGACCCGAAAGCAGCCGTCGGCGCTGTCGGGCGCGTTCTGGAGGGCTTCCTTGCAGGGGAGGGACTCGCCGACCACGTCCTGCCGCACGGGCTCCTGCCCCTCAATGCCGTGCACCATCGGCTCGACGCCCTCGGTGTCCAGCTCGTTGAGCTTCGCCACGTAGGCCAGGATGGCGTCGAGCTGGGAGGCGAACTTCTCCAGCTCCCCTTCCGACAGGGCGAGCCGTGACAGATGAGCCACGTGCTCCACTTCCTGGCGCGTAATGGGCATTCTGCCGGTCCGAAGAAGCGGGGTTACTTGACGGCCTTGGTGACCTTGCCGTCCCGGATGCACTTGGCGCAGACGAGCATCCTTTTCGGGGCCCCGTTCACCAGCACGCGGACGCGTTGCAGGTTGGGCTTGAACGTCCTCTTGCTGACGCCCGTCGTCTTGATGCCCACTCCGCCGAGGTGCTTGGCACGGCCACGCCGGGCGATGCTGCGTCCGGCCGTGGTCCCCTTTCCGCATATGGCACAGACTCTGGCCACTTCAGGATTCCTCAGGTAAGCGGTGGGTTTGCTCTCAAAACCTGCATTATACCGGCTGGGGGCCCCTTCTTCAAACACCGCTGCCAAGAGCAGCGCCGGAAGAGAGCGCGGCTCACGGACGCAGAGGCGTGCACTTGTCAGTTTCGGCGCCCCTCAAGTAAGCTGATGCGGACCGCCTTCGCCACCCGAACCCGCTGAGGGCCGCATCCGCACATGGAAGACGAAGCCCCAGGCCGCCCCGACCGCCGCGCCGGGCACATGCCCTTCCTCAGCTACGACCCCATCTTCATCGGCCTGCGCTACCTGCTCAGGAAGAAGCTCTCGTACCTGGCCATGGTGGGCGTGGCGCTCAGCGTGGGCGTCCTGATCGTGGTGATGAGCGTCTTCACCGGGTTCCACATCCGGCTGACGGAGGCCATCCGCGGCTACCTGAGCGACATGACGATCCGCCCCTTCACCGGGCGCATCTACGGCCTGGAAGAGTGGCAGATCTGGCGGGACCAGATCCTGTCCGTAGAGCACGTGCAAGGCGCTGCGCCCTATGTCCAGGGCTTCGGCCTGGTGCGCCTGCCGGGCGTGGAGTACATGGAGCACGTCTTCTTCCGCGGCATCCATCCGGAATATGAAGCCACCGTCTCTGACATGCCCGACTACATGCGCGTGGGCATGCTGGAAGACCTGCGCAAGACATACCCCAATCCCGAGGGCGGCCGGCTGAGAGCCTGTTTCGTGGGAAAGATGTTCCCGGGGTTCACACCCGAGTGGCCCATCTTCAGCCCTGACCGGCTGGACGTCGCGCCCGGTCGGATCATACTCATCACCGCCACACCCAGCCTGGAGAAGCGCTTCTTCCCCTACGCGGTCAACGGCCTGTTCGAGACCAAGTACGTCGATTACGACAGCAAGTACGTGATCATGGCCCTCGACACGGCAACGGAGCTGGTCGACTCGGGCGGAGCGGTCACCGGGCTGAACATCCGGCTGGACGATTACGCCAACGCGCCGGCGGTCAGGGCGGCGCTGCGGCAGAAGCTGGCGCCGGGCCTGGTGCTCCGCGAGTTCGGGACGCCCGGCCCGGGAGAGCGGCGGATGGCCTTCAGCCGCGACGGTTCCCGGTTCGCACTGCTCTCCGGGGACGTACACCTGGTCGTATGGGACGTCAGCACGGGCCAGCAGAGGGACGCGCTGCCCCCTCAACCCGGGGCGACGGCCGTAGCCCTCGGGCCCGACGGAGAGTTGCTGGCAACGGGGCACGCCGACGGCTCTGTCCGTGTGCGGAACCTGGGGACGGAAGCCCAGGTCTTCGAGACGCCGCCCGGCGGGGTACCCGTTACGGCGCTCGACTTCTCACCCGACGGCTACTCGCTTGCCGCAGGGCGCCAGGACGGGAGCGTGGGCGTATGGGACGCCGAGTACGGCGAGCGCACCGCGGGGCTCGCCGGGCACACGGGCAGGATCAATGCCGCCGTCTTCGATCCCGGCAGCGAACGGCTGCTTACAGCCGCCGAGGACGGCACAGCGCGCATCTGGGATCCCGAACGCGAAGCGCCACTCGCCACGCTCGGGGGGGCGGGCGCGTCGCCCCCGCAGTGCGCCTGCTACAGCCGGGACGGTCAGATCATCGCGACCGGTCATGCCGACGGCACCGTCTCCCTGTGGCGCGCAGAAAGCGGCAGGCGTCTTGGCGCGTGGAAGGCTCAGGAGGGTCCGGTGGTCGGCGTGGGCTTCCGCGGCCGTTCGGGCCTGGTGATGACCGGCGGAGCGGAAGGTGTCTTGCTCTGGCAGGTGCAGGCCCTGGGCGCCCTGACCGAGGCCACGCAGCACCTGGGCTTCGGGGGAGAGTCAGGTCCGCTTGAGGACGTTCTATTCAGCCCCGATGGCGAACGCACCGTCGCTCTCGGCGCGGACGGGCTCGCGCGCGTGCATTACGCGGGGCCGGGCTTCTCCATGATGACGTGGGAGGAGCAGCAGAAAACGTTCCTGGAGGCCGTCGCCATGGAGCGGTTCCTTCAGGCGCTGATCCTGAGCCTGATGCTCGTGCTGGAGGGCTTCTTCATATTCGCCATCGTCACGACGATGGTGTACGAGCGACGGCGCGACATCGGCATCATGAAGGCGATCGGGTTCCGGCCGGGGCAGATCTGCCAGGCCTTCGTCATCGCAGGGCTGGCGATCGGCGTCATCGGCGCGCTGCTCGGCGTGGCGGGAGGTCTGATCTTCGCGGACAACATCAACGCCGTTCGCGCGTTCATCAAGGCCACCATTCACTTCGACCCGTTCCCGTCGGAAGTCTATTACTTCACAGAGATCCCGGCGTACGTCGGCGTGCTGACGCCGCTCCTGACGGCGGGCGGGGCGATCCTGTGCAGCCTGCTGTTCAGCATCATCCCGGCCCTCCGCGCGGCCCGCATGGACCCGATCGAGACGCTTCACCACGAGTGAAGCTCTCGGCCGCACCACAAATCAGCCGCAGCGACCTCAGAGGAGATCAGGCCATGCCTGCGAACCTGAAGCACTCCGTCATGGTGGGGCTGATGGGCCGACAGGCCGACCGGTTTCACGAGTACCAGCCGGCTCACGACCTGGCCGAAAGGCTCGAGATGGCCGCCAGCTTGCGCGGCATCGAAGGGATCGAGGTCGTCTATCCCGCCGATTTCGCCGATGTGGAGGAGGGCCTTGAGCAGATCAAGCAGAGCGGGCTGCCCGTCTCAGCGGTGAACCTGAACGTGAAAGCGGCCAAGAAGTGGCAGGCCGGCTCCTTCACGGCAACGGACCCGGACCTCCGCGCCGACGCCGTCGCGGACCTGAAGACCGCCATGGACCTCGCCGCCGAGCTCGATGCCTGGATGGTCACCTGCTGCCCGCTCATCGACGGGCACAATTACAGCTTCCAGGCCGACTACACGCGCCAGTGGGAATGGCTGGAGGAAGGCGTCGCCGAGGGCGCCCGCCACCGCGACGACGTCAAGATCAGCCTGGAGTACAAGCCCAACGAAGCGCGCAATTACTGCATCCTGGGCGACATGGGCCGCAGCCTCTACCTCTGCGAGAAGCTGGGGCTCGCGAACGTCGGCGTGACCATGGACGTCGGCCACGCCCTTGTTGCCGGGGAGACACCGGCGGAGATGGTCGCGCTGGCGCATCGGGCCGGGCGCCTCTTCTACGTGCACTTCAACGACAACGCGCGCGACTGGGACTGGGACATGCTGCCCGGGTCGGTCCTCCTCTGGGACCTGGTGGAGACGCTTTTCTACCTTGACCGCCTCGACTGGGAGGGATGGCTCGCCTACGACGTGCTGACGCGCAACGGCGACCCGCTAGAGCAGATGAATGCCACAATTGCAATCATCAAAGCGGGCCAGGAACTGCTCGACAAGATCGGCCGCCACCGGTTGGAGCAGTTCGTCGACGAGGGCATCCCGGCCCGTGCCTTCGAGCACCTGATAAGGTCCCTGCTGTGACCCCAGCCACGCGACAGAGACGCCGGTAAAGGCGAAAAACGGCGAATAACAGGGATATACAGGATGCACAGGATAAAGGCACAGCGACAGAGGCAATGCCAACGGCAACGAAGGCATCTCAGTCAACTGCTGTTGCCGCTGTCTTCGCTGTTGCCGTCATCCTGCCTGCCATGTCCATCCACACAGGCCGCGGACAAGAACGAACGTCAAGGGGTAACAGGATACACAGGATGAAGGCACAGCGACAGAGGCAATGCCAACGGCAACGAAGGCATCTCAGCCAACTGCTGTTGCCGCTGTCTTCGCTGTTGCCGTCATCCTGTCCATCCTGTACATCCCTGTGAACTGGACGTTCGCCGTTGGCCGTTCGTCGATCCTGTGCCAGGCGCGGTCACTTCCCGCCCGTGATTTTCTTTAGCCGGTCGAAGAACGTCCGCTTGGGCTCCGTGTTGATGCCCCAGTTGATGGGCGGGGTCTGGAAGCCGGTCAACTCTTCGAACGAGGTCTCCCGCCCGCGCGTGGTCCAGTCCATGCGCCCGTCGTTGAAGCCGCTGCCGTAGCCCTGGCAATGGAATCCCCACGAGCAGTGCTCGGCGACCGCCGCCTCCATGTTGTCAGCGAAAATGCCGTCCTCGTTGACGACGATCGGGCGCGGGCGCTCTCGATACTCGTCCGTCTCCTTCAGCCGCCGCAGCTTCGCGGTCAGTCCGTCCGGAGTGCAGCCGTTGCCGTGCGGCATCGAGATGTCCTCGGCGGCAAGCCACTTGCCCAACGGCAGCGCGTCCCCTCCCCCGCTGCTCGCGCCGACCATCAAGCGGCGGCCGTCAACGGTCACAGACTTAACTGCCTCAATGAACGTGTGGACGTTCTCCGGCTTGAGGGCGGGCCGCCGCCACCAGTGCGCGCTCTCGTTCGCCACGTCCACCAGGGCGTTGCGGTAGCCCGTCTTGAGCAGCCACTCGGACACGCTTTCGGCGACGTCGTAGAGGACCGCGTCGTCCGGAAACCTCTGCACTTGCTTCCAGTAGAAGTAGTTGACGATGACAACCATGCGGAGCTCGTCCGCCGCCTCCAGCACGCGCAGCAGGCGCTCGAAGTAGGGCTCTTTGAACGAACCGTCCGGTCGGAACGCGGACATGACGTAGTTGTCGTAGACCTCCGGCGCGTGACCGGGCGAGCCGCCCTGAAGCCCGACCGTGAAGGCGAGCAGGCCGTGCTCGCGGTACTCGGGCAGGTGAGCGCAGAACTCGTCCGTGTTGCGATCCGGATCCCACTCGCCGGTGTCCGGATAGCGCCAGCGCTCGCGCGTTTCGGGACACTCGTCGTCGTAGACGGCCTGGATCATGCGCGCGTTCATGAGCAGCCCCTCGACGCGGTGGCCCTTCCACTCCACGCCCTCGTAGGTCGGCCGCCCGTCGATCAAGAACTCCGTCCCGTCAATCGCCACTTCGGCAGGCATCTCAGCACTCCTCTCTCACTGCCCTGCGTTCGCCCGCCCCTCCAGCAGGACGGCCGCTATCGAGTACGGGGGCAGATCAAGCGCGAGGCTGCCCTTCTCCATCCGAACCCGCCCTTCCTGCAACGCATTGTCCGCACGGGACTTAAAGGTCCTCGTCCGCTCCGGCAGGTCACGGAGGGATCGCGTTACATACTCGCCCTCGCGCGGCGTGAAGCCGGCGGTTGCCAACCGCACGGGCCGCGACCGGTCTTTGTCCCGGTTGACGAGGATCACCGTCATGCGGTCACCCGCCTCGTTCACCGAGGCGTAGGCGGAGACCATTTCCTCATCGGTTGAGGCGGCCTGCACCCGCGTCGTTCCAGCATATCGGCTGAACAGGTGCAGCACCTCCCACCAGCTCTCGTGCCAGCCCCAGGGGCAAAAGACCTCGACCCCGTGGTCGGCGAACGTGCCCAGCATCGAGGCGTACCAGAGCGCGCAGGCCATCTCACTGCCCCGGGTGTCCACCTCCGTCACGCCGATGCCGATGCCGTGACCCGGGCCGAAGTACCGGTCGAGCCACTGCTCGGTGCGGGCGAAGACCATCTCGACCTTCTGGTCCTCATGCCATCCGCCGTCCGGCCAGCGCTTGCAGCCGTTGGCGTCCGGATACTGGTAGTCCGGGTCATAGAAGATGCGGTGCTCCTGGAGGACGTCCTCCTCCGAGCGCGCGTTGGCGTAGGTGTGGAAGTCGATCACGTCGATCAGGTTGGCGCCGAAGTCCCGGCTCTCCTCGGCCATCCGCTTGATGAAGTACTGCATCCACGGCATCCCGTCGACGAACTCGTTCTTGAAGTTCCACCACATCCACTCCGAGGTGAAGCCGGGCGCCATGAGCCTGATCCCCGGGTAGCGCGACTTGACCTCGCGCGCGACCGCGGCGTACTTCTGCACCACGTCCTCGGCCGTCAGGTCCTCGGGGCACACGTCGTCGTGCGTGGAGGGCCAGCAGGCGGGTTCATTGTCCATGTGCCAGTAGCGGAACCTGGCCGGATCGAGCCCCAGCCTGCCCGGCCCGAACCAGTGGTCCAGGATGTCCACGGTGTCCTTCGCCGTCCACGGCTCCAGGTAGAGGGAAGGGTCGCCGCCCCCTGCCTGGTTCGAGTGCCTGTCGGGCCATTGCTCCCGGGGCACCTGCTGTTCCTTGTAGTTGTGCTCGTCCGTGCTGGCCACCCACCCGAGCACCTGGAAGCAGAACATGATCTGGAGGTGGTCAAACTCGCTCTGGAGTCTCTGCGCCCGTTCATGCCAGCCCTGCTTGTAGACGTTGCTGAACCAGTCGGGATGGGACGACAGGTCCTTGCGCCAGTTGTACTTGGTGCAGTTGTTGCCGTTCGACTCGCGGCTGATGCGCAGGCCCGCCTCCCTGGCGAGGGCGGCGTTCTCCCCGACGGAGTTCTTGCCATAGAGGTAGGGCGAGATGGGACACCGGCCGGCCGACGCGTCCACCCGGACCTCCACGGGAGCGACGGACGATTGGCTGGAGCCGGAGACAGCGCCGCCGTCACCGCGGGCGTGGGCACACGAGAGGACGCCGGCCGTGAGTAAGACAGCAGCCAGTGCTGTTGCACGTGTTCTCATCTGTCCACCCCTTCAAAGAGGTCTGCGAGCGATGGTTGTCTCGGCACGTCATCCCGCTCGCCCGCTCCGGAATCGCATAGCATACCCCAACCCGGCCCGGATTCAATCGCCCCCGTCGGCGCTCCTACCGCTCTCGGCGTTCGACTGCTTTCCGGATGGCCCGGAGTTCCTCCAGGATCTGGGCCAGTACGTCCCCCTCCCCTTCGCCGGGGGCGGCAGACGGCGCGGGAGCAGCTTGCGGGCCCGAGGAGCGAGCGGCCTTGACGCGCGCCATGACCGTTTCCTTGACGCCCTCGGTGTCCCGGATGCCGACCAGCCTCAACTCGGCCACGGCCCCCTGCTGGCCACCGGCGCCGGCGGTCTGCACGTGCACCTTTCCGATGTTGAACGCCCGCTCAAGCGGGCCCTGGCTGACGTCCACGTTGGTGATCTTCTCGTACGGCACCGTCGTGCGCCGCCGCCAGAAGACGCCCCGCTTGCCCCCGACCGCGTCTTCATCAATGACGTACTCGATTGACCTGTAAAACGGCTCCATCCAGGCCAGAATCAGAAGCGAGATAATGGTCCAGACGCCTGCGTAGCTCCAGAACACAAGGCTCGCGGGGAACGGCACCAGCACCGCCGGGACAAGGCCCGGCAGCAGGCCGAAAGCGAACACGATCCCCCAGATCAGCTTCCAGAGCTTCTTGGTCTCCCCCTCCGGTTTCAGAATGACGGGCTCCATCCGCTCGCCTCCTTCGCAAAGCCCCGTGGCCGCACATCTGCAACCTCAATGCATTATACGCGAGGCAAGCGCGCCTATTCGCCGGCAGGGCGACGTAGCTCAAGCGTTCCCGCGATGGCGCCACCCACGCCGCGCTCGCCGCCCCTTAGCCCGACCTGCAGAACGCCCGCTCGAAGAAGTCGAGCAGGCGCAGGTACAGCGTCTTCTGGTTGCCGGGCCTGGCGATGCCGTGGCCCTCGTCTTCGAAGCTGAGCAGTTCGCAGGGCACGGCGGCCTGCCGCAGCGCCTGCGACACGGCCCGCACGTTCTCGGGCGTGACGTTGGGATCCTGCATGCCCTGGACGATCAACAGCGCGCCCCGGATGTCCCGGACGAAGTTGATGGGCGAGCGGTCACGGTAGCGCTCCGGCACCTCCTCGGGGCTGCCGCCCATCATCTCCTCCGAGTAGGGGCGCAGGTCGGGGCGCGTGGTGCGGTAGTCCACGACCAGGTCCGTCATGCCGCAGATAGGCGCGGCGGCGGCCACGATCTCGGGCGGGAAGCGCGTTATGGCGCACCAGGACGAGTAGCCCCCATACGACGTGCCAGTGATGCCCACCCGGCCGGGCTCGGCGATGCCGGCGGCCATAAGCGCCTCGATGCCGGCGCGGACGTCGTCCTGCTCGCGGCCGCCCCAGCCGTCCACCTTGATCGCCTCGCGGAACGCCAGGCCGAATCCCGTGCTGCCGCGGTAGTTCGGGTCGAGGACGTTGAAGCCCTGGTGCACGAAGAACTGGATCTGCGGGTTGAAGCGGTCCTCACTGTGGCCAGTCGGCCCGCCGTGCACGTATACGACGGTGCCCCGCGCGTCTCCCGGCGCGCGGTAGAGCCAGCCCTGGATCGGCAGCCCGTCCGCTGACCGCCAGTGGAAGTCCTCGGCAGGCGCGAAGTCGTCAGCCCGTAGGCGGGTCCGATCCCACACGCGCGATAGGCTCTGCGTCCCGCGCTCAGGCGCAGATGCCCTGAACCGCACGATGTCTGCGGGCTGACGCGAGCCGTAGAGCCGCCCCGCCCAATCCCCGCCGCCGACGGGCGCCAGTGGGATCAGGTTGCCACAGAACGACCGCACCGGCGTCTCCTCTCCCGTCTCCACGTCCAGCGAAGAGCAGAGCGGCCGCGCCTCCCTCACTTCCACCACCACAATGCGGTCGCTGCCGTAGGGCACGAAGGCGTCCTCGACGTTGCGCGCGGCGTCGTCCAGCACCCAGCGCAGGGAGCCGTCCCGGAGGCCCCAGACGCCGATGCGCTTATGCGTTTCGGTCTCACCGACCACCACCGCCCGTTGCCCGTCCGGGAACCAGGACGCCCGGGCCTTGACTTGCGCACCGAGGTTCACTATCTCGCGGTCGTCCCGGCCGTCGACGTCGACGAGCCAGACCTGGGTCCCCGCCGGATGGAGATCGCGTCGAGGGTAGAGCGCGTGCGTGCCGGTCGAGTTGAGGCTGGGCACGGCTGCGCCGCCCTTCTCCGGTCGTGCGAGGACGCGACGCTCGCCGCCCACCAGGTCATGCCGGTATATCCAGGTCGGCTCGATCTCGCGGCCGGCGGCGGCGTCGAAGTTGGCTCCGTAGATCAGCCACCTGCCGTTGGGATGGAGCTGGCCTCCCCGGATGAAGTACGGGGGATCCGGCTCCGTCAGGACCACCATCTCGCACGGACGATCCAGGTCGACGCGGAACAACTGCGCGCGCTCGTTGCCGTCCCGGTCCTGGGCGACGAGCACAGCGCGGCCCTCTGGGGTCCAGGACACCAGCTCCGAATCGTCGGCGGTGTCCGTCAGCCGGACGGGAGGTGACGATCCGTCGGTGGGTGCGGCGTAGACGTCCGCCGCGGGGCCGGCGCCGTACCATGTCCATGCCACCCATCGGCCGTCGCGAGAAACCTCCGTCCCCGCCAGGCGCGGCACCGACAGAAGAGCATCCAGGAAGCCTTCGCGTTCCATCTACGCCCTGAACCTCCACGCTCGCACTTGCCCCAGCGGCGCGCGCACCGTCGCCCCGGGGTCAATGGCCGCCCGTGATTTCCTGAAGCCGGTCGAAGAACGCGCGCTTGACGTCCGTGTTGATGCTCCAGTTGACGGGCAGCGTCTGGAATCCGCTCAGCTTGTCGTAGTCCGACTCGCGCCCGCGCGTCTTCCAGTTCATGCGGTCTTGGTAATCGCTCCCGTAGCCCTGGCAGTAGAAGCCCCACGAGGCGTGCTCTCCGACCGCCGCCTCCAGATTCTCAACGAAGATGCTGTCCTCGTTGATACAGATGGGCCTGGGGCGGGCCTGGTACTCCGGCTCTCCGCGCACGCGGCGGATCTTCTCACGCAGTTCGTCGGGCGTCCGCCCGTTGCCGTGCGGCATGGTGAAGTCCTCGGCTGCCAGCCACTTGCCCTTCGCGTACTCCTCCATGCCCCCGCCGCTGCTGGAGGAGATGAGCAGGCGGCGCCCGTCAACGGTTACGCCGCGGGCGGCCTCGATCACCCGGTGCACATTGGCTGGCTTCATCAGTTCGACCGTCCACCAGTCGGCCGCCTCGTTCGCCACGTCGACCAGGATGTTGCGGCAGCCGGTCTTGAGCAGCCACTCCGTCACGCGCTCGGTCACGTCGAACAGGACGTCGTCGCCGTCGAGCTTCTCCGCCTGCTTCCAGTAGAAGTAGTTGACGATGACGACGATGCCGCACTCGTCGGCCGCACGGATGATGCGCAGGAGCCGGTCGAAGTAGGGCTGCTTGAACGAGCCGTCGGGACGGTAGGCGGAGTTGAGGTAGTTCTGGTAGACCTCCGCCCGAAAGTGCGAGCCGCCGCCCTGGAGGCCGACGGTCACGGCGACAAGGCCATGCGCGCGGTATGACGGGAGATTGGCGCAGAACTCCTTCGTGTTGCGGTCCGGCTCCCACTGGCCGGTGTCGGGATAGGCCCAGAGCTCGCGCGTTTGGGGATTGGCGTCGTCGAAGATGGCCTGGATCATGCGGCAGTTGAACAGGAGCCCCTCGACCGGCCTGCCGCGCCACGCGACGCCCTGGTAGGTCGGCCTGCCGTTGATCAGGAACCCGGTCCCCTCAATCCCCACTTCCGTATTCACTTTCCGCTCCTCCACATGGCCGCACAATCAACGCAAGGGGCGCCGCGGAACACGGCGAGACGCGCCCGTTGCGCCGACGGTGCATCGGTATGCTATTCACGGCCTTCCGCTTCGTCAAAGGGAACTGCCCGCAGCGAAGCCTATCTTACTCGTGTCCGAGTCCCCCCACGAGCCGTCGAGCTCCATCCGGACCGCCCGTCTCAGGTCTGCCTGACAAATGCTGGCTTTCTCACCCCTCGCCAGAGCCGAGCGGGCAGCATTCAGGATTACGTTCTTGATCTGGCCTCCGGTCAGGTCGGCCGCCGCCAGCTCCTTGACGTCCACATCGTCCGCCAGGGGAAGCGTTCCGGGCATGAGGCGCCTCCAGATCTCCTGGCGCATCTCCGCGTCGGGCTGATCGAACTCCACCTTCAACGTGATCCTGCGGGCCAGGGCCGGATCGAGCGTCATCCGGCGGTTCGTGGCCAGGATGCACACCCCATCGAAGCGCTCCAGTTCCTGAAGGAGCACGTTCACCGCCCGGGACTCCCACGTGTGAGAGGCAAGCCCCCTGTCGTGGAACATCGCGTCGGCCTCGTCCCAGAACAGCACCGCGCTATGGGCCCGCGCCTGCCGGAACAGCTTGACGATGCCCTTCTCGGTCATGCCGACGAAGCAGTTCTGGACCTCCGAGTAGTCCGCGATGAGGATGGGGCGTCCGACCTCGGCGGCCAATGCCTCTGCCGACGCAGTCTTGCCGACGCCCGGAGGACCGTAGAAGAGCATTGTGACCCCCCGCCCATACGGGAGGATCTGCCGCATGCCCCATGCGTCGAGCATCACATCGGCGTTCCTGACCTGTGCGACCGCCAGCCCGAGCGCCTCGCGCACCTCCTCCGATAGGACGAGCTGGCCGAATCGTATGGCGGGCTCGCGCACAGTAACTCCGTCCGAGCGTTTCTTGAGCGAGCGCCCCGTGATGCCAACAGCTTCCAGGCTTTTCTCCGTCAGCTCGAATTCCACCCTGGCAAGTTCAGTAGGATCGTCGGACAGGAGCACAGCTTCGCCGGCACACGGCCGAATCGCATCGTGCTGAATCAGAGCGGAAGTAGAGCTCACAAGCTCGAGGTTCTGCTGGACGTGCTCGACCCGCTGGCTCACCGCACGAGCGAGGCCGACGCCGGTGAACAGCTTACCGTCGGCCGGGACATGCCGTAGCTCCTTGCCCAGGAGTATGAGGAGGACTGCCGGCTCGCGAAGCGAACGGGGCGAGGACCCGGGCGGGATCCAGTTGGCCAGCTTCCAGTGCACGTGCAACTCCAGCGTCCGGATCAACTGCGCCAGAAGCCTGCGCACGAACCGCGAAGCCCTGTAGAGTTCAACGCGCGCGCCGGGTGGGAAGCCGGATTCCACCCAGTCCATCGCCTTCGCCTTGCGGCGGAACGCGCACGTGAGGGCGCGGAGCTGCTGGCGAAGCTCTTCCTCCGTGCTGACGTCCCAGACGCCTTCCACACGTGCCTTGCCGCTCAGGAGGAGCTCGACGAGGAGGGGATCGACCACGATGGACCGGTCACACATCTCGTCGTCGGGCTCATCGTACGAGACGAGGGACGCCTTGTGGAGGCGGCCGTGCTCGGAGAGGGCACGCATGATGGACAGAGCTTCGGAACGCCCGGCACCGAGGGCCCGGATGATCGCATCAGGGTTGTCCGCACCGGATCCGAGGACACTCAACCGCCCCAGGAGCAGCACCATCAGTATCTCGCGGTCGAGTCGGGAAAGCTCCGCCTGGCGGCACTTGGCGCACAGCGCAAGATCGTCGCGGGTCAGGTCGAAGGACCCGTGCCAGAAGTCGCTCCAGGTGGCCGCAACCTCGGCCAGGCGCTGGAGTTCAGCATCTGACCCGTTGCCTGCGTCGGTTGCTTCCCGCACGGTCTGGCGGGCTTCGAACATGCGCCGAGCGGCTTCCACCAGATCGTCATGAGAGGCAAAGGGGGCCGGCGACGGCGGCGTTTGCTCGTCCTGTTGCAGCCTGTGCGTGCCACGTGCCCCCGCTGATCCGTCCGCGTGATCTTCAGCCATTCCTACCTGCCACCAATCGGTCCTATAGTGAGACGGCGGTCCGTTGACCGTCGAGAAACACCCCTTGGACAAATACCATGCCAAAGGGCCGCCGCCTCTCAATGCGACGGGGTTTTGCCGGGCGTATGGCGGTGGATCAGAGCCGCCTGAAGCCAGTGGCCCCCGACGGCGCGTTCTCCTTTGACTGACCGGCATGCCGGGGCTACACTGGGGGCGACCGGTGCGAGCGTCAGTAGTTCGGCTCCGAAGCAAGAAGAGGGGAAGGGGGAGTGAATGGGTAGCGAGGAAGAGGATCTTAAGGCCGTGGAGACACTTGTCACGTCGGCGGACTTCAAGGAGTTCGTCCGCCTAGCCGAGTCACGCCCGCCGAACGTCTTCCGCATCGCCGGCATCCAGAGCAAGGAAGTCTATCTCACGAGGGTGGTGGGATGGCTTCTTGCGCCGGGCGAGAGCCACAATCTAGGCCAGGGCCCGCTGCGAAGCCTGCTACTCCTCGCTGCAGCAAGACGTCCTGGAGAGAGAGCTTCGGAGTTCCCGAGGATCGCCGATGTCTACCAGGCCGACCTGAGCGATGCGCGCGTCCAGACGGAGTACCGCTTCCGCGTCGACAAGGAAGATAGTAGTGCTGGCGGGGGAGAATCCGGGCAGTCGAGGGAGAGACAGATCGACATCCTGGTCGAATGCCCGGCAGAAGGCTTGCTGGTCGTGATTGAGAACAAGGTCTGGGCGAGCCAGGGCGCGACGAAGCAAGCCGACTACCTGAAGGTCCGTGAGCAGGGGCCGTACGCGCAGAAAGGCCTCGAGCTCGTGCCGATTCTCCTGTCTCCCTACGCACGGAAACCGGAGTGCCGGGAGTACAGCTCGGTCGCGTATAAGGACTGGATTCCAGAACTGAACGGCCTTTCGCCGCCCGGTGGCACGAGGGGGATTGTGGTAGAGCAATTCATCGCCAGCATGGAGGAGATCCTGGAGATGGACGGAACAAGCAACAAGATCGGGAATCTGCGACTCGCGCTATGGCACAAGCACCGAGAAGCGATGGAACTCCTGATCCAATGGTCCCCCGAAGCGCAGCTGTTCAGGGATATCGAACAGCACATTCGGGAACACGGGTTCGCCGGATGGCGTGTACGGCCCACGGCGACATACATGACCATCTACCCGCCGAACAGATCGGCTGACTTCTACTACTGCGTCAGCCTGAACTACCCCCTCGTGAGAGTCGGTGTCGGATTCAAGAAGGGACGTGCAATTGAAGACGAGTTGGGCAGGTATTGGCGGAAGATCGAAGCTGAAGCACTGAATGCTCTTGAGCAGGCACACGGGCGCTATGAGTGGTTCTGCTACTACACGGGGGACCTGCTTCCAGGCCTTTGCTGGGATGAGGTCAAACACGCCGAGCCAGAAGACGACCGATGCAGTCTTGTCAAAGGAATAGCAGAGGCCCTCGGATGGCTGAGACAGCATGTGCCTCTGGAGGGGCTGCAAGACGATGCTTAGCGTAGGCGACCGAAGGTCCCGCTTGAGGTTTGACGAGCAGGCGGTCCGCAGGACACGTAGAGAATGAGGGACTTCGCGCTATGCATTTCCAGCCGCCACGGGTGTACGTGCTGGAGGGGTTGTGGGAGAACGCGGACGCCGCGCGGCGGGCCGAGCGGATCATCCAGGCCTGCGACGGGGCCAAGGTGCGCAACTTCGCCTACGCCGAGCTGCCCGACATCGTGGCCGAGGAAGGCTGGGACCACTTTCCCAAAATGGGCACCCTCGACGACGTGCCGCCGCCCATCCCGATTCTGGGGCTCTTCCGGTTCGACCGCGACGTCGTGAAGCGTGACGCCGAGCGCATGCGGGCCGCGTACAAGGGCGACGGCCATTTCCCCTGGGATCTGGCGGCAGGCGGGCGGGCCTTCGTCTTCTTCACGTCCGGGCTGGACGAGCTCCGCCCCAACCCGCAGCACATCTGCCGCCCCCAGTGGCGCATCCACCTCGGCAGCGGATGCCCGCACCAGTGCGCCTACTGCGGGCTGGGCGGATACCAGATCAGCCACCTGAACATCGACGACTACGTCGAGCACCTGGCCGAACTGCTCAGGCAGAACCCCTGGCAGCGGACGTGGCTCTACGATGACGTGATGGACGTGGTCGCGCTGGAGCCCGAATGGGACACGCTGCCGCCGCTCATGCGCTTCTTCGAGAGCACCGGCGACCGCTACCTGATCGTGCACACCAAGAGCGACCGCGTTCAGTCCATGATCGACGCGGGAGCGCCGTCGAACACGATCATCGCGTGGAGCCTGAGCGGGCCGACGCAGTCCCGCCAGATAGAGCCGGTGTCCGCCACAACCGAGGAGCGGATCGAGGCCGCGCGCCGATGTCAGGAGGCCGGCATCACCGTGCGGTTCAAGTTCAAGCCCATCGCCCCCGTCCCGAACTGGCGCGAGGAGGCGAGCTACACGGTCGACCTTGCCCTCAGCCGCACGAAGCCGGACAACCTGAGCCTGACGTGCCTGATGTGGATGACGGTCGATCAGCTTAAGGGCTGCATCGGAGAAGAGCTGACCGACGCGGACTGCCTGCGGGCCGCCGAGGACGCCGCCGACGAGATGGCCGACCAGCACATCGGCCCGTTCCCGGACGACGTCCGCGAGGAGATCTACCGTCACCACCTATCGGAGATACGCGCGCGCGATGCCAAGGTGCCCGTGACCATCTGCACGGAGAGCCTGGACATGTGGGAGCGTATGGGGGATGATCTGGGCGTCGGTCCGGCCACTTACGTCTGCGGCTGCGGCGCCGGGGCGACGCCGGGCAGGCGCACGCTGCCCACCAGCCCCTGGCAGGACGCCCGCGGCGCCCGCACGTGGGACGGCCTGGACGCCATGCGGTACAGGACGTAGCAGCGAACCTTCGACCAAGGAGGCAGCGCAGTGGACACCATCGACCTTCGGCCGCATCATGTGCTGGACATCGTCCGGGGGTTTCAGCCGGATGAAGACCCCGACTACGTGCGCGGACCGGGCCAGAACGGCGTGCGCACCGTCGTGCGAATGATGACCAGGAGCATCGACTTCCCGGCGCGGTTCATCATCGGGCCCGACTTCATCTGCGCCCCGTGCAGCCACCTGCATCCCGATGGGCGGTGCGACCGCATCCTGGAAAGGCACGATCCGCCGCAGCCAATCGACGATTACAACGACCCGCTGGACGCGCGAGTCCTCGACTACCTGGGGCTGGAGCCCGGTGTCGAGATGACGGTCCGCCGGTTCCTGGAAATCGTCAACGGGCGGCTGCCGGGCATCGAGGACGTCTGCACGCATCCCACGGAGGAGAAGTCGAAGCGCCGCCAGGGGCTGATCGACGGGATGATCGCCCTGGGGGTCAGGGCGCCTGCCGACTGAGGACGAGGCAAGGACCCGGTCAGTCCGCCGTCGCCTTCGCCACCTGGATGGTCAGGTCCGCGCCGCCGATGCGGACGGTCTTCGACGTGCCCTCCCCTTCCCCAGGCTCCATCCGCAGTGACAGCGTCTCGGCCATAACGTACTGCCGCCACGTCTCGATCGCGCGTGCCAGCGCGTCGGAGTCCGTGGCGTAGTGCAGGTGGATGCGATCCTCGATGTTGAGGTCGATCTCCTTGCGCAGTTGCTGGACGTGGCGAACGGTGTCGCGCGCCCAGCCTTCGGCTTCGAGCTCGGGCGTGATCCGGGTTTCCAGAATTAGCATGACGCCCTCGGCCTCCGCAACGGCGAGATGCTCGGGCGTCTGCCGCCGGACCGCCACTTCGTCCGGCGCGACGCGCACTTCCCTGCCGTCCACGTTGACGGCCAGGGCCTCGCCGGCCTCGACCGTTCTTGCCGCCGCGCTCGGGTCGAGCGAGCGGACGGCCTGGGCGACCTTCCCGGCGTCGGACTTGTGCTTGGGCCCGAGTTTCCTCATGTCAGGCACGAGCTCGAGCTGCTCGACGCCCTCGGCGCTGCTGATGATCTCCAACGCCTTGACGTTAAGCTCATCCAGGAGCTGAGCCTCGAACCGCTCCAACGCCGCGATCGCCTCCGCGTCACCTGTCAAGGCAGTCAGCTCGGCCAACGGCTGGCGGACCCGCAGTTGCTGCTCGTTGCGTAGTCCCAGCACGGCGGAGACGCAGGAGGTAATGACGGCGATCTGGCGGCTGAGTTCCTCGTCGATCAACTCGTCCCTGGGCCGGGGGTAGTCGCAAAGGTGCACGCTCGCCGGCGCGCCGAGCTCCTGCTCGGCCACGAGGTTGCGGTACATGACTTCGGTCAGGAACGGGATGAGGGGCGCGAGCAGTTGGCAGAGCGTCACCAGCGCCTCATGGAGAGTCTGGTAGGCGGCCAGCTTATCGCGGTCATCCACGCCCCTGGCACGCCAGAAGCGGCGCCGGTTGCGCCGCACGTACCAGTTGGACAGGTCATCCACGAACTTCTCGGCGCGCCGCACTACGGAGCCGACGTCGAAGTCCTCGAGCCGCTCGCGCGCCAGGCGCACCAGCAACTGAAGATCGCTCAGCAGCCATCGGTCTATGTCGGGCCGCTCGGCGTAAGGAACGGGCGCCGACTTCGGATCGAAACCGTCCAGCCGCGCGTAGTTGCAGAAGAAGGCATACGTGTTCCACAGGGTGCTGAACACCTTGCGCCGGGTCAGGTCGCAGACGGACCAGCCGAAGTTCAGGTTGTTGACGGGGTCCTGCCGGCAGAAGATCCAGCGCATCACGTCGCTGCCCATGCGTTCGGCAGCCTCGTCGAAGTCGATCGCGTTGCCCCAGCTCTTGTGCATCTCCCGCCCTTCCTCGTCACGCACAAGGGCATGGCCCAGCAGCGTCTTGAACGGCGGGATGCCTTCCATCATCGTGCTCATCGACAGCAGGGCGTAGAACCAGTTGCGGAACTGGCCCGGGAAGCACTCGGTGATGAAGTCCGCCGGGACCCATTTGGACCAGTACTCGCGGTCTTCGCTGTACCCGACGGTGGAGTACGGGACGATGCCGGCGTCGAGCCACGGGTTGCCGACGTCCGGGATCCGGCCGACCGGCCTGCCGCATTCGCCGCAGGCGATCTTGACGGCGTCCACCCACGGTCGATGGGGCGAATGGCCTTCGAACTCCTCCCAGCCCTCGACGGCGCGTTTCTTCAACTCCTCCTTGCTTCCCACGACGTCGAACCATCCGCACTCACACTTGTAGATGGGCAGGGCCAGGCCCCAGTAGCGCTTCTTGGAGATCATCCAGTCGCGCATGTTGTTCAGCCAGTCCAGCTCCCGATCCAGGCCCCACTCGGGAATCCAGCGGATCTGCTTCGCCACCTCCTTGATCTCGTCGCGCCAGGACATGTCGATGTACCACTCGTCCACGTTGCGGAAGAGCAGCGCGGTGCCGCACCGCCAGCAGTGGGGATAGCTGTGGGTGTAGGGTTCCTTCTTGTAGTAGTACCCCTTCTCGCGCAGGCTCTGGAAGACGGCTTCGCTCACTTCCGCCGCGCCCTGTCCGGTCAGGAATCCGAACCCCTCCAGGAACACTCCGGCCTCGTCGATTGGCGCGATCACGGGCAGGTCCAGCTCGACGGACAGATCGAAGTCCTCCTTGCCGCAGCCCGGCGCGATGTGAACGATGCCCGTGCCCTCGGTGCTGGTGACCAGGTCCCACGTGATGACGCGGTGGACGGCCACGGCCGGAGCGGCGGCCGGCAGCTCGTCGAACGGGCCGTCGTAGGTCCATCCCTCCATCTCAGCGCCCGGGAACTCGGCCAGCACCTCGTACGGCCCGCGCGACTTCATCTCGTCCAGGCGCGATTGGGCCAGATAGTAAACGTCGCCATCCTGCCGGACCTTCACGTAAGTCAGGCCGCGATGCACGGCGCAGCCGACGTTCGAGGACAGCGTCCAGGGCGTCGTGGTCCAGACGAGCAGGTATTCATTCTGACGGCCGCGCAGGGGCAGCCGCAGGAACACGGCGTCCTCGGTCACCTCCTCGTAGCCTTCGTGCATCTCGTGCTGGCTGATGCCGGTGCCGCATCGGGGGCACCACGGCATGCTGTCGCGCCCGCGGTAGATCAGCCCGCGCTCGTGGCACTTCTTCAGGAAGGTCCAGATGGTGTAGTTGTTCTCGTCCGTCATCGTGTAGTAGGAGTGGTCCCAGTCCATCCAGTAGCCCAGGCGGATGGACTGCTCGGTCTGCACGGCGGCGTACTTGCGGACGCGCTCCTTGCATTTCTCGACGAACCGTTCGAGGCCGTAGCGTTCGATGTCGCGCTTGCTCTGGAAGCCCAGTTCGCGCTCGACTTCGACCTCAACCCAAAGGCCCTGGCAGTCGAAGCCGTTCTGGTAGCGCATCTCGTGGCCCGTCATGGCGTGGTAGCGCAGGTAGCAGTCCTTGTAGGTGCGTCCCCAGGCGTGGTGAACGCCCATGGGGTTGTTGGCCGTGATCGGCCCGTCCAGGAAGGACCAGCGCGGCTTGCCCTCGTTCTTGCGGCGCAGCTTCTCGAAGGTGCGGTTCTCTTCCCAGAAGCGCAGTATCTGGTGTTCCAGGTCAACGAACGACACCTGGCTGTCAACTTTCGTGAACACGGCGTTTCCTCGGAATCGAAGTCTCCAGTCTGCCCGAGCGGAGCTTACGAGGGGCCCGCTCGGGACCGGCAAGACGGATGATGACGACCGGAACCGGCCGTCAGGGCCATCGAAGGGCGGCTCAGGCTATGATGGCCTCGAGCGCGTCACGGGAGACGCGCTCGATGAGCACCTCCTTCTGCCTGGCCGTGTGGCCGGAGAGGATGCGAACCTGCGACTTGCTCAGCCCGAGTTCCGAAGCCAGGAACTTGCAGACCGCCCTGTTGGCCTTGCCCCTCTCAGGCGGAGCTGTAACGGAAAGCTTCAGGCGGCCGGCATATTCGCCGTACAGGCGGTCTCTGCTGGCGCCCGGCTCAACCAGCACCGGCACCACCACGCCGTCCTCTGTATCGCGGATGCCGACCACCTGCACTTCTCCTCGAAACGGGCCGCCGCACGGGCAGCCTGACAGACGCACGAAAGGGCTTCATTCTAGCGGTCAGAGAAGCCCATCGTCAAGGCTCAAGGCTGCTGGCCAATTCCCCCAGCGGCGTGGGAGCGCCCACCGGAAGGCCCAGGGCGGCCCTCTTCACGCCCCTGATGGGCATCTCAGAGACGTCCGGCAGCGATTGGCGCGGCGTTTGACAACGGGGCACGCGTCGCCTAACCTCGATAGTTTCGCTATGCAGGAGAAGGAGTGCCATGCAAGTCGTCGGCAAGATGACCGATGCGGAAGCAACCGTCGCCATAGAGATCCACGACGGCCTCGTAAAGGACATCCAGCGCGTCGAGGGGGCGCCGCCCCCGGAAGCATTGGGCGGCCCGGACCTCGTGGTCTGCCCGGCGCTTCTGGACATCCAGGTCAACGGGTTCGGAGGCCACGACCTGGGCGGAGAGGACACAACGATCGATGACGTGGCAGCGGTCACAAAGGCCCTCCACGCAGCGGGCGTAGGCCTCTACTGCCCCACCATCTGCACCCAGTCGACCGAGGTCATGTCGGCGTGCGTGAGCACGGTCGCCCGGTCGTGCGAGGAGGACGAGGAGATCGCCAACTCGACCGTCTGCATCCACCTGGAGGGGCCCTACATCGCGGACGAGGACGGCCCGCGCGGCGCCCATTCGCGCCAGCACACGCGTGACCCGGACTGGGACGAGTTTCGCCGCCTCCAGGACGCAGCAGGCGGACGGATCGGCATCGTCACCCTGGCGCCCGAACGGAACGGCGCCATCGAGTTCATCGAGAAGCTGGCCGATGAGGGCGTCGTCGTTGCCCTGGGCCACACGGGGGCCGACGCCGATCAGATCCGGGACGCCGTGAAGGCGGGCGCTCGCCTCGCCACGCACCTGGGCAACGGGTCTCACGCCATGCTGTCCCGCCACCCGAACTACATCTGGGAGCAACTGGCCAGCGACGAGCTGTGGGCTTCGATCATACCGGACGGGCATCATCTGCCGCCGTCGGTCGTCAAGTGCATCATCCGGGCCAAGGGCCTGGACCGCACGATACTGGTCAGCGACGCGGTGCGCGACGCCGGCCTGGAGCCCGGGGACTACGAAAGCGGGGGCCGGAAGGTCGAGGTCACGCCCGATGGGCGCGTCCAGCTCAAAGGAACGCCCTACCTGGCGGGTTCCGCGCTGGAGCTCCACACAGGCGTCGGCAACGCCGTCCGCTTCGGCGGCGTGTCGCTGCCCGACGCCGTTCGCATGGCAACGCTCAATCCCGCGCGCCTGCTTGGCATCGACGATCGCTATGGGACGGTCGAGCCCGGCAAGGAGGCCAACCTGCTGCTGTTCCGGTGGAGCAAGGCGACCGCCACGCTGGAGGTCTGCGAGACCATCGTCCGGGGCCGGACCGTCTACTCGGCGTAGGCAGGCGCGGTGTCTCCCGGCGGTGCGTCGGGCCGGAGCTTTCAAACAGCAGACAAGCGGCTGTCCTCTGGCCGGTGATCCCGCCGGCCTGCGCCGTCACATGCCGGGACGCACCCGCCGGCTCGCGGGCGACCGTCCTCGCTCGACGCAGGGCCAGCGACCTTGACAAGCGGAACCGTGTGCCCAATAATCTCCCCGACATTCGCATTTCCGGCGGCACGAGGCGAGGCACTTCTGCGTCAGCGAAGGGAGACGTTTCATGGGCGATGTATTCGCGCGGCGGCTCGAACGCTTTGCCGACGAGGGGGAACTGACGGCGTTCAACCTGGCGACGGTGGCCGAGGCCCTCGATACGGTCGCGGCGTTGAGCGAGCAGAACATCGGCGGCGAGACCGTCGAGAAGCGCATGGGCGAGTTCCGCAGTTGGGACCCCGACGTCTTCAAGGTTGACAGGGACGCCGAGGACGGCTTCATCCGGCGCCTGGAGCAGCTCGGCCGCCCGGTCGTCATGCTCTCCGAAGAGGCCGGTCGCAAGGAGATCAACGCCGACGCGCCGGGCGAGGTGCTCTACTGCGTCTCGGACCCGTTTGACGGCAGCTACCTGTTCAAGCACGGCATCCCCGACTTCTGGTACAGCACGCTGGCGTTCTACACTGCCGACTTCGAGCCTGTCTGCTGTGCTGTCGGTGATGTGGTCCACCGCCGGATCGCCTTCGCCGACGCCCGCGGGGCGTTCATTGCCGAGCTGGCGGGCGACGAGTTGGCGCACAAGTTCCGGCTCGACGCCGACTACCGCGCGAGTATGGGCCGTCCTCCCGTCACCGAGTTGGAGCCCGCCAGCATCGAGTCCTACGCGATGAAGCCGCGCAAGTTCCTGCTGCCCCTCGTCGACCGCTACCGCCGGGTGCTTGAGCCCTTCAAGTTCTTCCTGCCCAACGGCGGACCCTACGGCTTCGTCGACGTGGCTGAGGGCAAGATCGACTGCTACTTCGCTGCGCCCCAGCCGTTCACCGAGGTTTTCTCCGGCATCTTCATCGCCGTTCAGGCCGGCGCGGTCGTCACCGATTTCGACGGCAACGAAGTCAAGTTCACCGACGATATCAACACGGTGCTGAACGTGGTGGCCACGACCAACGAGGCCCTGCACGACAAGGTGCTCGAGAAGGTCGCCCTGTGCAGGTAAGAGCCGCCACCGGCGCCCCGGCGGCAACGTTCATACTCGCGCGGATACGCAGCAACAGTCTGGCTGGGAGGTGAGGAATTTCTGACGAGGCACGCGTGCTGGCGGACCTGAGACCGGAGGACGTGCCCGAGGAACTGAGGCCGGAGAGCTACTTCAACTT
>Ga0114922_10000787_pt1 | contig 30570 bp, 27 predicted proteins | sample AartaG_FD_100975 | JGI IMG/M metagenome (GOLD analysis project Ga0114922, IMG submission 100975) | Deep subsurface microbial communities from Aarhus Bay to uncover new lineages of life (NeLLi) - Aarhus_00045 metaG | ecosystem: Environmental > Aquatic > Marine > Oceanic > Sediment | place... | reverse complement strand
TTTTGATACTTCGCCAAACAAAACTGACGTGCCAAAGGTAGACGCTGCTGGCTCGAAGTATAATGTTGCAGAAATTATTCCTCCTGATGTTTTCAAAGCTCTTGGTGAAATTTTTAAAACAATCGGTGAGAACTTAATGTGGCTCTTTATGCCGGCGTTGGTAATAGGGGTTTACTATCGTTTTCGAGGTAACGCTAAACACGAAGAACGGTTTCTAATAATAGCTTTCATACTGGCAAATGTGACAATGATGGTTCTGCGGTATTGTTATATCCAATTGACTGTCAGCAAAAGATGGAGCCTGCCTTTGATAACGTTCACTATTTTTTACATCCCTGTTGGTTTGCACGTTGTCGCAAACTGGTTAGAGAGTAAATTCCCAATGACTAAGCAAAAAACTGATATCTCAAAAGAAAAAAGGTTTTCCTGGTTTTTGGTCTTACTTCTAATCGGTATAGGCGTGTGTATACCGAAATTGTTTAGGCCTGTTCGCATAGAAAAGCAAGGCTATAGGGAAGCTGCGAAGTGGCTAAGGGAAAACACTGCCGCAATGCATATTGTCGCTGTGCCGGATAGTCGCATAGCTTTTTATGCGGAGCGAAAAGGATTGATATATGACAAGGAAGTGCCTAAAGGAGCCAAATATGTTATAAAAATTGTGAAGAATGAAAACGAAGAACCAGAATTCGGTAGACTTGCGGAAAAAAAATGTTCAGTGTGGGTAGATGAGCAAAGAAAAAGGGGAAAGAAGCTTGTGATTTACAAAGTGATGTGACCAGGAATGGAAACGGACGTGTTTATGAAAGCCGACGCCACAGCAGTCAACTGGCCAAGAATTGTTTTAATTTGCATTGGATTAATGGTAAGCACCGCTTTCCTTTTAGCGATATTCTGGAATAATCCATATCCGAGCGTCCCTGCTGACCCAGACAGCGTATACATATTCAGTTCTTTATCTAAACTGACTGGCAATACCGTCAGACACAATGCTCACCCTGGGCTGACCTTACAGATAGCAGGAGCATTGCCTATTGTATTAGGGGCAATTTTTTGCCGTGAAGAAGGTCTTATTCAGAAAGTCATAGCAAACATGCCTTTTTTCCAGCAGCTATTTGTGGGACTGGTAGCTTCTTCCCTCATAGTTGCGTTAGTAGTTTTTCTTTGGACGTCTTATCAGAAAGACAGGCCCATTCACACAGTTATTATAGCATTGATTGGAATTGCAGCGTTAACCCCACCTTCTCTGGGCAAAGTCATGGGTGTCAATTCTGATTTCTATGCTTTTTCACTCAGTATTCTTTATGTCACATCGTTACTGTGGAAGCGTAACTGGAAGAACGACGTGTTAACTTCTCTTTTTTTCGTACTCATGGCTTATACCAAAATCACATTTGCCCCTCTCTGCTTATTAATGTTTACCATGGACAAGAAGTGTTTACACAGACTTCTGAAAGGAACGTTTGTTTGGTCATTGCTTATTTTCCTTGTGTTTTGGGAACTGGACCAGTTTTACGGATTCAGGTCTTTTATGCTGCACTCTTCTATGCTGAACAAACCAGGTAGTCTGACTCTGAGCACAGTATTGAAATTTCACACGAAATTCTTTCTGGAGAACAAGGTTCAAAGCATCTATATCCTGCTGTTTTTATTATTCGGTATTTTACTGATTTTGAAGAACAAATTTCGTACTACAGGAATACTTGGGCTGATAATTATCATTACTATTGTTGAAACTACCTTGTTGCGACAAGGCAAGGCTGTTATCTATACATGGTCGGCTTTTCCCGTGGGGATGCTGTTAACGCTAACTTTGCTTAGAGCATATCCTCGTGTGGCAGCATTGATAGTACCAGTTTTTATTATATTATTCATAGCATCAACCATGATAATTCACGAAGACGTCACAGATGCACGAAAAAGGGGGATGCAGAGGTTGAAATATCAGCAAGAATACAAAAGAATACTGACTGAAGCATCGGCGCGTTGTCTATTGGAATATCACGGAAGGCAACCATATCATCATCTTTCGATAGGCTCTTCTTATTGGTTGGCCAATGCCTTTTCCAGACGTGAGTACGCACCATATCTTAAAAAATATTTCAATGACCGATTCGGGTTGAGAGACTTGTTCTATATGCAGCAGCATAAAGATGGAAGGCCGGCCATACGGCGGTATTTTGAAAAGGGAGAATCAGAAAGTTTGCAATGGATTCCGTCGGAAGGTGGCTGTTTATCAATTGAAAGTAACTTAGAGTCAGAATTTAAAACAATGTTCCCCCAAGTAGAATTGGTACCTGTCTGCAGTTTAAAAAATTCTGGCATCAAGATATTGAAAATACAAAAAGCTAATGAGCCCTTTCTTTAGAATTATCTTTTCCCTGTTTACTATCCCAAATAATCCAAAAAACCATATTTGATGCTCTTGTTTCCACTCAAAAAGTTATTTTTGGATGGTTTTTGCAAAGCCATAATTTATCTACATAAACTATTCGGTTTTTTTGCTGGCATGGTGTATAGCCAAAACATCAATTGGCCTGTCCCTGTTTTTGGTTTGGAAGGATTTGGATTATTACCTCTTTGGTTAATCACAAGGTTTGCTCCTGAGCATTTCGTACTCTACGTTCTTTAGCCGTTGTTTCAGATAACTCTATTGTTATAATATTGCAGAGTTCAACGGCCCTTTTTCATAATACAACGGGAATAGTTTTGGCTATAACATACAAATTAAACAAGAAGTGACCTGTTTTGGCAAAACTGTGCGAGAAAAACACTTGCTGTGGGTAGATAAGCGAGAGAACAGCGGGGTGAAACTCACAATTTACAGAATCATGTGATAGAAGTTTGGGGGCAGTATATGGAAGCTGTTGCTACCAACCTTTTTTTGAGAAAATTACAGGAATGGTTTTGGCCAGGATATATAGGTTTAGCAGGAAGGACCTTCGTTGGATATACAAGTAATCGTACTTAATTTTACGTCGGGGTGTCAAATCATAAAAGCTTCTTATCTGCGCTAAGCCAGTCAGGCCGGGTTTGACGACCAATCTGAGGCTCTGTAGTGCCTCATGATTTTCCACGCGACATAGATTCTCTGGCCTGGGGCCTACCAGACTCATTTGGCCCTTGAGCACGTTCAGTAATTGTGGCAGTTCATCTAATCTGGTTATTCTCAGCCACTTCCCTGTTTTTGTTATACGTGGGTCATTTTCAGTAGCTGGTGAGAAGCCCGCCATTTTTTCCGCATCTTTTACCATTGTCCTGAATTTGTACAATGTAAATGTTTTTCCATCTTTGCCAACCCTTTCCTGCTTGTAGATTACCGTGCCCCTGGATGTAAGCTTGATTAAAATAGAAATAATCAACATTGGCACCACAGCTAAAATCAGCAATATCAATGAGGCTGATATATCTAGGACCGCAATAAAAAACTCATCGAGATCCGATTGCCTGCCAACGAAAGTACTCAGCAACTCAACTGAAGAGTGTCCGTTTATTCTTTCGGGTAGAAGCTCCATGTAAACCAAAGGGCTGAATAGAATGTCAGCTTTCGATTTTTGCTGCAGATAGAGCAATAGATTCAGGTCTTTCGCATTGGTGATTTTCTCACTTACAACTATTTCATCAACATTCGTATATTCAAGCAACTCTGGAATCTCGTCAATTCGTTTTCTTTCTACATTTGCCTTTTTGCCAACAATATCATCTACCTTGCCCTCGCCAAGTATTATCACCTGCTTTTTTATCTTCTTTTTTGCCTTTAGAACGAACTGATTGACCTTGAAAATCAGAAACAGATTTATAAAGAAGGAAAGGATAAATACGCTTGTAGGAAAAGCACCCCATTTGATCCTAAAAACATAAACAAAAGCAATGCCAAGTAAAGTTCCAAAAAACAGGCCTAAAAAAATTCTTTTGAATAAATCCCACGAAGATTTAAATTTCCTTTTATACACTCTGAAAAAAGACAACGCTGACGCGTATAATAGCGTTAGAAATAAAAAGTTATCCTTGTAAGGGAAAAAACTTTGCTCCGGGATGTTACCTGCATATCTGACGAGAAAGGACAAAAGGAAAGCAATGTTCAACAGGAACATGTCGAGGAGAAACAAGCAAATCCGAATCATCATGATAGGGTCCTACTTCCCTTGCATGTATTGAGTTAGTTTTGAGAACGGCTTTCGTAGTATCAAGAGCGGGCTACCCTTCAAACCATTTTGGTTCCAAGCCTTGTGACATTCGATATTCGCTTTAATAATTTCCCATAGATTTTTATTACTCTTTCCGCCGGTTCTCATTTTTATCAAAACATCCGGAATATGACAAGATTTAAGGCCGTATTTTTTCAAAAATCGCAGCATCAATTCATAATCCGCGGATATCGTGTATTGCAGGTCAAAGCAGCCGTATTTGTCAAAAACATCCTTTTTCACAAAAAATGTGGGATGAGGCGGATGCCAACCCCTCTCAAATAAACCATCTCGATAAGGCTGCGATTTCCACCTTCGAACGGTTTTGCCTAAATTGTGCCTACGTACATATTCAAGGTCTCCGTAACAACAATCAACGTTATTGACCTGCATTGCCTCCACAATTCGCCCAATAACCTTTTCGTTCGCATAGAAGTCATCGGCATTGAGAAAACCCACTATATCACCGGTAGCAAAGCTTAGTCCTTTGTTCATTGCATCATACATCCCGTCATCCGGTTCAGACATGAATTTGGAGATTTGACTTCGATATTTTGCCAAAATATCAAGCGTGCCGTCCGTAGAACCACCGTCTATAACGACATATTCAATGTCTCTATAGTCCTGGGCAAGAATGCTCCTTACGCTATCTTCAATTGTCTCGGCGCTGTTGAAACAAATCGTTATAATAGAGGTCTTCATTTTCTCTCAATCACGAAATTACCCAGCACCAGGACATCCATATTTGTGCGCAAGAAGCAATTCAGGGCCTCCTGCGGTTTGCATACAATCGGTTCATTTTCATTGAAAGAAGTATTCAAAAGAACGGGGACGCCGGTCAGCTCGTAAAAGCAGTTGATTAGTTTCCAGTATAACGGATTAACTGTTTTGTCCACCGTCTGTAATCTTCCCGTTCCATCGACGTGCGTGACAGCAGGAATGGTCTTCTGTTTTTCGCCTTTGACCGGATAAACTTTGAGCATGAAACGGTCGGGATAATCTTTTTCGAAATATTCGCCGACACACTCATACAGTACGGACGGAGCAAAGGGACGGAAGGATTCTCTCTTCTTGATCTTTGAGTTAATTATATCGCGCATATCGGCCCTTCGAGGGTCCGCCAATATGCTCCTGTTTCCCAGCGCCCTGGCGCCCCATTCCATTCTTCCCTGGAACCAGCCGACTATTTTACCCTCAGCCAAATATCTGGCCGTCTGTGCTATAAGTATACCTGCATCCTCCAGTCTATTTACTGAAAAGCCGTTCAAGTCCGAGTTATTTTGACTTAGTACTGCCGCAATGTGTCCGCTGCTATATTCTGGACCCCAATAAGCAGTTTGCATTGAGAATTTACGTGGCAGTCCCAGTATCTGATTGTACAAGAAGTAGGCTGAGCCAATAGCTCCCCCCGCATCATAGGGTCCGGGAGGAATATATATTCTTTTGAAAGATGTATTATCAAAAATTTTGCCGTTAGCCAAGCTGTTCATCGCACAACCCCCAGCCAAAGACAAGTTTTCGCAACGGGTTATTTCATATGCGTGATTAAGAATATGAAACAAAGCTTCCTCATACATAGCCTGAACAGATGCGGCGATATCTTTATGATGTGTATCAATTTGGCTGCTTTGTGGTCTGGGTTTACCCAAAAGGTTCACCAGGCAATCCGAGTACAAGCGGCCAAAGCTTGGCGCGGTGTTATTCCACTGCATTCTGTCACCGGAGAGATGGTGCTGAAAATAGTTAAGGTTAAGCGTAAATTGACCGTTGGGCTTCAATAAAACGACTTCCTTCATTTTGTCCAGGTATACAGGCTTGCCAAATCCTGCCAGGCCCATCACCTTGTACTCGTCGCCATATTCCGGAAATCCTAAAAATTGGGTAAAGGCGGAATAAAATACTCCCAGAGAATGCGGGTAATTTATCTGGTAGAGAGACTCAATACTTTTATTGTGACCTCTTGCGACCATAACGCTCGTAAAATCTCCGAATCCATCTATGGAAACTAATGCAGCTTCTTCAAACTCAGAAACAAAAAATGAGCTGGCAAGATGCGCCTTATGATGTTCAACATTGATAATTTTTGCCTTAATATTGGGTATATCAGTTGAAAACTCCTTGGCAAAGGTCTTCTTAATAGCTGCAATTTTACTCATATTTGAAAGCCTGCTTTTAATCAGGCCAAAGCCCGGGCGGTTTTTAAGGGTAAAGAGGATTTTCTTGTGCAGATTAGCTCTGGTATTTCTATTCAAAGCTATATAATCCAGGTCTTGCAGTTCAACACCAACCTTATTCAAGCAATATTTGATAGATTCATACGGGAAGCCGGCCCAGTGTTTCACCCTCAGGAATCGCTCTTCTTCGGCAGCGGCAATCAATACGCCATCTGCGATTATTGCGGCAGCAGAGTCACCATGATATGCGTTAAGGCCTAAAATGTACATATTTGTTTATACCTCTGACGATGTTTTCTGTCTCTATAAGCAGGTATCAGGCATTATAGACTTTCTCAAAAACACTGAGGATTTCTCGGGCCGATTTTTCCCATGAGAAATTTTTCGCTCTTTCCGAAGCTCTTCGACTCAAATTTTCTCTCAAGTTTTCATTGTTGTGCATCGCCACGAGACATTCGCTTATTTCGTTACATTCGTCCGGATTGAAATATAACGCACTTTCTTCACAAATTTCAATATTTGGTTTTATTCGTGAGCATGTTATCGGCAGACCAAAAGCAAGCGCTTCCATTAAGGTTACCGGTGCATTTTCACATTTAGAGGGGAACACGAAAAATTTGCAACCCGAATAAAAAAAGGGCAGATTCTTGTGTTTGATGTCACCCACAAATTTAATAGAATCATTTAACCCATGTTCCTCAACGCAAGAGCGAATTTGTGAGAAATAGCACCGGTCATACCGGCGTCCGGCAACGACTAACGGTTCCAGATTAAGACATCTGTCTTTTGCCATTCTATAGGCTTTTACAAGATTGACAATATTCTTGTATGGATAGATGTGCGACACCGTTAACATATAATCTTTTCTTATGCCATAAGTTTCTAAAAAATGACGCAAATTTTTGTCCGAAGGGTTGTTATTCGCCGGCCCCGCAGGAGCACCATGTCTTATGACGGGAAAATAACCTTTTGCTGAGTTCTTCAGTACTTTCGTTTTCAAATATTGTGAGAAAAAAATTGTACAATCAGCCTGTGATATGGAAAGCGTTGTTGCAGAGGCCAGTAATCTAAATTTTAATCTTTTTAAGAAAGCCAACTCTTGTATTATTTGTTCTTCAAACGGCAGCGCATTCTGGATAGTAATAACTTTCTTGGTGAAACCAAGGAAATTGGTTAACTGATGCGGGAAGTACAATATATCAGCCTTTAGGTTTTTGAGTAAAAAAGGTAATCTGAAATTTTCCCATAGTAATCTTGCGAAATAGTTCTTTGCGTTTAAAGAGACTTCCTCGAATCTGAAATTCGCCCCCAGGCCCCGAAAGATATCCCTTGTTTCTTTTCGGCCTAATATCACATACTCATTTTTCTGATCGATTTTCGAGAGATGCTCAAGAATATTCCTTTCCCGTATAACAGCACCTTCATGCAATGGCACTATATTTACAATAACTCTCATATAATTGCGAAACTTCCCTATAGAATTGCAGATTGGCCCGGGTTGACAGACTGTTCTGACACATCTTTATCTGCTGATGGCGGTCTCGTTGTTATGTTTTTAACGCTTTTTTCAACATTTTAAGAATAGTTATACATGTAAGTCTTCTGTAACAATAGTTCAAATAATACATTGACTCAAGCTTTGCTCTCAGAACATGAGCCAATATTTTGTATTTTGGCCTGAGGCCGTTATAAACATAATAGTCAAACCATATATAGTTTTTCTGTATTTGCTTTTTAGAAAATCCCGGAAGGTCCAGGTTGGCTTTTTTTCTTTCCATTCTTACGTCGAGTAATCCATCCAATAATCCCTGCAGCTTGCATAAACGATACAGGTCTGTGCCGGAATATGGGAAAAAGATGGAAGTCATATGTTTGTCAGGCAAACATATTCTATTGATTTTTACCGTTTCTTCGAAGTCATCTATAGTCTCACCCGGGATACCTATCATATTAAAAAAGGCTACTTCCAAGCCATATTTTCTTGCTAACGTCACGGCATTAATAATGTCCTCGTTTGAGTAATTTCGCCTTAGTATTTCACGCCGTACTCTTTCACTACCTGATTCAACTCCGATATTAACAAACCGGAAATTACCTGCTTTAAAGGCAGCAAAAAGTCTCTCCATATCAGCATTAGGTGTAACCCTTATATTAGTCCCAAAGGATAAAGGCTGCTGAAGGGTTGCGTTGAGACTTTTCAACTTTGAACACAACTCTGTGTTCCATTCCATATTCGAAGCGATAGTTTCAACTTCAAGATATATCTCTTTAACCGTGGGGAAACGATAGACAATCTGTCTTATCTCTTCGACAATATTATCCGGTGACCTGTACCTGACATATGTTCCGGAAGCCAATTTCCTAAGAGCATGATTACAGCAGTAGCTGCATTGAAAAGGACAGCCGCGTCCTGCTAAGACCGAGAAATCTTCTGCCGATTTGTCTTCTATCCATTCTTGCCATAATTCTCTGTCTGGAAAAGGCAGCTCGTCGAGGTTTTGCAGGAATGGGCGTGGCGGATTCTTCTCGATTTCTGAGCCACGTTTAATCCAAAGATTAGCAATGCCGGAAGGAGAGATACGCTTTTCTAATTGTGAAACCAATTCAAGGGTAGGATATTCACCTTCCCCAATGCATAAAGCATCAAACTCATCCAACACAACTTCTTCTGGTTTTAAAGAGGCATGGGGTCCGCCAATTAACAGGTAGATATCTTGATAAATGCCCTTTATGTATCTTGCCATACTTGCAATGAGAGGATATTCTGTGGCTACTGACGTAAAACAAATTAATTCCGGACTGAATCTTTCCACATATTTACTCAAGATGTCTTCATTTTTCTTACGTAAAATTCTGCTTATAACAGCCAATTTAGTCTGATGGCCATGTGTTCTTAAGAATGATGATATATAGGAGATACCAAATTGCATCTGTTGCTGTGTTTGCAGTAATTTACTTGGTGATTGGATATCATCTATTGAGTAGACAAAAAGGATATTCATGCCTGGCTGCCTGCTTTTAGAGTGTATCAATTCGGACTGAGAGGGATTGTTGCTGCGACCTGCGAACTATGAACTAAGTATTTAGGACGAACTCTATGGTTGCTGATATCACTTCAGCTGCTCTTTGTGGGGTATAGTCTCTAATAAGCTCAAGCGAAGCTTCACCCATACTAACCAAATCATACTTTCCTTCTGCGATTTCCTTCATCAAACTGAAAAGTTGCCTTTCATTATAAGGGTCAAAAGAAAAACCATTCTCTGCTTCTCTTATTAGGTCCGGATAACAACCGCACCTTTTAGATACTAAAACCGGCAGGCCTGCCGCCATAGCTTCATTGACAACCAGGCCCCACGGTTCAGAAGTGCTTGGCAGAATAAAAATGTCACTAATTGCCAGATATTGTGGAATCGCGTGTTTCTGTTTAAAGCCGGGCATATGCACATCCCTGACGCTGTATTTATTTACATAATCTTTAATTTCTTTTTCCTGCGGGCCGCTGCCGATTAATACAAGGCCCCAGCTGCATTCGGCCGTTTTTAATCGTCTATAAGCATCCAGTAAATGTAATACATTTTTCTCCGGTGAAAATCTTCCGACATACAGGAAATTGTGAAACGGTACAGCAAATTGTTTGCATAAAGAAACCCTTTTTGAACGCAGTTTCATTGACTCATCATAATAGAAAGAATTTTCGGTGGTATTTCCTTTAACAAAAATTTTGTTCTCCTCCATGCCGAGCTTTACAAAATACTCCTTGCCTCTTTTTCCGTACACATTTGCAGCATCACACTTTCTAATGAAACAACTCTTTAGCATCTCTTTTAGAAAGAATCTGCTCCTGTCATTCTCGTTCGAAGCCGACCAAAGAATTATTTTTTTCTTATTCAATTTTGCCCAAAATAAGCCAGCCCAACAAGCAAAATACTGATATCCTCCTAATATAAGGATGTCCGGCTTAATGGAATCTAAACTTTTCCAAGCTTTAGTAAATGACTCTAATTTGCTTGTATTTTCCAAGGTTCCCTTGAATATCACCTTGTATGCAAAATCCAATTCACGCCAGTCAATGTCCCATTCTCTATCACTCTGTCTTTCGGATATATACAATACTTCTATCTTGTCATATAGTTTATATAATTCATTGAATAGTAACGTCTTATAGGGAGTAACTATATTATGAAGAATGACAATTTTGCAATCGCTCAACACTTCTCAGCCTTTACGCAGATATCTCCGGTAAGGAGCGAGGGGTAAAAATTCCTAAGCCTGGCGAACAGGCCGCTTCCCGAAACCTCTAAGATTTTGAAGCCGCAGCTTTTGAGCAAGTCACAAAAAGTTTTCTTTGTGAAATAATGCAGGTGTCCACCATCCCAGCCAATTTCCTTCCAATTGTAAGGAGTAGATGTAATCGGGAGCTTTCCGAAAAGCAGGCTGACTCTGTGCCTTAGGTAGGCTATGTTCGGAACCTCTGCTATAAAAACTCCTTTTTTTTTAAGCACCCGATGAACTTCTCTTATAACAAAATAAGGATCAAAAATATGTTCGATGGTTGCAATTGAGATTGCCGCGTCAAACATATCATTGGGAAAGTCTATTTTCTCATTGACATTACACACGGAAAAATAGAGGTTGTTGAAATTCCCTGATTTTTCGGCAGCTCTTTTTCGGGCTTCCTGGATTCGACTTGAAGAAATATCTATTCCGTAAACTTCATTAAATTTTTTGGACACTTTGTACGCAAATGAACCATTTCCACAGCCAACGTCAAGCAACTTGTCACCTTCGTTCAAAAAACTTAAGACCAAATCTTCCCGATAAAGGTCAAACTTCCCGAAGATTTTTCTTAATAATGGAAAAGAGTTAATGCTAATTAGTCTATTTTGGCCGTATTGTACTTCGTAAAGCTCTTTTTCGTTCATAATCTTTTGTTTCAGTCTCCTTCAGTTTTTCAAATGCTTCAAGTACGTGTGTGACAGTAATATTCTCTATCGGATTTTTACTTTCTCGGTCTATTTGTTTGCCGTCAATGATAATTGCCTGGGCTGATAGGGGCGCGTTTTTTGCAGTACTAGTGGGCCCAAAGAGGGCGATTTGTGGTGTCCTAACGGCTGCGGCAACGTGCATAAGTCCGCTATCATTACTGATAAAGCAGTCACATCTTTTTATTAATGCGGCAGTTTGGGGCAAGGTCGTTCGGCCGCTGAGTAAGATAGGTTTGCAACTGCTGACGTATTTGGCAATTTTTTTGCTCAGAGGGACTTCTTCCTTGCTGCCAAAAATCAGGATTGCAGCGTTATATTTTTCACTAATCAAATCGGCAGCCTTAGCGAATTTACTCGCATTCCATCGTTTATGGCTCAGGCCCCGGCTGCTGCCAGGATGCAGGCCGACCAATACTTTACAGCCCTCGGCTATATTGTGGTGTGCCGTGAACTCGCCTACAAGCTGTCGGTCATCTTCTAAATCCCAGTGTGGGTCCTGTATTGTTGACGGGCAATTCAAAACCCGGGCAATCTTGAAGTGCCTTTCGACCTCATGCTCTTGTCTGTTGAACTCAAGCAAATCGGTAAACCAGCGATCCGTGAACGAGCCGGTCAAATAACCTAATTTCTTTTTTGCCTTTAATCCGCGGACCATTAGTCTGACCTTAAAACCTTTTTCAATGAAGGTTGTTATAATTATGTCGTACTGTGTTTTGCGTAATTTCAGAAAGACAAGCAGCTGCTTAAATAAACCTCTGATATTCCTGGAATAATAGGGTATGATAATAATGCCGAGACCGAGACTCCTGACCACCTCGCCTGCCGCCTTTTGTTTAAGCCACAAAGTGATTTGGGCGTTAGGATATTTTTCCCGGATACTTCGCAAAGCAGGAGTGAACAGAATCATGTTCCCCAACCCTGATAGAAAAACTATGAGTATTTTCATTGTATTTTGGCGCGCCGGTATTTTTTGATACTTTTGCTCCTGGCGACGACCGCGAATGGAACAATAAAGACCCAGAAGAGTTTAATCTGAATATAGCTTTCAACGGCAAAAAGGATTACTGTTACCAGGAAAGAATTCATCAGGAAAAACCAGAAGGTTTTGTCCTGGGAGTCTTTTAAGGCGCCAATTAAATACGCAAAGACTGTAACCGTTAGTAACATAAATAAGACACCGCCGACAAATCCCGTCTCGGCAAACATCTGGATATAATTGTTGTGTGAGACCTTGCCGGTAAGAGGGAAGAAACTACCCCTGCCGATACCGAAGAACGGACGTTGCAGAAAATAGTGCTTTGCGACCCTAATTAACTCAAGCCTTTGAGCGGCTGAGCCATCTTCGGCGTATACTTGTCCATCCTCAACCCTAATAGTTACTATACCGGTAAATTTGTCAATAACCCGGTCGATATCTTTATAAGAGAGGAGAGTTTTATTGATAAAAGGAGAAGCCAAAAATATTATTGTAACATTAAGAAATAAGAACAGGTATTTTACGTTTGATTTGAGCCTAATTACAATATATCCGATAGACAGCATTGAGACTAACAAACAGGTAACCGTTGCTGACCAGGAAGCCAACAAAAAAGTAGATGCAAAACCTATGACAGCAAGTCCGGAAAATAATAGACCTGATATTACTTTGGACTTCTTTAAGCAGCAAAAAGCTTTATAATAAACAAAAGGTAAAAAAACTACCGGCATGAAAGCCCCGTACACGCCTCCGGCTAACAAGCCAGCTACTCTATATTTTGTTGTACGCAACCCAAACCCAGAAAAGTTTGTGATGCCAAAGGCATCTGTCAAGACAGTTAAGCTAAGTATGGCAAAAATAATAACAAACCAAGATGTGATAGGCTCTGTATATTTTTCGTTCCAAAAATTCATAAAACAAATGCTTATTATCATTACAAAAACGACTAATCTGGCAAATGCAATTGACTCCTTAAAGGAAACATGCGGTTCCAAAGAAAATAAGGACGTTAGAAAAAACCAAAACACCATCAACATCATCAGCATAAATAACAAATTCATCCGAAAATGAACGTTTGGCTTTAACAAAATTCTTCCAGCTATTAGGAGAATAACAGGTAGCGATAATACTCCAAACCAAGATAACATGTAGAATGGATGAATGTATTCAAAAAGACATATGGTAAATAAGAAAGCAAAAACGTAATAGATGAATGGGTATTTTGTTTTAGCCTCAAGACTTAACATTATCCTGCACCAATAAATCTTTTTATCTATCTATAGCTGCTTGGAATACAATTTGGCTTTAACTTGCCTGAAATGAAAATATGATACCAAAGTGTCAAAACAAGTGCCCGCCAAACAGCAGTAAGCATGCGTTTGCTCTTAGTTGAGTTGAACTTTTCAAAACTTCTTCTTACCATTTTGTGATTGAGAAAAGGAACCTCGGAAGATAGTTCCAGCCATTTTTGCACTTTACCTTTGCCTTCGAATAACCATCTTTCAAGTGGAGCTGGAAAAGCAAATTTCCCTTTCTGTATCAATACCGCATCAGGTACTGAATTTTGCATACTGGAACGTAATAGATGCTTGGTAACACCCTCTGACAAAAACATCTCCCAATCAATGCTCATTACAAATTCAACAAGCCTGTGATCCAAAAAAGGCACCCGTGCTTCAACGCCAAAAGCCATTGAATTGCGATCCTCGTAATGAAGAAAACCAGGCAACGTCCAATGTCGCAACTGATTCAAGTAAAACAACTTAAAGCCCTTGCAACCTTTGTAAGCTGTTGTATGGTCTATAGCCTGACTCTTGGCATCCTGAGAAAGAATAGCAGTTCTTTCATTACATCGGAAGCGTGAAAGGAAATTCTTAAATTTTAGCGGCAGAATATGTCTAAAAGAGCTAAAGACTAAAAATACCAAACCTTTTTCGCAACTTGTTGAAACGTGTCTCAAATTCTTCCACCATTTTATAAATCTAGCTCGTTTCAAATAATCGCCCAACCATGAATACAAATAAAATAAATATCCGCAGAAAATTTCGTCCCCGCCTTGACCTGTAAGAATCACAGGAACATTCTCCTTTCTCGCCAAAGCCATCAGGTTAAAATGGGCATACATTGAGCCATCAGCAAACGGCTCGTCCTGATGCCAAATCAAACTCAGAAGATTTTCAAAAAAATCAGCGGCATGGGGACTATTGTGATGTGGTACTGTCTGGCAGCATTTTTCGATTGTTTCAATAAGGCTGCTCTCTGGTGTCTGAGGTCGAGTGACTGAAGAAAAACTGTGAAATTGTTCATTTTCACTAACTTCATTCGCCAAGCAGGTAATTGTTGAAGAATCGAGCCCGCCAGAAAGCATCGTTCCTACGGGGACATCCGAGCGCAATCGCAAACGAACAGAGTCAGTTAACATATCCTTAATCTTGGTTGTGATCTCGTCTTTTGACAAGTCATTGCCTTGGGAAAATTCCGGCGAATAATAACATTCCTGATTTACTCTTGGATTGTCAACCGAGATCCATGCTTCGTGGCCAGCTTTAATTTGATATATCTCTTCAAAAAAGGTCTCATGGTTTGCATCAATCTTACGATTTACAACAAAGTCCTTGACGGCTCTTAAATTAGCCTTTCTTTTAACATCGAGCCCGAATAATAATGCCTTAATTTCCGATGCAAATGCAAATCCTTCCCTGACTTTAGTATAATATAAAGGCTTTATCCCAAAACGATCCCGAACCAGCCATACGTAGTTTTGACTCAAGTCGTAAAGGGCAAAGGCAAACATGCCCACAAAGCGCTCAAGACACTTTCGCCCCCACTGCCAATATGCTGCCAAAATAACCTCTGTATCTGTCTTCGATTTGAACTGATAACCTCGTGACCGAAGATCTTCTCTGAGCTCCAAATAGTTGTAAATCTCACCATTGAAAACCAGGATGTTGCCTGTCTCAGTACATTCCATAGGTTGATGACCGGCAGCCGTCAAATCAATTATACTCAGGCGAACATGACCAAGAGCGCAATTTTCTTTGACCCAAGTGCCTCGGTCGTTAGGTCCTCGATGCTGTATTAAATCGAGCATCTTGTTCAAAGACAACACAGCGTCTTGGCTTTTATAATTAAGTAAACCTGCTATTCCACACATGAAAAATTTTTTTCTTCAGCCAATCTAAGTTTGTTATCTTTTTTTCAACAATGTGCCTACATTGAATATGTAACGGATGGACAATTTCTAGGATTTTCGGCACAGCTACCAAAATATCTACATCTCGCTTTAAGGCATCGGCAATATGCATAAAATCCAGTCGTCCTCATGCTTACCGGCTGGGCCCAAAGACCGCCAGCATTAAAAAGTTCCTCACATCTTCGTCTGAAACAAATGGCTGTTGGCTTTCTATTTTCGAGCGGACCGGCTCATTCGAAACATTTAAGGAACCGTCGTAATTACTGCCCAGCTGCTTTTTCTTTAACTGTTGGCAAATCGCGGTCGTCATACTTCAATCAATTTGCAAAGAAAACAGAGCTCTTGGGAAATTCTCAACATCTTCATCAGAACCAAAAGGCTGCTGCGATTCAATTATTGAACAAATTGGTTCAATCGTAATAAGGGAAGAATTAATGATTCGTTGCTTTTCAACATTTGTTAAATCCATCACCTTCATCACATGACAAGCTATAAACTTTTTTTATCGGCCCTGCTCTTCTAAGCTATTTGTAGAATGCGGACTTAACAAAATTCAGCGTCCCTATAGCCAGAAGTCGCAACCGTTCCGGAACATTATAAAAGTTTAACCAAAACCGATTTCTGACTCGTTGGAGAATTCGCAAGTCAGACTTTATTTGTTCCGCGCGACTTTTCTTGCTACTAAATCCCCTCCCGGCATAGTGAATGATATATGATTTAAGCCTATTCTTGCCAACCTCTGAAAACATGCTCATATGGTTAAATTTGTATGGTAGTTCGTATATTGGGTATTCATATTTATGAATATAATATCGAAAAGAAACATCTGCATACCCCATATCCATCCAGATTTTATTATGTTTGATATCGAAGAGTCTTCTATGGCATCGCGAACATACAAATACACCCATATTCATATACCCTTCTCTCCAACCAATGTCTCCCCAAGCCTGTTGAGCCTTTTGAATCCACATTTTACGATTGCGTTTTCGACTATATTTATCTTCAAAAATTGTAGCTACGCATTGCTCTGGTACAATCTTAAAAATATTTGGACATGAAGGAGCAATCAGAATGTCTGAGTCAATAATTAATAAGCGTTCGTATGTATCAAAGAGATCGTAAGATTGAAAAATTTCATAATGAAAACTCCCTAAATTGTACTTGTCTTCGCTGATAACAATAAAATCTGCATCACAACGCTTTGCATATGCTTGCAAAACAGGATGTGTAATCTGTGCGATTTCTTTAAAATTATCCTTAGCTCTTGTAACCACTGCGTACTTATTCATTACATTTATATGTCTTTAAGACTATTACTCACGCTGGCCTTGTAAATCTTAACAATATATTTATGGCCTTTATTCCAAAAATATGCCGGATATCGATTATTGTCAACAACTCTTAATTTATTAAACTGTTCTTCAATACTTCTCTTAATATCTAACTGACTGTCAGCGGGCGTTCTTCGTCTGTAAAAAGTACTTTCGCCCTCCTGTAGTTTACCTGTGATATTCGGGTAGTCTTTAATAAAAGTTAACACTAACCGAACAGTCGCTTTGCCTTGCCCGTCTCTGATTTCATCGTTTAATTCATGGCCTTCCAGGCATATCTCGTCCTCATAATAGATAACGCCACTATCAACCTCCTCAACAGCTTCAATCATAGATACCGGTATCGTATTCTTATCTTCAAGTATTTGCCAGGCTACAGGCGCAAAACCTTTTCCTTCAGGCAGCTTACTTGGGTGAACTACAATATTATGTTTGTTTCTTTTTAGTATTTCGCCTGGAACAATTTTCTCACAGCTTAAAAAAAACGCTACATCTCCTTCTGGTATATCTTCACAGCAATAACAATGCGTAACGCTGTGCTCTTTTGAAAGATGAGATATTAATTGTTCAACATAAGGAATAATCCAGCTTTTAGGATTATCTGTTAAAACGGTAATTTTCAGCATTTTGAGGAGCCTTCTTATCTATCAGGTTCCAAGAATTATTTTTTTGACAGTTTCAATAATATACTCCACATCACTATCAGACAGTTTCGCAGATAGAGGCAATGAAACAGTTCGTTCACTAATCCATGTGGCGTTAGGAAAATCTTCGGGCTTATAGCCAAATCGTTTTTTGTAATATGGATGCAAGTGAACTCCGATATAATGTACTCCTGTACCGATATTCTGTTGTTTCATCTTATGTACAAAATCATCTCTTTCAATACCGCAAATTTTCTTGTCTATGATTATCGTGTAAAGATGCCTGGCGTGAACACTGCCATTCTCATCCGGAGCCGGCAGACAAATCGGCAGTTCGGAGAAGGCCTGGTTATAACGATGCCAGATTTCATCTCGCCTTACGAGCCATTCATTAATATGTTTAAATTGGTGGATACCAATTGCGGCCTGTATATCCATCATATTATACTTGAAACCCGGGAAATTCACGGTGTAATGTGCATAGTTTTTATCCGAGTACCGTTTCCACGCGTCCCGACTCATTCCATGCAAACCGTACATCTTTATCCTGTTGGCGTAATCTTGATTATTGGTCGTAACCGCACCGCCTTCTCCTGTGCAGACGTTCTTCGTCACATAAAAGCTGAAGCAGGTCAGGTCTCCTATTGAACCAATCTTCTTCCGCTGATATTCGGCTCCGATAGCATGCGCTGCGTCCTCGATAAGTAACAGGTGGTGTTTTTTGGCAATATCTGTGATTGCATCCATATCACACGGCCGGCCGTAGAGGTGAACGGGCAGAACAGCGCCGGTTCGCGACGTAACGGCATCGGCTATGCGCGAAGGGTCAATCAACTGAGTCCGACGGTCTATATCTACTAAAACGGGCTTGGCTCCGGCATGAATGATTGAGTTGACAGTAGAACAGAATGTCATAGGAGTCGTAATTACCTCGTCACCTTTCCCCAAACCGCTTACTAACATAGCCAGGTGTAACGCTGCCGTGCACGAATTTAGCGCAACGGCGTACTTAGAACCTACGTAATCTCTGATTATTTCCTGGAATTTCATTACTCTGGGACCTGTTCCTATCCATCCCGAACGCAAACAATCCACCACTTCTTCGATCTCAGCTTCTCCTATTAGAGGTGCACCGAAAACAAGAAAATTGTCTCTTATGCGTTTTTTTTCTTCCTTCGTTATCATCATTATTCCTTTAGAGTATTTGCAGCTTAAGCTTTTGTGTCCACATACTCATCACTGAAAATAACCCCCATCAACTCAAGTAATCTATAGTCATATTTTCTGCATTTATCTCTGATTATATCGACATACTCTTCAAAAAGCTGGTCGTTTTTATTTAGATCTGTATAAAGGTCTTCTTTGTCGAGCATCAGATAGCGATCGTCTTTATTTAAGCTATGTATAATTGCCTCCAGATTGTCTATTCCCTCTTTCGATTCCATTTTCGGGACAAGAATTATTCGATCTGGCAACGTACTCCTTAATTCTTCAATATTATCCTTCTTTACAACATTGGAAATGGCAAAGAATTCTATATTGGCAAACCTTTTCATAGCCTCAAACAGAGTCTCCAGTGGCAAAACCGGCCTGGGCGGCTTCGTTCTGTTTTTAGGGTAATCCAAAAATATTTTGCCGTTTATTTGTCCCAGCAACTCAAATAATTCCGCTTTAGTCTTTATCCAAGCAGTATTCACTCTGAAAACAACTCTTGGTGGAAACTGAAAATTCAAAAGTCTACTGTGTTGTGATACTAAAATCATATTGGTTCTCCATAGCTGTTTTCAGATTCACCTGTTAATTTGGATATTGTTTGGGATGTCGAATAACCATGGCTATAGCTTAATTTGACCATTTTCCCGCCCATAGCCTCAATAGTTTCAGTGCCCGGAATATTTCCCCAATCATCACCTTTGGTTAAAACATCAACTCTTTCGAGAAACAACAACTCATCGGAAGGATCATATAAAGTTTGCGGTATTGCAGCATCAACGCAACGTAACGACCCTACAATTGATAACCTGTCGTTAAATTTCTGTATAGGCCGGTTGTCTCCTTTGAGTTTTTTAACAGGACCATCCGCGACAACACCAACTATCAGAAAATCCCCCATCTCCTTGGCTCGCCTTAGAAGGTTTATATGGCCAGGATGAAGCAAATCCCACACTCCATACGTATAAACAACCGTTCTTTCATCTGGAAGTTTCTTTATCAAATTTCTGATGTCCTCGAGGGAATTGTAGACTCTTGTCCATCTATCCATTTTCGATATCCTCCATAAATTCCGAGACAACTCACCCGCTGGTTAAAGCGTAAATATCCTGAGAAATTCTTTATTAATGGCCGAAACGCACTCATCACCGATATAGTCAATATATTTTCTAACTGTAGCTCTCCTCTTTGCCGCAAATTTTTCTGGATTCTCAAATGAATCCTTGATGCAATCAAGCATTTCGTCAAATTGTCCTACGATATATCCTGCTCTGTCGTTAATGTCCATTGCACCTATCCTATATTTCACTTTGTCTTCAAAAGGAATTTCCTTGTTAAGATGTACCACAGGTTTATTCATAACGTAAAAATATGTATTCATCCCAGAAACATCTCCAAGCAATACATCCGAGTGCTTCAGATATGGGAAACTGTCCATGTCTTCATTCATATAATGCCCGGCAACATTGTATTTATCAAATATGTCCGAATATAAAGCCAACCAGTCTCTATCGTATCTTGCCTTCTCGTGCATTCTAATCATGAAATTAAGGCCGTTTACATAACAAAAATTACATAGTTCTTCAACCCTTTGACGCTCTTTGCCATCCTCCCACCATAACTCAAAAAACTGACGTGTAGGCTTAGGCTTGGTAAATAACCTCCGCAATCGGCCACCAACCACACTCTGGTTCCAAGTAGGGGCATAAAGAAGCGTTTTCCTGTTGTGATCTAACCCTTTGGATATAAGAAAGTTTTTCTTTTGTGCGTCACTTGTTTGTTTTAGAAGATCTATGGAATACGGCATTCCGAATACAATAATCTTTTCATCCGGATAACCTATTCGAATTAAAATGTCTTTCTGTAATTGCCCATAAACACACATCACATCAAACTCGCGGGTTAGAGTTTCTAACAACTTTTTGTCTTTGGTGCTGCCCACTCCAAGAGCCGGGCTTAAACCATGCCCCACAGTTATACGCTTTCCCGAACAATAAGTTGGACGCAAGTTCTCTGTTAAAATAAAGTCTACTGAACTAGGTTTGGAAACATACGGCATCCTATCTATATCGTCGCAAAAATCATAAGTGGTTGTATATGATTCCTTTAGAACATCGTATATACACTTTATGTCAGCAATGCAATACCTGCCATAAAAATGTATTTTCACCTGTGGCAAAGTCATTGACAACTCCATATAATATAAAAAGTTATAACGTGTCTTTTACTTATCAAATGTACAGGCTTTTTCTTTTGATATATATTAGTTTTTTCCCGCTCGTAGAGGTAGATTTTAATAATTTTAGGAATAAGTATGGTATTAAAAAATTCCTTTTTAGCCGAGTTATTAATTGGCCCTTGAGAACAAAACCATTATTTCTCATCATCTCATTAAACGTTTTCAAACAATCATATTTGTAATTAGACAAAAGATGCAGACCTCTACCATAAAAGGAACTTTTAACCAACAAATAACCACCATTCCTCAATGAGATATTGAATAATTTAATATATTCAGGCAAAGGTTTCAAATGCTCCAGACAATCCACACTTACAATTAGTTCATACACAGACGGGTTCTTGATTACATCGTCTTTGGATAATTGTGAAACCTCCAATCGCTCTGACCTGTTCGTATTGCTTTAGTCTGTTCTTGATTCTTCTAATCATTTAAGCGGTGCCAACAACTGTAAAAGACCAGTAAAGGTCACGGTCGCTGTACAGGATATTCACGAACCCGAGGTCCTTTAACAATTTGTACATCGCTTCGGGATAGAATGAATGTAAATGTTTCCGATTGTTCTGCGGCAGCCAGTACTCCATATCAGGGTGTGGAAGATACAAGAATAACACCCCCCCGGGTTTTAGATGTTCTTTCCAGTATTCAATTGCTTTTACATAGTCCGGCAAATGCTCAAGTGTGTGTGAACTAAAAATATAGTCATACTTCTCATCGGGAAGATGATATGCATCCCACTCGTCGTCGATAAGTACATTGATTGGAAAAGCTCCGGGAAAGGTCCAGTCAAAAAATCCCCCTATGTCCAACCCTTTGCCTTTACAAAAATGTTTTGCAAATGGAATTACAAAACTGGCAGCATTTCCGGTCTTAATGTATGTAGGATATAGCGAACCATTATACTCGAATACCGATTTGTTCCTTTGTCCTTTGCGCTCGGCCATTTAACTTGTCCTTTTAAGCTCTCTTAATAAGTTCTTTAACAGATTGAGTAATGGGGGGTGAATAGGTCTTTTTTTGCTTCAGACATCTAACTTTCAGGTGTCTTATTTTGTTTAATAGTTTATTTTTGTTTATGTTGATAACAACTCCGTTCTTTCTCCATTCAGGATGTATTGCACCATCAACTCCGTATATGTACTGGTTATAAAGAACTGTTGGAACTTTTTGGGACATCGCAAAAAAGGCGGAAAAACCTTCCATCGCTACAAATACATCCAATGTCTGAATACAGGCCAGCCATTCCGAGAAATTTGTCCGGCCGACAAAGTTTTTAATTCCATGTTTTTTGCAAAATCGTTCAATTTGCGGTATCGCATAACCTTCTCCTGTCCCCAACAGATATATCCCTGTTTTATCGCTTGATACCGTTCTACACAATCTTGATATCCATCCAAGGGAAAAACCTCTGAAGTTACTGCCTGTTTTCCCACTGTGTAGTTGAATGCCTATTTTGTGCTCCTGACAATCCCGGTTTATCGGAGATAATCCTGAAATATCAATTTCCGGATAAGGCTCAAAAGGATAACCTTCAGGGTCATTTTTAATGACGCCGCACGCCTTCCCATCCCATCTTGTATTTATATAGTCATGAGGCAATTTAGCAAGCCGTTCATTAAGAGCCACCTGGTCAACCGGCACTACCTGGCAAGGCAAAACATATTCGGCAAAAGGAACGACCTTGAAAAGAGATTCAATCACCCCGTCCATTTGCGGGTGACTACTGAATCTTATCACCCGAAAATGCTCATCCGTAATCTTATGACGCCCGTATAATTTACACAAAACGATAAATGCATCACCTAAAGTTCCTGAAAACATACATGTTTTATACGCCGCCATTAGATGCAAATCCGTTTTACAACTCTAAAGATAACTGTTGACCTATATATCACAGAGATTAGTTCTTGTTTCTTAGGCCTGGTACTTTTCTAAGCAAAGCTTTAATGCCGGCACCAAAATTTTGAAACAAACGAAGGAAAAACAAAGAGGAGGTTATCTTGGCTTGACAATTATTTTGTGATTCCCTAAGGTCATTAATCCTGCGATACGGATGGTCATCCAGAAATTCAGGGTGAATTCCTGTATACTCTTGTAATTTTGACGAACGTCCTGCAAAAAGAAATCCCGTGTTGCCCGTAATTTCTTCGTTCAGTCTGTATATTTCTTCAGCGTTTTCTTCAGACCATTTCATATAAACTTTATTAAACCAGTTAAATACTTCGGGTTTATACATTCGTGCTAAAAATTCCATCTTGATTCTTTTTATCATACGCTCATTAGGCCGAACAAATGAATAATGGAACATGGGTTCGTCTTCCAATACGTATCCTACTTTTTCCGTCTGTGAAGCATACGTAGTACCGTTACTATAACATGGAAACTGTGCAGGCTTAAAGAACATATCCTTCGTTATTCTTATCAGACGACCATGAGTTGCCGGAATAAAATAATAAAAATTATAAACAAACATCCTGTCATGTACAATTAAGAGGTCTTTGTCGGTATTCTCAATGACTTTTCTAATCTCCGAAAGTTGCTCTTTAGTATAAAATTCATCTGAATCAACCAAAAAATACCAATTATTCTCTTCTAAGAGCCCACATTTTGCAATGGTATTTAAAACACGATTATGGGTCCGCGCCTTGCCGTGATTCACATGCCAGCCCCACGCGCATTTAATAAATTTTATCTTACCTGGATAACGGCTTTTAAGCTTGCGCAGAATGTCTAAAGTTCCATCTCTCGACCTGTTGCCACGAAAATGATACGGAGGTCCCTGATAGCCCTCCGCTATGACAAGAAAATCCACAAAATCAATAATTCCTTCGACTGCCCATTCGACCCAGTCTGCCTCTTCATAGACCGGTAACATTCCGACAATTTTCACAAACAACCTCACGCAATATCAGCAAAAAAACCTTCGAACCTACTAAAGCCAGCGACAGTTTTATCGCCTCTCTATATTCTCTAATATAACTTGAGCAGCTCTTTCTGTTGACTTGCCATCCAGCCCTATGTGAAGTCTTGCTGCAATTTCCTTTCTCCTGGCCGAATACTTTTGCGGGTCCTCTAAGGAATTGACGACAGCAGCAAAAAACTCCTCTTTGTTATTAACAATATCCCCGGCCCTGAACGATGGAGGCACTACAAAGCCGTCCTCAAAAAGCTCATAATCAGGTTCTAAATATATAATAGGGCGATTCAACACTATATAATCATTAGCAATACTGGAGTAATCAGTGACCAGAACATCAGCCACAGACAGGTAAGGCGCAGAATCCGGATGAGATGCAGAAGACATCTTTATAACATTTGTTGATTTTTTAATCAACTTATCGAATTCATCAGACCACCACATATCTGCTAAACGATGAAGGCGGATAATAAAGTTAAGACCCATCCCTTCTATAAACCGGCAGATTTCTTCCAAGAGTCCTTCCTGACTTTGTGCCCACTTTTTTGGAAACAGACTTTTCTTATGTGGGTCTTCGAAATCATGAGACCAGGTGGGTGCATAAAGAACTGTTTTCTTTCCCGAATCAAGACCCACCACACGGAGAATATCGGCTCGGACAAAATTGTCCCGAATCAAAGGGTCCACCAAAGGTTGTCCGACGACTTTTAAGGTCTCTTCATCTACCTTAACTTTATCTCGAAAATGGTCACGAACCATATCGGCAGTAAGAAAGTGAATGTCATACTGGGACATATCTTCCAGCAGAGAACTGTTTAAAACCGCCTTAAAAGGTATGCTGTGATGTGTGTGAATCCAAAGACATGTCTTCCTCTTTAGAGGTATACGATTAGGGTGAGAGACTACCCAGGCACTTGGACGTAACAATCGTGTCCCCGGATTCCAGTAATAGTAAGCTTCAAACCCTTTGTTTCTCAGCTCTCGTAACGTGTGTCTGTCATTCGTGACCCAATAGCATCTGATTGAGTTATTTAAGAAAAGGAAAATTTGCTTCGGATTTCCTTCGAAGTGGTCATTGGCAAAACCGACCGCGATACGGTTCTTTCCAAAACGAAACATAAGTTCATTCAATAAAAGCGCCGGCAAATAAACCGAACCAAACAGTACTTTAAGGATTTTATCAATCAACCATTCCACTTTAATTGTGTTTTTCCTTATAAAACACCAACAGATGCAGACTTATATTCTTCAAGAACTTTTGTTTTTCTTAACTTCAATTCTCAGGTTATTCCAAATTCAGGAAACACATGCTGGTGTCGGCAATCTGTACTATCTTGTACTTCTGTGCAATCTCGTGAATCACCTGCGCAACATCATTGTAACCATAATAGTCATGCCAAAGTATAAATCCGGGGCGATGTATATATTTTAGAACATTATCTGTATCCGACTTCACAACCGAGTAATTATGTGCACCATCTATAAAGGCAGCATTAAACTTTAGTTCCGAGAAATCAAACTCTGTTGAATCAGCATAGAATTGCTTTATGTTAGGACGCTCAAGGTTTTTTTTTCTCCTCCTTTTTTCACTGTTTATCAATTCTAAATCACCTTCAGAAACACCTGAAGATGGCGAATATTCCTCATGAGGAAGGTCTATCGTGTAGCACATTGAATTATGAGGAACATTCAATGACACATTAAGAATTGTAGTTCCATCGAGTGTTCCTATCTCAAGAAAATTGTCACCAGGCCGTAACCGGCTTGTGAGCAAGCAGATGTATAACAGCTCTGTGTAAGTTGTATTACCTGACGATACTTTAAAACTCCTCAGATATATAGAAGCCCTTGAAATATCGACGAGCCTATCAATTTTAACTGTATCTACCCCTAATTGTTTTGAAATTGACGCATAGTAAATCCGCCGCAAATCATTACGCAAATCCTTACTATTTCGAAAGCAGACATGCAATAGTTTTGGCAATATTGAAAATGCCTTCACATTTAGTCTCCATTTCTTTCCGTTTCTTGAGCTATTTGGCCGTTATTCTATCCTTTGGCAAATTTTTCGTCGGCAATAGTTAATATATTCTGCATTATCTTATCCCATGAATATCGCTCATAAACAAATCTGTATCCATCCTTTGCAGCATTTTCCCTTTCTTCTTCACGGTTTAAATAATAATGTATCTTCTCACCTGCCTCATCAATATCCGAAAACCAATCCAGATGAATTTCACGTTTAAAAATAGTTTCCAAATCTCTGCAATATTCACTTAATACAAAAGAGCCTGTTCCCATTGCCTGAAAAACTCTGATAGAAAAACCTGTGCCCAGTCTGCAAAAATTCAGGATGATGCGGCTTTTACAATAAATGTCTGCGAGCTTATCCTGATAAACAGAACTGTTTTCCCAGCCTTTCCCGAAACAGACTACAGAAATTCCTGCTTTCTTTAAGAAATTAATATATCGCGAGCGTTTACTGGTTTTAGTGCCTGCAAATACAACATCGTAAACTTTAGATACTTTTTTGGGCTTGAAAACATCTGTGTCAACACCCTGGGTAACCCAATATGCCTTTGCCCCTGCCTTTTTAAAGTAGTCTGTAACATCGGAAAAAGTGGCGCTTGCCCGTGTAGCTCTTGTTGCATAACCTCGTGCGTTTATACGATACGCCTGGTCCATGGGGTCCATAAAGAAATACCAAGTGGTACAATACTTGTTGATTTCCGAAAGTATGTTGCAATCCACGGTATCTGTCTTGGACAAGAGCACCAAATCATATTCGCCTTGTTTAACGGTCCTTAATAACTCTTCGTTCATTTGCTTGCGGCCTCTGCGCTTGTAGTACCATGTAACTTCCAAAGGAACCCAATCACTGCGAAGAAAACTGGCGCACTTTTCTACCCATTTATCAAACGGACCATTGGAAGAACCGCCGGCCAAGCGATATTTATCCGTAACGGTCCTGTAATTAAAAGCGGTTACTTCATGTCCTAAACCCTCCAAAGACCGCTCCATAGAGCAGTTCGTTGACCATTCCTTGTCCAAAACACCAACAAAAAGTATTCTCATCTATGATTTCTGCGATTCTTATGCCGCACAAAAGGTGCAGACAGGCTACAATCACAATTTTCTTGAAATTTTTTCTGCAAGCCGATAACAGGTTAAGTATATATCGCCGACAGATGTAGGAAATCCATCGGCCTTTGCCTTTGGGCCGTACTTTACAGGGCATAACTCGTTGAGCTTTTTAAGTTCGGGCATAATTTGCCCTTCTACAATCTGCTTTAAGTCGTCATCAAATTCATTCCACTTGTAATTCATGTTCTCTAATGACAGCGGCAATCGATAACGCAGCTTCTTGTAATCCAACAAGAGAAAATCACAGACCTCTTCCATCACTGAGCGCGTATCATTGCAAAGGTCCTCATACCGTACAGTTATTGTGTTTGGGTCCTTACACCAGAGGCTAAGATAATAATCCATACAAATTTTCCACAACTTGGCCCTGTTGCACAATTTACCTTCGCCTCCGTCCGCATTTTTTTCCCAATATCCTTTGGAAATAACCTGACTACGCCCGTCCCTGAGAATGATAATCCTCTTTGATTTTGGAAAAGCGTTATCTAAAAGCTCTTTGCAAAAAAATAATCTGCAGTTCTTTAACAATCTTCTTTTTCTGCCGAGGTGGCTACGCAAATATTTTGCAAACTCGCCTGCTCTTTGAGGACATGCAAGCGTGTAAGGCTCCAGACCGAATTTAATAACTTTTTCCAGTTCAAAGTGGGGCAAATGCAATCCAATCTTTTGTATCGAATCTTCTATAACAGTATTTTCATAATTCGGATTCCCACGGGACATCTTGATTTTTATATCCGGATGTCTGCTTAGAAGCCTGGCCAATATACTTGTGCCTGAATTCCAAAAACCCACGATAAAAACATGGTCGCTCATATGGGATTTAACTTCATCTTTGCTGTTCAAAAGACTAAGCATTTGCCCGTCTTATTTCCTTTATCAACGAAACGAAATAAGCCCTTTCCATCAGCATAATGCCCCCTATGTAGAGACCACCTATTATAGCTGAATGTGTAATCAGCCTGAGCCACGTTCTTTCCGGCAGAAATATCTGGTTAGTTGATAGATAAATCAATGCTATTAGCAGAGCAACGAAAACAGGTTTAATCAGAATTTGCTTAAAATCAGCATCTAAGATTTTATTCAAGAAGGAAGCCATAAAGACAAAGCAGGCGACAATTGAGATATTAACCGCGATAGCAGCACCTAAAAGGCCAAATAATTTAATTAGTGGTATTAGTGTCACAAGTAGTATTGCAACCAGTACTATCTGAGCAATGCCTACAGGTTTCGATATTCCTGTGTTCAGAAAGGTTCGCCTGGTCATACCGACCAGCGGATTCACTATAGCAAAGATTGAAAACATTCGTATCGCCGGCACAGCAGGTAACCATTTTGCCGTATACACAAGTTCAATAAAATCATGTGCCACGCAGCACAATACCAGATAGAAACCCAGATTAACTCTGAACATAATTATAGAAAAGTCGTTATATATCCTCGAGAGCCTGTCTCTTTGATATTTGAACCTGCTGAAAAGAGGACCTGCAATTCTGACTACTACACTGCCGACAACCTGGTTAAAAATCCTGGATAAACTATATGCTCTGCTGTAAAAGCCGATTGCGGCCGTTCCCAGCGACCTCTCGACAATTATATTATCCGCATGCGAAAATGACACTCCCGTAAATGCCGCAAGCATATTATATTTGCCATAATTCCATGCGTCCTTTGCGGCCTTGGCGGAAAAAACCGGCTTGGTGTAATAAGGTGAATACATTATGCTCAGCAGCACTGATGTCGCTGACCTTACAGCCGCCATCCATATCAAACTCCATATTCCAAATCCTCTTAGAGCCAGAAAAACAGCTACCACCATAGACAATAAACTTGAAAGAAAATTTAATGACGCCATCTTCTTGTATAATAATTCTTTTTGGATAAGACTGTGATAAACAAATAACAGATTTTCGCCGGTTTGAAATGCTAACAGGACAAGAAACATAAGAAAGAACTCTCGTTCCACACCAAATATCCCAACAGCCAGGGCAATAAGAAATACCGCTATGCATAAAACCCCGTTCAAAAAAACCGCTGTTCCTCCAAAAACTTTTAATTTATCCTTATCACATTGTACTATATAACTGTCAAACCCAAAACCCCTGAGTATAAACAACATTGTGATTATTGAATTCATGTATGCAAACTTGCCGAAATCTTTCGGCATCAATATTCTTGCTAATGCAATGCCGACAAAGAACCGTGCAACCAGCAGCACCTGGCTCGCGGCAAAATTCCACCCAAAACCTTCAATTACTTGTTTTCTAATAGACATCCGAACGCCAGCTCTTGTGCACAAAAGCAAACTGGAAATCCGACAATATTCTTCTGGCCCTGTTGATTCTCAGCTTCTTGTCGACTCTAAAAAGGCCTCTTCCGTACTGTTTTTGTAAATAGCCCGGTTTTTTGTGTTTTTCTAAAAAGTCTATGATATGCTTTAATTGTGCTTTTTGAGCCGACTCGGTATGCCCGGATTGTTTCAAATGCGCTAAACCTCTTTTGCCCAATTCTATGCATTTATCGGGATTTTGAATCACCCATTTGATAACATCCTCCAGGTCGCCTGTACCGCATCGTATGCCGGCAGGATTTAGGTATCTCAAAGAGCCCTTTTTGCCGGTTATGCATAAAGTGCCTGTGGCATAACTGTCTAAAATCGTTACCGGACACTGTTCGCCCGGATGAAATGAAGATATGACGGCCAGGCTTTCTTTGAGCAATCGAGAAAAATCTCTTACGTTTAAATTATCAAACGTGACTTCAGGGTATCTGTTTTGCAAATCCATAAATTTCTTCGAATCTGAGGACCATTGCGGCATTAGAAAAACCGCCTTGAAATCATAGTCTTTTTGGAGTTTTCTGATAACATTGATTGCATCAATTATTCCCGGTTTCGTCGGTGCGCCGACAGTAACTATTTGCATATTCCTTTTACAATCAGTTGTCTTGGAATGTACACTTTCAAAAAAAGTGGCATTAAACAGATCAAAACTTGGATATAGTTTGTGAAAAAACTTCTGGGATTCACATACATAACACCAATAATCAGTATAGCTGTGTTTTACATGGGTATCCCACACTGGCCCGTTATGCATAACCTGTAAGAAATACGTTTTTTTCAATTTATCCTTTAATTGAGAATCAAGTTTCAGACCAAAAGCTTTCAAAAAGAATTGGCCCCCTTCGGCTATTATTAAATCCGGACTAATGTCCAGAATAAATTCTTTAGACTCCGCCAACCCCTCAAGGCCGATATAATGAATACCTCCGTCCTCCAGGTTCTTTCGCGTACTTCCTGTTACATATACCTTATGCCCTAACTCCACCAAATGCCTGGCATGTAGATACGTCTGACTCTCGGTCCCAGGTGCTCCAAATGAGGCGTCAGGAGAGCATATCTGGTCGTATACAGTTCCAAAATCCCTTGCTAAAACAACTTTCATCTCAAAGTTAAGTTTCGCACTTTTTATTAAGGAAGACCTTATGAAACAAGCAGTTACACGCCATTTCGTATTTTATGCATGTTCGGTAAAAAGCTCGAACTTGCCAAAAATAATCCGACCGTTGTTAA
>Ga0114922_10000786_pt1 | contig 30573 bp, 27 predicted proteins | sample AartaG_FD_100975 | JGI IMG/M metagenome (GOLD analysis project Ga0114922, IMG submission 100975) | Deep subsurface microbial communities from Aarhus Bay to uncover new lineages of life (NeLLi) - Aarhus_00045 metaG | ecosystem: Environmental > Aquatic > Marine > Oceanic > Sediment | place... | reverse complement strand
CGCTGAGACCCCGGGGTTGCCCTCATTCCTTGGCAGTTTGGGCTATGCTATCAGGTCAACGTATAACACAATCGGTCGTGATAGATTGAGCCCTGGAGATGTTATCCTCTGCAATGATCCTTATAATGGGGGAGGAACGCACTGCCCCGATCTCGTTGTGCTGTGTCCCGCTTTCTATGAAGAAGAGATACGCGGATGGGCAGCCTTCCGGGGCCACACCGTTGATATGGGAGGGATCTACCCGGGAGGATGGTATAGCAACACCACTGAAGTGTTCCAGGAAGGATTTCGCCTGCCCCCGGTTAAAATTATAGTGCAAGGCAAGCCAAATGAAGACGTGTTCCGACTGATCAGGGCAAACTCTCGTGTGCCGGATGCTGTGCTGGGTGATATTCGTGCTATGATTGCCGCCGTGCGAACCGGGAGCAAACGCTTCTGCGAGATCATCGATAGATATAGCCTGAGTGTCATACAGAGAGCCCTTGAGGAACTTTTCGATCAGGGAGAGAGGATGTCACGGGCGGCCATCCGTCGCATTCCCAATGGAACATATTCTGCGGAGGCATTCCTGGATGGCGATGGCAATGACGATGCGCCGCTGGACGAAAAGCTTCGGCTGAAAGTCACCGTAATCGTTGAGGATGAGCAGATGACCCTGGACTTTACAGGAACTGCTCCTCAATGCCGGGGCCCGATGAACGTCCCGGAGCCCTCGACCATATCTTCCGCCCGGTACGGGTTCAAGATTGTGACTACGCCGAATCTACCTAGCAATGAAGGGTTCTTCCGCCAGTTGAAGACCGTCATCCCGGAGGGCAGCCTGTTGAAGGCAAAATTTCCGGCTGCATGTGCAATGTGGGCGACACCCACAAACGTGATTCCAGATTTGATTCTCAAGGCGCTGGCACAAGTGATTCCGGATCGAGTGAGAGCAGGACACTTTGGTGATTGCATGGCCAATTTCATCTACGGGACAGATCCCAGGACGGGCAGGTACTACGTCTGCGCTGAAGGAGATGCCGGAGGCTACGGGGGGAAGCCCGATGATGATGGGGAGTGTGGGTGTTTCTGCATGAACCTGGGGGATACCTACAACGTTCCGGCCGAAGTGGCTGAGGTAAGGTTTTCCTGGCGGGTGGAGCGATTCGAGCTTAATCAGGACTCTGGCGGGCCTGGAAAGTTTCGCGGTGGTCTGGGGCTGCGTCGAGATTACCGGATTATCGGTCATAAGGCTGGGCTCACAGTAACAACAGATAGGGTGAAGTATAGCCCGCCATGGGGTCTATTTGGTGGAAAGACGGGAAAACCGAGCATCACTGTTGTCTACCGAAACAACGGGAAGAAGGAGCGGTGGCGGAAGATCTCCAACCTGCCCCTGGCGCCAAATGAGGCAGTGAGCTTCCAGACCGGTGGCGGAGGAGGCTATGGACCTCCGCTTGAGCGAGAATCCGAGAAGGTTCTCCTTGACGTGATAAATGGTTATGTATCCTTACAGAAGGCTAGAGAAGAATATGGAGTTGTAATTAATCAGGATAGAATGAAGGTAGATATCAAAGCTACCAAGCAGCTACGAAATAAGATGAGGAAGGTGAGCTGACCAATGGAAGAAAATAGAGGAAATAGGCTTAATAATATGGCAGCAGGGGATAGAGAAGGTTAGCGTGAGCATAATTAAGAGTTGAAAGTATACCTGGTCTAAGGAGGAGAGGAATGGAAATTTATCAGGAGAGAATGGTAAAGGCTCAGGAATTGCTTGCCGAATTAGATTTCGATTTGATGGTCCTCTTCCCCAGCTCCAATATGCTCTATCTCAGCGGTTTCTATGATGAGCCCGGTGAGCGTATGCTCCTCCTTCTGCTGCCTCGGGAAGCCGAGCCCATCTTCCTTGTCCCCAAGCTGTATGAGGAGCAAATCAAACAAGAATCGCCTTTTCAGGATATTCGTATCTGGAGCGATTCCGATGATCCGATAAACCTCCTGCGGCGAACGGTGGCGGACTTGGCGGTGAAGGAGGCCAGGGTCCTGGTGGATGACGGGATGTGGGTCAAGTTTTTTCTCATGCTGAGGGAGGCGTTACCAAAGGCCAAGTTCTCTTTGGTCTCTCGGGTCATGGTACCGCTGAGAATGCAGAAAACTCCCCATGAGATTCGTTGCCTTGAGGAAGCCGGTGCCATAGCCGATGAAGCCTTTGAGGAAATTATCCGCTCTAAGATTGCAGGGATGACTGAGCTCGCTCTGGCTAGAGCTCTCGAGGAGGCGATGAAGAAAAGAGGAGCAGAGAAAATTGCCTTTGAGATATTGGTAGCCTCGGGTCCGAATAGCGCACTTCCTCACTATCGGGCCGGCCAGAGGAGAATCGAGCCGGAGGATGTAGTCATCCTGGATTATGGATGCCGAATTCAGGAATACTGCTCGGATATCACACGCACAATTGTCTGCAAAGAACCCTCTAAGGAAATCCAGGCTGTCTATGAGATTGTTGAGAGAGCCCAGAAGAAGGCTGTACAAGCAATAAGGCCGGGAGTTAAGGCTGAGGAGGTAGATCAGGCCGCGCGCCAGGAAATAACGAAAGCTGGCTATGGTGAGCGGTTTATTCATCGGACCGGTCACGGGATCGGTCTTGACATCCATGAAGAACCCTACATTGTCGAGGCAAATCACCTTGAACTTCGACAGGGGATGGCCTTCTCCGTGGAACCGGGGATTTACTTGCCAGGACAATTCGGTATCCGCATTGAGGACATCGTGGTGGTGACCCAAAGGGGAGCACAACGCATGAATCGGTGCACACATACCTTACAGATAGTGGAATAACAGCAGCCCAAAACACTTTCTCTACGTTCGTGGCAAGCGCAGGGATGCTTTGGTAATCATTCTGCACTTTTTTCCTCCCTAACCATCACGGCTAGGTGTTGTCTATTTGAAGGGTGAAATAAGGGACAGCACAGAATCTGTCTAAGCAGGCATTAGATATGGAAAAGCAGTACGACCTGAAGGATGAGATGGGAAGAAAAGAAGAGTGGCGATTAATTGAGTCCAACTGTCTGGATGCCTATACCAATATGGCTATAGACGAGGGCATATTCATTGGTAGAGAGAAACTGGGTCTTCCGGCTACCCTTCGATTCTATGGCTGGGAGCCAGCAGCCATCTCCATCGGCTACTTTCAAAAAATAGAAGATCCTTCCTTAAAAGAATACAAAAGACAGAAACTAACCATTGTCAGGCGTTTCACCGGAGGAGGCGCTATATTGCATGAAAATGAGATAACCTACTCTTTAGCTTGCCCTACCAATGAGTTTGTCGCCTTTAGCAATATTGAAAAAACGCAGCAGCTAGTTCATCAGGCTATAATCCTGGCTCTGCAAAGTCTGAGGATAAATGCCCAACTGAAAAGAAAACAAAGCAAGAAACCCGATCCCTATTTTTGTTTTGTCAATCCCTGCAAGGACGATGTAGTTGAAGACGGACAGAAGATTGTGGGAAGTGCTCAAAGGAGGAGGAATAGGACCTTTTTTCAACATGGATCCATTAAAATCAGCCCTCAAATTAAGGAAGAGAAAAAAAATATAGGAAAAATTATAGATAGTTTAGTCCTGGGATTTGAGAAAAGATTCGGAATAAGATTATTGCCTGGTCAATTAACCAGAGAAGAAGTGAAGCTATCCCGGGAGTTAAGGGATGTCAAATACAGTACCCAAAATTGGAATTACCGAAGATAAGAATGAGCTAGCCCAACAGACCAGCCTTCCTATTTATATTCGATGCCTTTTATTTTATTGACATAGGCTTCTGCAATGTGAGTGGCTAATGCCCCTTCGCCGCAAGCAACAATTATCTGCTTTAGAAGATTGTTTCTCACATCACCACAAGCAAAAATTCCTTTTATATTAGCCTCTAGGCGTTCGTCAGTCTTTATGAACCCTTGATTATCTAATTCTATAAAATCCTTAAGGAATTCTGTATTAGGGTTTGACCCGGCAAAAATAAATATACCTGAGCAGGCCAGGTCAGATGTTTTTTCTGTTTTTAAATTCTTGATTTTAATTTTGTCAACTTTTTCTGCCCCACAGATTTCCTCTACTATTGAACTCCAAACAATCTCTATTTTTGGATTTTTGGTTACTCTTTTGGCAAGGATTTTTTCTCCTCTGAACATTCCTCGCCGGTGGACAAAGTAGACTTTGCTGGCAAATTTAGCTAAATATAGGCCCTCTTCCAGGGCCGTGCTTCCGCCTCCCACTACTGCTACTATTTTATTTTTGAAGAAAGGAGCATCACAGATAGCACAATAAGAGACACCCTGCCCAATAAGTTTTTCTTCTCCCTCAACTCCTAATCTGCCTGGTCTGGTTCCGGTAGCAATTATTATAGCCAATGCTTCGTATTGTTTTTCAGCAAAGGTGCGGACAATCTTTTTTCCATCTTGCTGGCTGATATTCTTAACTTCTTCCAATTTCAGGTTCATTCCCAGGTTTTCTGCTTGTTTTTGCATTTGTTCCACTAGCTTCTGAGCGGGTATAGCCTCGGAAAAGCCAGGGTAGTTTTCAATTTTTGCTGAAAGTAAAATTTGCCCGCCTGGACTAAGTTTTTCCAAAACCAATGTTTTCAATTGCGATCTTTGAGCATAGATAGCTGCTGTCAGTCCAGCCGGTCCTGCTCCAATTATTACCAGGTCATAAAGTTCTGCCATATTTACCTCTTTTTCACACCTCTGGGGTCTGCCTAAAGGTCTTATAGGTGATTCCTGTCCATCCCAGTTTACTCTGTAGCCTTTGAAAGAAAAACCTCTCCTTAAGTCTGATTAGAATAGCTTCCCGAGAAGATTTTTTGACTTTGATAATATCTTTCTTCTCTAGCTCAAAACCTATCTGGCCATCTACGGTGAGCAGAACTTTATCCGAAGGGGGCTCGATGATAACCTTTATTTCATCCGTCTGAGAGATGATCAAAGGTCTTACGGCCAGAGTATGAGCACATATAGGGGAAAGCACTATTACATCTAAATTAGGGTGAACTACTGGCCCGCCAGCAGAAAGGGAGTAGGCGGTGGAGCCGGTAGGTGTAGAAATAACCAATCCATCGGCAGAGTAGGTGGTGACGAATTCTTCCGAGACGAAAGTTTTAAGATTAATAATGCGGGGACTGCCCCTTTCACTAATAACTATATCATTCAAAGCAAGGGATGTTTCTATTTTCTTTTTGTCTCTGAATATACTTGCCTCCAGCATGAGACGTTTTTCTGTTTTATACTCTCCCCTTAATACTCTTATTAATCCTTCTTTATATTTGGAAATGGGAATCTCAGTGAGAAAACCCAAGCCACCTAGATTGATACCTAGAAGAGGAATATAATAAGGCGCGAAGTCTCGAGCTGCTCTACACAGAGTTCCATCTCCTCCCAGGCTAACGATAAGCTCCGCTCTTTTGCCTATTTCGTCTTTGTCTGCTATCAGGTCGTCACGATTGATTTTTCCCCCTCCCCATCTAGTGACAAGAACCTGAATTTTTCTTTTTTCTAGCCATTCTATTATGGAGAAGGCATAATTGAGAGCATCTTTCTTTTCTCGATTTACTATTATTCCCACTGCTTTAGACACTTTTTTCTCCAAAGTTCTTCTCTCTTTACTTTCCTACATCCAGAACAAGGCCATAAAAAATCCCAGTACGCACCCTATTAATGCCTCTAGTGGGTTATGCCCTAATTGTTCTATTAGTTGATGTTTTACGGAGCGGCGTCGTGCTAGATAACGAAATAGCTCATTGATAAGTTCCGCCTGCCTTCCTGACTGTCTTCTGACTCCTATGGCTTCGTATATGGTAATTAAGGCAAGAACCAGGGTAACAATAAAAAGGGTAGAAGTTACCCCTTCTCTTATTCCTACTCCAGTGAGTAAGGCCACCACCGCTGCGGCATGGGAAGAGGGCATTCCTCCTGGCTCTATAAAACGATGCAGACTTATTTTTTTGTCATTGACTGAGGAAACAATGACCTTAATAGTCTGAGCAGCAATCCAGGCCCAGAAAACACTTGATAATAAAGGATGGGTAATGAAATAATAGATTGTTCTGGTCATATTAATCTTCTTCTTTGGAAAACAGGAGGTTTTGCTCTTTTTTCTTTTCTATTTCCTTGTCTTCTTCTTCTTCAGATTCTTCTGTTTTCCACTTTTTTAGTCTAAACTTATTCTTTTCCTTTATCAAGACCTCGATTTTTTTCTCTGCTTCTTCTAGTTTTTTTTCACAGAAGCTAATTAAGTTCATTCCCTCTTCGAAGTTTCGCAAAGCTTCCTCCAAAGGGAGATTGCCTTCTTCCAGCTTCTGAGTTATCTTCTCCAGTTTCTCCATCGCCTCTTCATATTTCACCGTTTACCTCCGCTCCAATCTAATCTCTTTTAATCTCGTAGATTTCCGAATAAATTTCACCTTTATGTAATGTTACCCTTATCTTCTCTTTCTGTTTTACCTGTTTATACTCAGTGATTGTCTCTCCTCCAGGATGGCTAAAACAGATACTGTAACCTCTCTTGAGAACAGACAAAGGAGAGAGGTCTTCTAACCTATTCTTCCAGAGGAACAGCTTTTCTCTTTCCTTTTCCCGTTTAGCTTGTCCCAGAGTAACTAGTTTTTCTATATTTCTTTTTAATTCTTGTTTCATTAGTTCTAATTTTCTGCCGGGAGAGGTGCGTTCGAAATTAAGACTTAAGTTTGAGAATCGGTTTCTCTCCAATTTACCTTTCTGAACAAGATAGGAGATCATTCTTCTTTCTAACTCATCAATCCCTTGTTTGAGGTCCTCAATTGGTCTGTAGGGTTGTTTAAAAGGAAAAGAATTCCTTATTTTCTCCAGGTTTGAGTCAGAAATCTCCAGATAATTATCTATTAATTGAAGAGTTCTCTTCTTTACGTTTTCCAGAAGCTCAAGCAGGTCCTTCTTTCCAGGAATAACGAGTTCTGCCGCTGCCGAAGGAGTAGGAGCTCTTTCATCAGCAACAAAATCGGAGATGGTAAAATCAATTTCATGTCCTACGGCCGAAATAACTGGAATACGAGAGTCGTATATAGCCTCTGCAACGATTCGTTCGTTGAAGGCAAATAGGTCTTCAAAAGAGCCTCCTCCTCTACCTATAATCATTACGTCTATTTCACCGTAATCATTTAACTCTTGTATAGCCTTAGCAATCTCCGCAGCTGCTTCATCTCCCTGGACTCGGCATGGAGCAAGGATGATTTCGATATTAGAAAAACGTCTCTCTAAAACAGAAAGTATATCCCGGATTGCCGCTCCTTTAGAAGAAGTCACTACTCCGATTCTCTGAGGAAGGTAAGGAAGGGGAATCTTGTGTGCTGGTTCAAAATAGCCTTTTTGCTTGAGTTCTTCTTTTAACTGCTCGAATTTAAGGTAGAGAGCACCTCTTCCTACAGGGAGTATTTCCTCTACGTAAAACTGGTATCTCCCCTGGGGTTTATAAACTCCGATACTTCCCCGAGCCATAACTTCCAGTCCATTTTCCAGAGTGAATTTTAAGCTATTTGTTCTATCTTGAAACATGATACAGGAAAGAAGAGCTTCCTCATCTTTAAGGGCGAAATAGAAGTGTTGGGAGGGAAACTTAAAGTTAGAGATCTCGCCCTTAACCCAGATATCTTGTAGGGCATTGTCTTCCTCTACCAACCTTTTTATGTATCTGGTAATCTCACTAACTGTATAGATATGTGCCTTAGGCATGGTTACGTTTATAATCCTCCAGATACCTGCAAGATAGCAAAAACCATCCTATTGTCAAGCCATCATTCTCCGTAAGAAATTTGATTTGGGGGTTGACATTTAAGGGATTTTGTATATAATAATAAACAATAGACAATAAACAATAGGAACGATTTCCCTGGAAAAGGTGGAATCCGTCATTGTCAGGAGCGAAGCGGTTGCGAGGCCGGAGCCGAAGCAAACTCAGAGCTTTCTCGCCTATCTTTGTAAGAAGCACAGTAACGAGTTAATTCCAGAGATTCCTCGCTTCGCTCAGAAGAAGCTCTGTAATCCCGTAGCAATCTCAAGGCAGGCTCACAATGACGAAGAAAAAAGTTTTAGGAAATCTGAGCTGTAACAATTTATTAATAGTTCTCATTTCATCATATGTTTTACAAGGGGAAAGATGACGAGGGGTTAAGGTGGCCATATCTCAATTAAAGATAAAAACAGATTTATCGGCAACCAAATTAATGAGTGAGGAAATTGCTGATGTTCTGAGAGAAAATATTATCTCCGGAAATCTCAATCCTGGGGAAAAAGTGAATGAATATCAAGTGGCCAAGTTGCTTAATATTTCTCGTCCTCCCATAAGAGAAGCTTTTCGGCTCCTGGCGGCGGAGGGCTTAATCACTTTGGTGCCAAGGAAAGGAGCATTTGTTTCGGAACTCTCTATACGGGAAGTTAAGGAAATCTATGAGATGAAAAGTATGATGGAAAGTTTTGCCGTCAGATCAGCCATTCCTGTTATAGGCGAAAAGCAAGTATCTGGATTAGATTCAATCCTTAAGTTGATGGAGGAGATGATAAAAAAGAATAACTTCAAAAAGATTCAAAGCTTAAATATTGAGTTCCACCGAAAAATAATAGAGATGAGCAAGAATAAAAAACTTATTTATTTTTACGAGAGTATAATCATGCCTATAAGGAAATATCAAAGACTAGGTCTTTCCGCACCCTCATCATGGAAAACTTCTTCTAAGGAACATAGAGATATTGTTGAGGCAATCAGATCCAGGAACATCGAACTTGCAGAAAAATTGACACGGGAACATACTATGAGAGCTACACTTAGAGTCATTGGTCGGTTGAAGCGCCAAAAAGGAGATTAATAGATGGAGATTAGTTGCTGTTGGATTTACGCAATAAGCAAATATGGGTATCCTCCCCGCATGGGCGATACTTACAAGGTAATTGAAGAGATGGCTGGGATGGGATTCAAGAACATTGAACTTGAAGGTATAGGTGAAGGAAATTTAAAAGAAATTGTTAAGCAGAAAGAAAAATTAAAGAAAACAATTGAAGATTTAGGAGTAAGAGTTGTGAACTTCTGTCCTGTTTTGCCTGATATTGTGAGTTTGAATAAGGAAAGGAGAGATAAGGCTGTAGAGTTATTTAAAATTGGGATCAATATAGCAAAATATTTTAATTGTTTAACTATTCAGACAGATAGTTTTACTCCACCGCTAAAGTTCATTGGTGAGGTTCCTTATAAGAAAGGGCTAAGTTATGGCAAAGAATATAAAGTTAAATTAGAGCCTGGTTTTAACTGGCAACAACAATGGAATGTACTGGTAGACACTTTTGGACATTGCACTTCCTTGTCTAAAGATGCCGGACTAAAATTCTGCCTAGAGCCAAGGGTAGGCGAGCTTATTAGCAATACCGATGCAGTACTTGGATTAATAGATGCTATTGGAGATGATGCTTTTGGTGTAGTTTTTGATACTGCCCATCAACATGCTCAAAAGGAACTACTTCCTTTGAGTGTAGAGAAACTGGGAAAGAGAATATTCTATTTGCATGTTGCTGACAATGATGGGAGGGACAATGAGCATCTTGCTCTGGGCAAGGGAACAATCGATTGGGAGGAGTTCTTTTCCGCTTTGAAGAAGCACCAATTCGAGGGATATGTAGCTATTGATGTAGGAGGTAATATCCCGAATCTTAGAGAAGAGGTAATAAAATCTAAAAAGTATTTAGAGGGGTTAGCAGAGAAAATTAAATTTTAGAAAAGAGTTTCAGAACGTTGTTGGAAGATAATGCTTGAAATTGGTGTTTCATTGGTCTAACAGTTACTGAATTCCGAGAAATAAAAAAGAGGAGGTGAAGAATGGAGAAAAAATCTCTCGGACATTTAAATCACAAAGGAGTGATAGAATGAAAAGTAAACTTTTAGCGGTGTTAGTAGTTTTGAGCTTAATGAGTCTTTGGGGTGGGATGGCTTTAGGCAGCACTACAATAACGGCCTGGTGGACAGTACGAAAACCTATAATGGATTATAGTAGGGAAGAGGTGAAAAAGTTCGAACTAGAACACCCTGGTATCAAGGTGGAGTTGGTAGGCATACCTGAGGACGCAGTACAACAGAAATTGTTAGCGGGTGCTGCAGCGGGGGCAGAAGGGCCGGATATTGTCTATATAGATGAGAATGTGTTCAAAGTTATGGTTAATGCAGAGGTGTTGCAACCCATTCCCGAGGAGGTGTACACTGAAGAACAGATTCTTGAAATGTACGGCCCTAGAGTTACCATGTACAAATTGGATGGCAAATACTATGGATTCCCCAATGGAGATATGGCAGCTGTGTTGTTCTATAATCCGGAAATGCTGAAAGATTATGGTTACAGTCCTTTAGATATTCCTGATACATGGGATGAGTTTATTGTTGTAGCTCAAAAAATGACGGACCTTAGCAAGGATATCCAGGGTTTTCCTATAAGAGGAAGAGAAGGGTCAATGTGGAATGCCTTGCTTTTCCAGAACGGTGGTTTTCTTTTCCGAAATGGGAAAGAGGCCATGTTTGCTGACAAACCAGCAATAGACGCATTCCAGTTTTTGCAGGATATTTATGATAAGTATAAGGTTTCAAGCAGGACAAGTTTAAGTGCGAACGAAGCTTTTGGCCAGGGGAAGGCTCCTTTTGTCTATAACTGGACATGGTGGATTGGGAGCATGTTAACCAGTTATCCGGATACACCTTTTGGAACCAGAGTTTTGCCAACCCCTACTGGTAACCCTCCTTATGGGTCCTATGGCCCCAGCATGGGATTATTTGTAAGTTCCCCAGATCCAGCGAAGAAAGAAGATGTCTGGGAATTCTACAAGTTTATAACCTCACCAGATTTTCAATTAGGTTGGTCTATGTTAAGAGGGTTAATCCCGGCACGTATTGAGGCACGTAAACCTGAGATATTTGGAAAAGATCCGTATCGAGCCCTGGCAGAAGCGGTAGAGAATGGTATTCCTTATAGTTTCTATCCAGACGAGATAGGAAAGTTGATTCTCGGGACAATGGTAGATAAAATTATGGAAGGTGCCCCCATAGCTGAGACAGTGCAGGAAACTGAGGAAGAAGTGAACAAGATTTTACAAAGACGATCGGAAGACTGCTTCATCTTTGGCCAAGAGTGGTATAAAGCACAAAAAGGTTAATATAGGAGAAATGAAATGCATAGAATAAGGAGGGTAGTTTCTTACCCTCCTTATTCTTTTTATAAAGGGGCAGAAGATGAAAAATGTAAGATTACTTCCAGAAAATAAAACCGCACTGGTTGTGATAGTAATGGGGTTCGCATTTTTGATTTTATTTTGGTGGTACCCCCTTATTCGAACATTTATATTGGGGTTTCAATTAAGCGGTGTTGGCCGTTTAAAAGAATCATGGATTGGCTTAGCTCACTATAGGGCATTATTTAGCTCTAAAGTTTTTGGAAAAGTTGTTCTTAACACCCTTTATTTTGCGGTATTAATTGTTCCTGCCCAGATAGTAGTAGGATTAGCAATAAGCGTAATGATAGATAAAATAAAAAGTAGAGCATTTCAAAGGTTGGGTCTTTTATCTTTTTATATTCCCTATATTTTACCAATAGTGGCCATAGGAATACTCTGGAAGTTTTTATATCATCCCTCCCGTTTCGGAATATTCAACTTTCTTTTAATTGAAGCCGGAATGAAGGAGTCAATAAGATGGCTGGAGGACCCACAATTAGCTTTGACCTCTATCGGAATTATGCAAATTTGGCAAAGAGTTGGTTATGTAATACTTTTATATTTTGCCGGATTACAAACAATTCCCAGAATTTTCTATGAAGCAGCAGAAATCGATGGGGCAAATGCTTGGCAGAGGTTCAGAGCAATTACCTTACCATTACTCACTCCAACTACACTTTTTGTTGCAGTTACAAGTACAATTAGCGCTTTTATGACATTTGAAGCTGTATATATTATGACCCTGACCGCACAAGCAGGTCGCGGAGGGCCGATTAACTCTACAAATGTTATGTTATATTATATATATTTCAATGCTTTTGATAATAATCGAATGGGTTATGCCAGCGCAGCAGCAATAATTTTATTTTTTATGATTTTAGGAGTTACTCTCCTGCAGTTTAAATTTATTCGGCAGAAATTCGAATATTAATTGACTTTATGAATGGAGAAATTCGATGAAAGAAAAATACAAAATTGAAATGGGGAAATTATTATTAGGCGGAGTCTTTTTTGTTATTCTACTCTGTTATGTTTTTCCTCTTTATTGGATGTTCTCCTCCTCTTTTAAAACCGCAGGTGAGATTATCCGAATTCCTCCTACCTGGTGGCCACATCTACTCTCTGTGGAAGGATATATTAAGGTATGGAGGCCTGTCTGGATACGTTTTTTCATAAACTCCTTTATTTATGCTGGTGGTTCTGTAACTATAGCGCTTTTTACCAGTAGTTTGATTGGCTTTGTCATTGTCACATATCCTTCAAAAATTGGGACTATTCTTTCCTGGGCAGCAATTTGTCTAATTATGATCCCTTTCACTATACTTATTGTTCCCTTGTACCTTTTGATAATTAAACTTCACTTGCTTAATTCTTATCTGGGGATGATAGCCCCTCGTATGGTTTATCCTTTTGGCATTTTTTTTATGCTGTTAGCTATGCGAAATATACCCAGAGATTTGATAGATGCAGCCAAAATAGATGGCTGCACTCCATTGGGGATTTATTGGCGAGTTGCCCTTCCTTTATTAAAAACAAGTTTGGCTGCCCTGGCTACTCTTGAGTTTGTGTGGCGATGGAATGAGTTGCTATGGCCCCTTATAGTAGCTAGTACGGAAAAATTATTTCCTATAACTGTAGGATTAGCTTCGCTTATAGATCCGTATTTTATTGAGTTTGATAAATATCTTGCCGCTTGTGTGATAGTAGTTGTCCCTATAGTTATAATGTTTTTATCTCTTCAAAAATTCTTTGTCAAGGGTATTACTCTAACGGGCATGAAATAATGGAAGAAAGAGGTCATAAATGGTAAATGTCGGTGTTATAGGTTTAGGAAGAGTGGTTAGAGAGTTTCATATTCCGAGCTTGTTAAGGATAAAGGAAGTCAAAATCAAAGGAATCTGTGCCCGGGCAAAGACTGAAGAAAAATTGTCTTTAGCTTCTGATATTGGGGCAAGTTTTTACCAGGACTATGGGGAAATGTTTGAGAGGGAAAATTTAAACGCAGTTTATGTTTGCAGCCCAACTATTTTTCATAAGGAAATGACAATAACAGCATTAAAAAGGGGATATCATGTATTTTGCGAAAAACCCATTGCTATGAATGTTGATGAGGCAAAGGCTATGTGCAATAAAGCTCGTCAAAATTCGCGGATTTTATTCAATGGTTATAACCGCAGGTTCTCACCAACCTATCAAAAAGTAAAAAAATTCTCCCGGCAGAAAAGGATAAATATTTTCTTGTTAGAAAAAATAAGGGGAGAATTTGTCAATATGGATAAAGCGGTTTACAATCGAATAATAGAAAAAGAAATTAAGCTATTAGGCTCAGAAATAATGGAATTCGGAGTACATTTTGTTGATCTGGCAAAATGGATATGTGGGAAAGTTACAAAAACTTACTTTTCTTCAAATAAAATAACAGGAGTTCCAGCTTGTGCAGGAAATGGCATTGCTGTTTTTGAGCATGGAGAGGGGCAAAAGAGCATCATGTATTTTACTTTAGCAGGGGGCAAGTCTTCAGAGCGAAGTGTAGCTATTGCTGATGATAGTACTTGCCAGACTTTTGGCGGCATGTTTGGAAAAAGCCAGGTAATTATTACCAAAGGAGATCGAGTTGAGAAATTTCAGTCTTCTGATGATACACTGGTTGCCGGTGGTTTTTTACAAGAAAGCAGATGTTTTATTGATTCAGTATCAGGTAAAAAGAAACCACCTTATGAACCTGAGGATACTATTGATACATTACGATTAAGTCTGGAATGGGCGGAAAGTTACAAGGTAGCGCAGGAGAGCTAAAGAAGGGGGTGAAGTTCAAAAAGATAGATGTTGCAAGCTAAGAGAGTGTAGATTTTTAAAGTTGGTGAAACTAGGAAATTAACTAGATAGGAGGTTAAAGAATGAAAGGACTAATTATCAGTGCCGACGGAGCAGAGGACAGGGAACTTTTTTACCCTTACTACCGGTTAAAAGAAGAAGGGATAGAAGTAGAAGTTGCTTCTTTCTCCAGAGCAACGATTACGGGTAAACGTAATCTTGAGATGGAGGTAGATCTTACCCTGAAAGAAGTGAAGGTTGAAGACTACGATGTATTGATCTTACCAGGAGGCAAAGCTCCGGGAAAGCTGAGGCAAGACAAGGACGTTTTGAGAATAACGCAGGAGTTCTTCCGACAGGGCAAGCCTATAGCTTCCATATGTCATGGACCTCAGATTCCTCTTTCAGCAGGTCTTTTAAAGGGAAAAAAAGCTACTTGTGCTCCTTCGGTAAAAGAGGAATTAGTTCAAGCCGGAGTAGATTATCAGGATGAAGAAGTAGTGGTGGACGGAAACATCATCACCTCTCGTCTTCCCAAGGATCTTCCTGCTTTTAGCAGGGAATTAATGAAAAAGTTGAAGTGAAATTCAGTAGATTATGGTCAGCTTCTTGAGTAATTTGAAGTGATTGAATTGTGGGCTTAATGAGAAAAAAAGTATTAATTGTCCAACCCATTCATGAAAGTGGGATAAGGCTTTTAAAAAAAGAAGTCGATGTCATACTTGCCTCGGATTCTTCTGTGGAGACAGTGTGTAAGGAGATCAAGGGAATTCATGCAGTTATAGTGAGGACAGCTCCTTTTACCAGAGAGATCATCGAATCCGCCGATAAGTTAGAGGTAATTGGTAGACACGGAGTAGGAGTAGATAACATAGACATCAAAGCTGCTTCTGAGCGCCGAATTCCTGTAGTGCATACGCCAAACGCTAATATGATTTCTGTAGCTGAGCATACAATAGGCTTTATTCTTGCTTTAGCTAAGAGGTTAGTTATTTCTGATAAAGCAACACGGCAGGGAAACTTTGCCATAAGAGAAGAGTTTGCAGCATCAGACTTAGACGGGAAAACTCTAGGAATTGTTGGGGCAGGAAGGGTTGGTTCTAGCTTAGCCAAAAAGTGTAAAGCTGCCTTTAATATGAGGCTTTTATCTTACGATCCTTGTCTTTCCCCAAAAAAAGCCAAAGAAATGGAGGTCAGCTTATGTGATAGTTTACCAGAGTTACTGAAAGAATCAGACTTTGTGTCTATCCATGTTCCCCTTACCAAAGATACCAGAGATCTTATTGGAGAAAAAGAGCTAAAACTTATGAAGCCCACCGCTTTTCTTATAAATGTTGCCCGGGGTAGAATAGTGGACGAGAAAGCTCTGGCCAAAGCTCTTAAGGAGGAATGGATTGCTGGTGCTGCTAGTGATGTTTTCTCTCAGGAACCTGTGCGTTCAGATAATCCATTACTTAAGATAGAAAACATCATTTTGTCCCCTCATATGGCTGCCCTTACTAAAGAGTGTGTAATCAGAATGGCTACTGGAGCAGCTCAAGGGGTACTGGATGTTCTTAGAGGAAATAAAGCTAAATATGTTGCCAATCTAGACTTTTGCGAGAAATAAAACAAAAAAGGAGATTAAATGTCATTTACAGCAAGAGGAATTATTCCGGCTCTGGTTACACCCTTTGACAAACAAGGAAAAATAAGTGAAGATGGCCTGCGGAAACTGGTTGATTATCTGATTGAGGGTGGAGTTCATGGTCTGTTTCCTGTAGGAAGCCAGGGAGAGTTTTATGCTTTGGAAAAAGAGGAAAAGAAGAAAATCATAGAGATTGTCCTAAATCAAGTAAAAGGAAAAGTTCCCATATACGCAGGAACAGGAGCTATTACCACCAAAGAAACTATCATTCTAACTAAAATGGCCAAAGATATAGGTGTGGATGCTGTATCAATAATTACTCCTTTCTTTATCTCTCCTACTCAGAATGAGCTTTACGAGCACTACCTTGCTGTTGCTAAATCTACTAATCTACCCATACTTCTTTATAATAACCCGGGAAGAACCGGGGTTAGTCTTTCAGCTGATCTGGTAGTCCGTCTTTCTAAAGTTGACAATATAGTAGGCATTAAGGATAGCAGCGGAGATATGACTTTAACGGCAGAATATATTAGAAGAACAAGTAATGATTTTTCCGTCCTGGCTGGAAGAGACACCCTCATTTATGGAACGCTTTTATACGGAGGAAAAGGAGCAATTGCAGCTACAGCAAATGTAGCTCCAAAATTAGTGGTAGAAATTTATGAGGCATACGTAAGAGGAGACATAGAGCAAGCCAAAAAGGCTCAGGCTGAGTTAGCCCCTTTAAGATTAGCCTTTAACCTGGGAAGTTTCCCGGTAGTAATAAAAGATGCTCTTGAACTGATAGGAATAGAGGTTGGAACAACCAGGGCTCCTATTAAATCTCTAAATAAGGACAAACAAGAGATACTGAGGGATGTCCTTCAGCAGATGAGGTTATTGCAAATAAGTTTTATTAGAACTAAGAATGAGAGTAAGGTAGTTAGAAATAAGGGATGAGTCTATCGCCTTTCTGCCTTTTTAGTTAGACGGAGATTTTTTGGTAATGACCCATTTAAAGGAAAACATAGGGAGGAAATAATGAGAAGATATCTGCTGTTTTTGGGGGTGGTTGTGAGTTTTGTCTTTGTCGCCGCAGCTGATTCTACCTGTACCCAAGAAAAAGTGGCCATGGTTCTTATTCCAGCCGGAGAATTTACTATGGGTTCTGATGAATTCTTTGGGGAAGGACCAGCCCATAAAGTTTACCTTGATGCTTTCTATGTTGATAAGTATGAGGTAACAAATGAACAGTTTTGCCAATTCTTGAATGAGAAGGGAAATCAAACTGAAGGTGGTGTAAGGTGGCTGGATATAAGTGGTAGCAATATAGAATATCAAAGGGGGGAATATAGGCCTAAGACCGGCTACCAAGACCATCCTCTCACTGGCGTAACCTGGCATGGAGCAAATGCCTATGCAAAATGGAGAGGGTGTCGCCTTCCCACTGAGGTAGAATGGGAAAAAGCTGCCAGAGGTGACCTTATAGGAAAAATATACCCCTGGGGAGATGATATCGATCCAGGTAGGGCAAATTATGGCCAGGATGCAAAAAGTGCTACCACTACTCCTGTAGGAAGCTATCTTCCCAATGGTTACGGCCTTTATGATATAGCGGGTAACGTCTGGGAATGGTGCAGCGACTGGTATAATAGAGATTACTATTCGGAAAGTCCCTATAAGAACCCTCCCGGTCCTGAGGATGGCTATGCTCGTGTCGTTCGCGGCGGTGGTTGGAGTGGGCCGGTCCACGTCTATGCCAAGTACTTACGCTGTGCTTATCGCTACTTTCTTAGACCCGAGAGTACGAACAACTATCTCGGTTTTCGTTGTGCCAAAGAGGCACAGTGAAAATCCCACTATAAAAGAGGATATCAGTTATGAAATTATCAATTGTTTCTGATGAACTGAGTGATGATTTTCAATCTGCAGTAGAGATAGGATACGAGTGGGGATTGTGCAACTATGAGATAAGAAAGGTCTGGCTCAATAGGATTCCCTGTGTTCCTCAAGAAGGTATAGACATAATTAAGAAAGTCATTAAGAAATATCAAATTAATATTACCGCTCTTTCCCCAGGTTTATTTAAAGTTCCTTTAAATTCAGAAAAGATGAAGACTCACAGAAAAGAGTTATTAAAAGAAACATTTAAATTAGCTAGAGAATTTAACACTAATAGGATAACTATTTTTGGAGTCAAAAGAGGTCCTCAAGATAAAGAAGAGGATTATCAGCAGGTAATTGAGATTATAGGAGAGGCGGCTAATTTAGCTAACAGAGAAGGATTCACGCTGATGTTGGAAAATGAACCAGGGTGGTGGGCTGATACAGGAGCAAATACAGCTAAGATTGTAAGAGAGGTGGATAGTAGGGTGTTGAAGATAAACTGGGACCCGGCGAATGCTTTTTCTGCCGGAGAGGTGCCTTATCCTAGCGGTTATGGATCTGTAAAAAACTATCTCGTTAATATCCATATAAAAAGAGCATTTATAGACACAAAGGGGAAAACAAGATACCTTACAACGGGAAAAGGTGTTATAGACTGGCAGGGACAAATACAAGCTCTGGCCAAGGATAATTATACCGATTATATCGCTATAGAAACTCACCTTGAGCCTAAGATTAAAGAAAGTAAAAAATGTCTGGATATTTTGAAAAAGATAGGTCAAGGTTATATTCAGATATAATGCCAAAACAAAATAATTTTATCTGCTCGTTGTTTTTTTGAAGTCTTTTTATTGCAAAAGAAGCAGCTGATACTTTAAGATGAATTTCAGGAGGATCTAATAATCAATGGTTAATCTGGACACTGTCTATCTTGGGCTAAAACTAAAATCTCCCGTTATTGCTGGCTCGGCGGGGATTACAGAAACAGTAGAGAGGATGAAAAAGGCCGAGGATAATGGCGCGGGAGCGGTGGTGATGAAGTCCTTGTTTGAAGACAAAATATCCCGAATTTCTCCTACCCCAAGATTCAAGTTGGTCAGGCATAGGGAAGGATTAAGGAATAATAAGAGCAAGAATAGTTTTTCTCTTTATTCTTACGAACAGGGAAGCGAGTGGGGGTTGGAGCGTTATTCTGAAGAGTTGCATAGAGCAAAGAAAGAGTTGGATATACCTATTATTGCAAGCATTAACTGTATTAGTAAAAAAGGATGGGTATCGTATGCTAAGAGGCTAGAGAAAGCAGGAGCTGATGCTTTAGAAATTAATCTTTCCTGCCCTCATGGCTCGATAATCTTTAGAGGCAAGGAAGTAGAGAAAAGTATATTGGATACTGTAAGACTGGTAAGAGAAAATGTCTCTCTTCCTATTATCGCTAAGATTAGCTCACAATTGACCTCTCCGGTGCAAATTATCAAAGAGATTGAATCTATAGGGGCAAATGGGATTACTATTTTTAACCGTTTAACAGGAGTAGATATAGACATAGAAGAAGAAAGGCCTATTATGCATCAAGGATATGCTGGATATGGAGGTCCCTGGGCTATCCATCAGTCTTTGCGTTGGATAAGCGAGATTTTTCCCCAGCTAAAAATAGATATAAGTGGAAGTGGAGGAGTGTCCTTAAGTGAAGATATAATAAAATACTTATTAGCTGGGGCTACTACTGTGCAAACAGTTACAGCTATACTTTTAAATGGATATGGAGTCATTGAGGAGTTCATTGGGGGACTAAAGGAGTATATGAATAGAAAGAGTTATCAAAGAATCGAGGACTTTAGAGGGAAGCTCTCTTCAAGAATAAAGGGAACATATGAGATTAAGAGGGACCATTATCTAAGAGCAGAGATTAATGATAATCTGATTCCTCCCTGTCAAGCCGGTTGTCCGGCGGGCATTGACATCCAGGGATATGTTGCCTTAATTTCTCAAGGTAAATTTGGGGAAGCTTTTGGTTTAATTAGAGAAAAAGTCCCTTTTCCTTTAGTTCTTTCCCGCATATGTCCTCGTCCCTGCGAAGAAAAGTGTATTCGAGGAAAAGTTGATGAACCAGTTGCTATTAATGCTTTAAAAAGATTTGTTGCTGATCGGCAAATGGAGAAAAGTGTCGAGTCTAATTTGTCAGTTCCCAACCCCCCACTCCCAACGGATAACTCTCAACTCAAGGTGGCTATTATTGGAGCCGGTCCAGTAGGGCTGACCTGCGCCTATGAATTAGCTAAGCTAGAATATAAAGCTGCTGTCTTTGAGTCTTCATCTAAAGCGGGAGGAATGCTGGCTTTAGGAATTCCTGACTATCGCCTACCAAAAGGATTAGTGGAGAAAGAAATTAAGGAAATTGAGGAACAAGGCGTGGAAATTAAACTAAATACTACTATTGGAAAAGATTTGACATTGGGCGATCTAAAAGAAATGGGCTATAAGGCAATATTTATAGCCACAGGTGCTCATAAGAGTAAGAGATTAAATATCCCGGGAGAGAATCTGCTAGGAGTGATGGACGGGTTATCTTTCTTGAAGAGGGTAAACTTGGACAAACAGGTAGAAGTAGGAAAAAGAGTAGCCATTATAGGAGGAGGCAATACGGCTGTTGATGCTGCTCGGTCTAGTATCAGGTTGGGGGCAAAAGAGGTATATTTAATTTACCGAAGAACTAAAGAGGAAATGCCAGCCATTCCAGAAGAGATTGAAAGGGCGGAAGAAGAAGGAGTGAAGATTCTCTATTTAACTCTTCCTACAGAGATTACAGGAAAAAATGGAAGAGTTAACGGATTGAAGTGCGTTCCTTTAGTTTTAGATGAAATAGATGCAGAGGGCAGAAGAAAACCTTTGCCAATTTCTGCCTCTGAGTTTCTTTTGAAAATAGATACTTTAGTCGTAGCCATGGGTCAATCTCCGGATTTATCATTCCTGGATGAGAAGAGAGAGCTAAAGATCGCTGAAGATAATAGTATAGTGGTTAATCCTACTACTTATGCCACCAGTCAACCGGGTATCTTTGCTGCTGGCGATGTAGTGAAGGGTTCATCTAGTATAATCGAGGCCATTGCTGCAGGGAAGAGGGTAGCTATATCCGTGCATCGATATCTACAGGGTGAATCACTAAGAGAGGACCACCAAATAGACGAGGCTATTGTCTCAGCTAATAAAGTATTGAAAGAGAAGGGCTTTATAGAGCAAGAAAAAAGGGTGGAGATATCTACCTTGCCCATAGAGAGGAGACGCACTACTCTCAGAGAGATAGAAAGAGTATTAGAGGAAAAAGAGGCTATCCAGGAAGCAAAGAGGTGCGTAGCCTGCAGTTGTGGTTTGGGCTGCGGAATATGTGAAAAGGTCTGTATTTACTCGGCTATAGAGAGGGTAGGGGGTGGGTACGGAATTGATGCCGAGAGATGTGATGGTTGTGGATTATGTGTTGAGGTTTGTCCAAAGGAAAATATAAAGATGGTAAGGGCTTAGGGATTGCGAAGCTTGTTCCGAGCCTGTCTTGAAGATTGCTTTGTCGCTTCGCTCCTGGCAATGACAGCAAGGAATAGAGCGTGATTCGGAGATACCCTGTTATATAAACTGGGTTGGAGTCAAGCATGAAGGTAAAAGCTGTCGTTTTAAAAGAGTTTAATCAGCCATTGGTTATCGAGGAGGGTGAATTAGCCTCGTTGAAGGATGGGGAAATCCTGGTAAGGATAACTGCGTCCGGGGTGTGTGGTTCTGACGTTCATATGTGGAAGGGAAAGGACCCTCGTACTCCCCTTCCTCTTATCTTAGGACACGAAGGAGTAGGAGTAGTAGAGGAGGTGAAGGGAGAAAAGAAGGATATTTTTGCAGATAAGATTAAACCAGGAGATTTTGTTATCTGGGATAGAGGTGTTACCTGTGGGAATTGCTATTTTTGTGTGGTAAAAAAAGAGCCTTCTCTATGTCCGAAGAGACAAGTTTATGGAATTATCAGGGATGGCTCGTACGCTACTCATTTAATCTTGCTTGAAAAAACGAGAATCGTTAAAATAGAGGAGAAGATTGATCCAGCTATTTTATCTCCTGCCTCCTGCTCTGGGGCTACTACTGCTCACACCATTGAGTTATGTAATATATCAGAGGGAGATACAGTCGTCATCCAGGGTCCTGGTCCTATGGGTATATTTGCCCTTGCCTTTGCCCGGGAGAGGGGAGCAGATGAAATAATAGTCATAGGCACTGAGGAAGATAAGGAAAGATTGAAACTTTGTTTAGAATTCGGAGCCAGGAAGATTTTAAATATCAATGAGACTTCCTTTGAAGAGAGATTATCTTATATTAAAGAAGAGACTAAGGGACTGGGGGCAGATGCAGTTATTGATTGTACTGGGTCTCCCTATGCCATTGAAGAAGGATTAAAGATGACCGCTGCGGGAGGTACCTATACTCTTCCCGGAGTAGCTACTCCTATCGGGAGTATCCCCATTAATTTTTACGAGGATGTAGCGAGGAAAAATATTAGAATCCAGGGGGTTTGGGTCAGCGATACAGCCCATCTTTATCAAGCGGTAAAGTTAGTTTTAAGTAAAAAATACCCTTTTGAAAAACTAATAACCCACAGGTTTAAATTAGAAGAAGCTACAGAGGCCCTAAAAATAGTGGATACTCGCAAAGCAATGAAAGCAGTACTTATGTCTTAAGGGGAAAGAAATGCGCGAATATAGTTGTGAGGTATTAATAATTGGGGGTGGGGGAGCAGCCTTAAGAGCAGCTTTAGCCATAGTGGAAAAAGAGCCTTCCGTAAGAGTTATCTTAGTCACTAAGGGAAGGCTGGGTAAGAGCGGAGTGACAGCAACTGCCTGTTCTGATAGGATGGCTTTTCATGCCACTTTACCCTTTACCGAGCCGCAGGGTGAGGATAATTGGAGGTATCATGCTGATGATATCTACAGGATAGGAGGATATGTTTCTGATGAAGACCTTGCCCAAATTCTGGCTAAGAGTTCTGGGGAGGCTTTTGAGTATCTGGATTCCTTAGGAGTTCCCTGGGTGAAGAAAGAAGGTAGGCCCGAGCAGTTCGTTACCGATGGTTCTAAGTATGCCCGAGCCTGCTACACTGGTCCTTACACAGCCAACCACATTGAAGAGGCTCTGGTAAAAAAGATAAGGGCTACTTCAGTTAAAGTATTAGAGGATATTATGCTCGTTGATTTAATACTCTCTTCTTCTATGGATAGAGTGATAGGAGCATTTGGGCTAGACGTAGAAGATAATTTAATCTTATTTAAAGCTAAAGCTACCATTTTAACTACTGGTGGAGGAGGAGAGGTCTTTGGAACTAATGTCTATCCTGATGGCATGAGCGGAGACGGCTATGCTATGGCTTATCGAGCAGGAGCAGAGCTGGTTAATATGGAATTTATACAGATAGGACTTTCCTCAGTGAAAACAAAGCTGGCCTGTTCTGGGAGTATGATGCGAGCTCTACCCAGACTAATCAATGACGAGGGAAAAGAGTTTCTTGCCGACTATTTTCCTCAAAAAGCTAGCTCAAAGGAAGTTTATCTTACTCTTTTTCAAAAAGGGGCAAGCTGGCCAGTATCTTTTGAGCACAAATCCCATTTAATAGATATTGCTGTTTTCAAGGAATTAAGAAAAGGTAAAAAGGTTTATCTGGATTATAGCCGTAATCCAGAAGGTTTAAAATGGGAGAAGTTGAGCGAGATAACGAATTGGTATAAAGGGGTAAAGGGAGTTAATTTACTAAAGAAAAAGAGACTTAACAGCAGCCCCTTATTGAGATTACAAAAGATAAATCCACAGGCAGTATCCTGGCTTCAAGAAAGAGGGATAGATTTAATAAAAGGAGACAAGATAGAAATAGCTCCCTCTGCTCAGCACTTTCAGGGAGGAGTGAAAATAGGAAAAGAAGGACAAACAACGCTTAAAGGATTATATGCAGCAGGAGAATGTGCTGGAGGACAACATGGAGCAAATAGGCCAGGAGGAAATGCTTTGTTAGACTCGCAGGTATTTGGCAAAATTGCTGGAGATTGTGCTTTAAAAGAAGCACAGAGAATGAAAAACTTTCTTAATATAGATTCCTCGTCCATAAAAGACATGGAGAATAGAATAAGGAAATTGAAAGAGAAGAGAAAGGGGAAAAGTGCCTCTTTAGTGCGAGAAGAAATTCAGGAAATAACTTCGAGTTTCGTTAGTATAGTTAGGACAGAAGAGGGTTTCAAAGAAGGAATAAAGAGGCTAGACAAACTAGAAAAAGAAGGCTTATACAGTGAGGGAGAAAGTCTTGTTTTTACCATGGAGACCCTTAATATGTTAAGAGTAGCTCAGATGGTCATCGGCGCAGCAAAGATACGCAAAGAGAGCCGCGGGCCCCATTTATATTTTAGTAGTTTTAATGATTCTGAGCCTTTACCCAGAGATGACGAATTGTGGTGCAGATATATAGTCACTGTAAAAGAAGGAAAGAAAATGAGGTTTGAGGCAAGAAAACCCATATCTACTCTACAGTGACGCTTTTGGCCAGATTTCTCGGTTGGTCTACATGACAACGTCTTTTTATGGCAATGTGGTAGGCTAAGAGCTGTAGGGGAAGGGCAGCCAAAATAGGGGAGAATTCTTCCCTGATAGGAGGGATAAAGAGGCAGTGGTCAGCATACTTTTTGATTTCTTCGTCTCCCTGGGTGGCAACGGCGATAACTTTCCCTTTTCTCGCTTTTACCTCCTGAATATTACTAACCATCTTTTTATAAACCGAGTCTCTAGGGGCTATGCAGACTACAGGCATTCTCTCATCTACCAGGGCGAGAGGTCCGTGTTTCATTTCTCCAGCAGCGTACCCTTCGGCATGAATATAGGAAATTTCTTTAAGTTTTAATGCTCCTTCTAGAGCAGTGGGATAATTAAAACTTCTTCCCAAAAAAAGGAAATTTTGTGCCTGATGGTATTGATCAGCACATTCGTAGATGCTCTTTTGATTATCGAGGAGCTCATCCATATAAGAGGGTATTTTTTCTAGTTCTTCTATCATCTCTCTTGCCTTTTCCAGGGAAAGGGATTTTCTCAATACTCCCCAGTTGATAGTAAGAAGGAAAAGAGCCAAGAGCTCGGCAGTATAGGCCTTGGTGGAAGCTACCCCTATCTCGGGACCGGCATAGACATAGATTACTCCTTCTGATTCTCGCGCGATAGTACTTTCTATGCTATTACACAGAGATAGCACCTGGAGGAATTTGCTTTTAGCCAGTCTGATTCCAGCCAGAGTATCGGCAGTCTCTCCTGATTGGGAAATAGCCATAACTAAGGTGTCTCCTCCTGCTACCGGGTTACGATATCTGAATTCAGAGGAAATATCTACTTCTGTATGAACACGCAAGTAATTTTCAAAAAGGTATTTACCTATTAATCCTGCATGCCAGGAGGTACCACAAGCCTGAATAATGATACGATCAATCTTAGCCAGTTTCTTATCACTGATATTGATTTTCTGAAAATAAACCTCTTGTCGATTTCGGGAAGTTCTTCGCTGTAAAACATCCCGGATAATAGCAGGCTGTTCATGGATTTCCTTGAGCATAAAATGTTGGTAGCCGTCTTTTTTAGGACCACGGAGGACTTCCCATTCTAATTGCCTGACTATTTTTTTTATCGGGTTACCTTGCCGGTCGTATATTTTTATCTGATTTTTGGCTATTAATCCGACCTGTCCGTCTTCTAAAAATATCATTTTTGAGGTTAGGTTTAGTATGGCTGAAACATCTGAAGCCAGGAAGTTTTCTCCTTTACCGACCCCGATTATCAAAGGACTCTCCCATTTAGAAACAATTATTTTATCAGGGTCTTTTCTGCTTATTATAGCCAGAGCATAGCTTCCCTTTAGTAATTTTAGAGTTTCTTGAACTGCTGAAAGAAGATCATTCTTCAGGTATTTTTCTACCAGGTGGGCAATAATTTCTGTATCTGTGTCTGTGGTGAAGGTATGTCCTTCCTGGATTAGTTTCTCTCGCAGTTCCTCATAGTTCTCAATGATTCCATTATGTACTATTGCCAGGTCATTGTAGCAGTCAGTGTGAGGGTGGGCGTTTCTGTTAGTAGGTTCTCCATGAGTAGCCCAGCGAGTATGCCCAATTCCCAGCTCTCCTCCCAGAGGCTCTTCTTTTAGCATTTGCTTTAAGAGCTGAATCTTACCAGCCTGTTTCTTTATCTCTAATTTTCCTTTATTGAGAGTAGCAATCCCTGCAGAATCATAGCCTCTGTATTCTAATCTTTCTAAACCGGCTATAAGTAGAGAGTCCACGAACTTATTTCCTATATAACCTACAATTCCGCACATCAGCATCCTCCTTTTCTATACGCTTTCTTTCGCCAAAGTGCCTTTTTATACATTCCTATTACATCTTCTAGAGTAGCCTGGCGCGGATTGCTGGCCAGTTTCCTCTTGTCTTGCATAATTTCTTGAGCAAAATCCTCAATTGTTCGTTCTTCTATTTTCTCTATGTTCAAGTCTTGCAGTAGAGCGAGTTGGTGGATGAAATCCTTAATAGTGGTAAGTACCTTTTCGGCTGCTTTTTTTGTAGTCATATTTTCCATATTCTCTCCTAGGCATTCGCCGAGCAGGGTCAACTTAGGATGGCCTTCTCTAAGATTAAACTCACAAACTGAAGGCAGGAGAAGAGCGCAGGCTTTTCCATGGGAAAGCCCCAGGTCTGTAGTCAATCTGTATGACATAGCGTGGACCAGGATAGTTCCTGTTTGAGCAATAGCCATTCCGGCAAGAAGAGAAGCATACAGAACGTGAGAACGAATATTTATTTCCTTTGGATTTTCCATTGCTTTTGGCAGGTAGTTAAAGAGAAGTTTCATTGCTTGTGATGCGAATGTGTCGCTAAGAGGATAAGACCGGTTCGACAGATAGCTTTCCAGAGCATGAGAGAAAGCGTCCATTCCTGTGTCGGCGGTGATGGAGGCTGGTAGAGATAAAGTGAGTTCTGGGTCGGCCAAGACTATTTTAGGGAAAAGGGAAGAGTCAGCAATAATTTTCTTTCGAATACGCCGATTTTCTCGATGGGTAAATACAGCATAAGGAGTAACCTCGCTTCCTGCGCCTGCTGTAGTGGGGATGGCTACTACAGGAAGAGGGTTCTTTTTTATTCTATTTCTTCCAAAATAATCGACAAGGAGACCCGGATTAGCAGACAATATAGCTATTCCTTTAGCTGCATCCAGAGAACTTCCTCCTCCTAATCCTACTATTACTTCACACTTTTTCTCTTTGGCTAGTTTTGTTGCTTTATTTATGGTTCCCACAGATGGATTGGCTTCTACTCCTTCAAAGATAAACGTTTCTACCTCTGCTCTCTTCAGGGATTTTTTTACTCTTTGTAGAAGCCCTGTTTTTCTAGCCGAGCTTTTTCCGGTGACTATTAAAGCCTTTTTACCCAGTATTTTCGTCTCTTTGCCTACATTTTCTAATGCTTTTTGGCCGAAGTAGACTTTTGTGGGAAAATAGAATTGGAAGTTCTGCAATTATTTTCCTTTGCGCTAGCTGTTAGTCAACATTTTATCATTCTATGATATTTATATATTTTCCTTCTCGCTGGAATGGCTTGAAACTTGTGCCTCCTCCTTCATAGAACTTAATGAAGAATTCCACAAATTGCAGACGACAGGTGTGAATAAATCCGGAAAGACAGCTTATGAGAATATTTCCCAGGTGTCCTACTATGAGGATAATAACCATAAGCACAGGACCTATAAAGGGGGTCTCCCCCAGTATTACTGCAATAGTATTGATAACGCTGGCAATTACGGTAGTGGCTAGACCAAGAGCCAGAAGACGTGAATAGGAGAGGATATCAGCAAAGACCTGGACTATACCGTATAGTTCGTAGCCTCCCTTAGCAAACCTGGTAAAGAGACTTTTGCTCTTTCTTCCTACGAAAAGGAATAGAGCTAATATTCCCCAGAGAAACATGACTACTCCTATTTTGGAGTATCCAGGCAGGCTATTCCATATTTTCATGATGTTTTCTGGTGAGAAAGAGATACTTACGCTTGTTCCAGACAGTCCTTCTCCGCTACTTCCCGATTGAACACCTCCCAAGAACATGTCAATGACAAGGGGTGATAAGATAAGGAGCAATCCTATGATAATTACAATCCAGGAAAAATGGTCTAAAATAGCAGAGGCTATCTCTTTTTTCTTTAGTTTGTCCCATACTTCCAGGGCTATTCCTACCAGAATATGGATAACTCCCAAAGCCAGACAGATAAGCAGAAATACCATAGGTTCTTGCATCGGGTTCAATAAGGTCAGTTTTTCTAGAAAGGCTAAAGAAGGTGGAAGTTGAGATAATTCAATTCCAAATATACCTCCAGTCATTATTCCTATTGCAAAGGTGATGAGTCCGGTTATAAATAATATAAGAAAAAGCTTCTTGCCCCCTTCTCCTATTTTGAATTTCTTAAGACCGATATAGGCTAATAAAGATAAGACGATTCCATAGCCAGCGTCTGTCAGACAAATAGCTAGAAATAAGGCAAAAAAGGGAGCCAGGAAGGGGGTGGGGTCTATTTCAAAATAGTGGGGTATGCCATAGAGTTCGACTACCAGTTCAAATGGTTTGAAAAAAGAACGATTGGATAGAGCTATGGGAATTTTGTGTTTTTCTTTTCTGTGCGGTACTCGCGTCACTATTTCCAGGGCAGGAAGGCTCTTTAACCCCTCTTTCAATTTGTCAATATCTGTTTTTTTTATCCAGCCCCCTATAGAAAAAGTGTAAGGGGTAAAGCGGCTCTTGATAGATACTCTTCTTTCTCTCAGAAGATGACAAAGATAGTCATAAACAGACATAAGTTTAGTTTTTTCTTGAGAAATCTCCTGTAGTTCTTTTTCGATTTCATTCAATCGTTCCAGTGTTTGGTTGGCTTCATTCTCAACATCTTTCAGTTCTTCTTTGGGAGAAGCTTTAAGTTGAACCTTTGCCACTTTTAGCTTTTGCAGGATAGAATCTATCTTAAGATAATATTCTTTAAAGAAAATGAGCAGAAAATAAGCAATTCCTTGTTCTTCCCTAATAATATCTAAATAATAGGTTTCTTTTTGTTTTTCTAGTTCATCTTGCAGGGCAATTTTGTTTTCTCTAGGGATTGTACCCAGTTGATAGGAAAGATATTCATCTTTTTGCAGTTTCTCTAAGGGAAAAGTTACTTCCTTCCATGATTGGAGGAGACCTTCACGTCCTTGAAGGGCATCCTTTTGTTTTTTCAAATTCTCTAGCTCATCCTTCGTCTCCTCACATTTACCATGTACTTCTTGCCAGTTAAAATGTTTGGACCAATTGAAGAATATATCTTTTTTTACCGGTGTTTTGACAGGGAAAAGTCCCAATCCCCCTTTTTTTCCATCGAATTGAGCCAAATATTCAATGGTCCAGTTAAGCTTAGAAAGATTATCTTCTAGCTCTTCTGTGGAAAATTCTCTCTTTTTGAAGTGGGAATTAATTTCTTCTTGCTCGAGCTCTTCAGGTTGAAATAAACTTAATTCTGCCAGTTTTTTCACCAGAGGTTCACGCAGACTTTCCTCTCCAATGATGTATACTTTTCTCATTTCTGATAAAGCCATCTGACTTTTTCCTCAGGACTGTTTTGCCTTTTCCAGGATGAATTCTACTGCCCCTGCTAAATTGTTTTTGCTTCCCTCTTCAATCTTCTCTTTTTTTCCTTGAGACCGTTCTTTGATTTCTCCTATTTCTTTGTCTGTCTGAATAGATAATTCTTTTTTTAGTTCTTCTCCTTCTTTTTCTCCTTCCTGTTTAGCTTTAGCTAGAATCTTTTTCTTTCTTTCTTCTGCTTCTTCAATTATTCTTTTGCTTCTTTCCTTTTCTTTCTCTAAGGTTCTCTCTGCCTCCCTTTCCACTTCTTCGATTTTTCTAAAGACCTCCTGGGGCATTCTTATCTCCTATCTTAATTATTTCTATTTGTGCTTCTTGTAGCATTTCATAGGCTAGGTTATCAGGATATTCACCCTGAAAGATTATTTTCTTAATCCCTGCATTTATAAGCATTTTGGCACAGGTTATACAGGGTTGGTGTGTACAGTAGAGAACGGCTTCTTTGATATTTATTCCATATAGAGCAGCTTGAATTATAGCGTTTTGTTCGGCATGAAGACCACGGCATATTTCCTGCCTTTCTCCGGGCGGGATTCTTAATTTATCTCGCAGACATCCTGTTTTAGCACAATGGGCTAGTTTTCGAGGAGCACCATTATAGCCCGTAGAGAGAATTCTTTTGTCTTTTACCAGGATAGCTCCTACTTTACGTCTCAGGCAAGTAGAGCGAGTCGCTACCAGTTGAGCAATTTGAATCAGGTATTCCTCCCAGGAGGGACGAACTTCTTTTAATTTTTTGATAGTTTCCATATTAAGCCTTGTATACTTTCTTCAATCTGCCGGGCGCATTCCTGGTAATTTTGCGGGGAACCTCCTATGGGATCGTCAATGTCTTCTTCTATCCCCAGGGCAAAATGTTTAAGTAAGAATACCTTACCTTCAGCAGATGGTGAGGTATGGAGGATCTGTTTTCTATGCTCTTGTTCCATTACCAGAATTAAATCAGCCTCTTCTACCGTTTCTGTGGTCAAAGGAGTGCTTCGATGCAAATTAATATCTATCCCTCTCTTTTTCATCATTTTTGTACTTAAAGGAGATGCTTTAAACCCAGGTAAAGCAACTGTTCCTGCTGAATGTATTTTCATCTTGTCTCTTATTTTCCCTTGCCAAAGTCTCCTGGCAATGGCTTCTGCCATAGGACTGCGACAGGTATTACCTGTGCAAACAAATAAAATATTACTTTCTTTTTTCCATGTTTTTTCTATTTCTTCTGAGGAAAGCCAACCTTCTCTGAGCAGGCGAGGAGGCAGGTAAGTGACATCTACTATACTTGATTCCTTACCAATGAGAGTTTCTCCTCCCTCAAGAATTAGATCTATATT
>Ga0114922_10000785_pt1 | contig 30582 bp, 21 predicted proteins | sample AartaG_FD_100975 | JGI IMG/M metagenome (GOLD analysis project Ga0114922, IMG submission 100975) | Deep subsurface microbial communities from Aarhus Bay to uncover new lineages of life (NeLLi) - Aarhus_00045 metaG | ecosystem: Environmental > Aquatic > Marine > Oceanic > Sediment | place... | reverse complement strand
TTCTATAAACCCCTTTCCCGATCTTATTCCACTTGGCCCTCTGCCATTCCAATCCATCAACATTAACAGCCACTTTCTTACCGGTTAATCGGGGGATGAAGGAAAAGACACTATTGACACTGTTACAAATGAGAACGACATCAAATTTTCTAAACGAGCAGTGTAGAACACTAAGAAAAGTATGGGCAACGGTATCAAAGTACTTAAAACCGAGGGTGGGGAGGACGACCAATCGAACACCTTTGTAGTATCCCGAATCGTACCGAATATTATTGGACCTGCAGTATACGGTCACTTCGTGACCTTTCCGTACCAAAGCAGTACTCAGTTCTTCGGCAAAAGTCTCGAATCCACCATAATTTGCCGGAATACCGCGAGTTCCCATGATTGCAATTCGAAGTGCCACAGGTTTCTCTTAACCAGACCTTTCCTTTTCTGTAAAAAATTCCCGGAGATCCCCCATTTGAATCTCACCGAAGAGAAATAACAGTAAACCATAACAAAAGAAGCCGAAAAATATAAGCCAAATGATTGAGAATCCGTGAACATCAACGATCTTTCCCCCTGCTAAAATCAGTATCCCGGCAGTCCCAATTCTGAGTAATGATTTTAAATGAACCAAAACGCGAAAACGTCTGTATACATAAACCATGGCTATCGAAGTCGTAACACCGGCCGCAATCGTTGTGCTCAAAGCGCCCCCAACTGCACCGTATTTTGGAACAAGAAGAATATTGAACAAAACATCCAAAACCACGGCCACTACAGCTATGGAAAAGGCAATCTTGGGGCGGTTGTCAGCAATAATGATCGTGGTCAATAAATAAAGAAAGGCGATCAATATAACCCCCCAAATGAGAACGGACAAAATAGGACCTCCCGACGAATAGGCGGAAGAATAGAGGATCGTCATAATGTCTCGACTAAACATCATAATCAAAATACCAATAGGCACTACCATAAGGATAAAAAATCGAATAGAAAATTCTATCGTTGAACGAACCCTGTTCAAAGCACCCGATGCCAACCTCCTGGACACTGTGGGCAATACCGTAGCCGAAAGACCTACAACAAGAAAATAGGGGATTCGGGCAATATTAGAAGACGCCACAAAAAAGCCGCATATTTTATCTTCTAAAAAGTATCGAACAACCCATAGATCAATGTAAAGGAGAAATGTAATCATGAGCGAATATAACAGTGTTGGAATGGCAAAACGAATAAGTTTTCTCATGTCATAGAAAGGCTGTTTCATCTTCTCTTTCAAAAAAAGAATGCCCACGGCCAAACCTACGACTGCTCCTGCAGAGTGGGCTAAAAAAGCGCCCATTATTGATCGGAAGAGGTAAACCAGAAGAAAAACGAATCCCAACTTGCTCAAAGAATAAATGATTAAAAGAGTAGCCTGCTTTCCAAAACGTCTCAGTCCATTTTGAAACGCCACAAGAAGGTGAAAAAAACCATAGAAGAGGAGCTGCAGGAAGGCAACTCTACAATATAAGATCAACCTTCTATCATGGAATAGTCTTGCCAATAGAGGGGTCGCAAAAAAAACAATAATGAATAAACACACCGCGACGACGAGTTGAATGCATACAGTAGTCCATAAAATAGAGTAGGCGTTTTGCTCATCTGATGAAACAAATTTTTGAACGGAATGGGGTAAACCTGTTATAACGAAAATTTGTAGCCATATAAGCATTGATATTACAAGACCGTAGACCCCATAAATCTCCGGTTCAAAATTTCTGGCAAGCCAGATATTGAACACATACCCCGTCACCGGTAGAGAGACCCAGCCCAGAATGAGGGTGATTGTGCCTTTCTTAAAGTTCACTGTCCTCCCCTTGATGATCAGGCCAATGGTAGACTAAGACCGTTCCGTTTTTTGTCTTCACAGGCTCGGGAAAATGCTTCAAGATGAAATCTCTCACATCTTCAGGTGTATAATTGAGATGATGGAGATGATAATCCGAGAGGACAATCCACCCTCTTGGATTGTCGTTTATGACTTCTTTCAATTCATCCAATGACTCGATACAAACGACACCGGCATAGACATCAATGGATCGTCCACTTTCATTAAAAAACTTTTCTTTTTTGGATTGAGCTAAACCGCTCCAGTTCAGACTGTAATCCGAATGTATTCCGTAATAAAGAGCCACCTGAGGAAGACTCGTAATGATCAACTCTCCTTCCTGTCTTTGCTGAGTGACAATTTTCGAAGCTTCGCGCCACTCTGATGGTGTGACCGCCAGATTGGTCATACCATCTTCGAAAAACGGAATATGTAAAGTGATCCTGAGCCAGGGGGAAAATATAAATATAGAAAGAAACAGACACACCACACCTCTTTTCAGCCAACGCCTTCTACGCAGGCGATCTCGATTCATGATGAGAGCTTCGTTTTCTAAAATATTGATAAATCCAAATGCTGCAATCATAAGAAAAAACGGGTATACATAGAGCAGATACGTGGGAACCCGATGTGTAAATACAAAGGAAAGGAAAAAAACAGGGCATAAAAATATCCAGAGAGGTATCCATCCCAACTTATGTTTGCGAGAAATGATCTGGACACTCCCCACAAAGAAAAAAGCAGCTAATGGGAATCTTTCCATCCCGATTAAAAACTCAAAAAGAAAGAATCGGTTCTGTGCAGATGAAGCCCCTCCAGCCCATGGAGGTGTAAGCGAGAGAAAATAGGACATTTCCTGTTTCGAACTTGGATAAGTAAACCAAAAAATCACACTAACTACGATGGTGATCAACACAACAAGTGAATATTTATTCAAGACTCGATTTGAATCCTCCCCACTCACAAAAGTCGATAAGGTCATCGTAACCAGATAGAGAAACAGACCTCCAAAGAGAAAAATGGCGAGATAGTGGACATGAAAATAAGCAATATAAAACACAATAAAGCCAACGATCAACCAGAGTGGCGCCACTCCCCAACGATGTAAAAATGCCCTTATTTTCAATAAAACGAATTTTCCCTGTGTCCTTTCAAGCAATCGATCCTTTTCATAATCAGATTCAAAGCCTTTGATGAATAAAAATATAAATACGAGCGTAAGAAATTGAAGGAGTGTATACATCCTGGCCGTTCTGGACCAACCGACTTCAAAATGGGAAAAGGCCATGAAAAACGCTGTTAATAATCCTGCCCTTTCATTAAAGACCTTTTTCCCGAGTTGATAGGCCAAAAGAATGGATAGAATTCCGAATATGACCGATGTGAGTCGGGTACTTGATTCACTTATACCAAACAGCCTGAACAACAGACCCGTTGCATAGGTATAGATAGGAGCCCTGTTGTAATGATATCCTGAGGGTAAAGCAAAATTCCCCACTTCGTTCCATGACTTAGCCGCGTACAGCCCATTCACTTCATCTACCCAGAAGCTGGGCACCCCCAGATTCCATAGACGCAGGAAACTTCCAAAACCTAAAAGAATCAAGAGTATGAGCATGACTCTCCATTTCCGGAACGCTTTACCCTTATTCCAACACTCATCCATCTTGGTGTCTCCAAAAATTCGATTCCAACCTATCCTGTAAAAATCCTATTGACGCAAGCCCCGTACAAATCCCCAGGTGTGGGCCACGATTCCCAGTAAGATCAGTGGATAGAGGAGTAAAAAATATATAAACAACTTAAACTTCGATCTCAACCATACCGTCCCGATCCTCAGAGTTCGGTAGACGGGAATAAAAGGAATCAAGACGGGATACTCCATTAAAAAGTGGCCATGCTGTCTAATTCGACGTCTCGTCTCATGTGAGCCTTCCCCAAGAGCCATTTGATTCTTGAGAAAATGAACAAAGCCCACCCTGTTCCGGTGTGTAATCTTTGCATAGGGTTGATAATAAATTTTTTCCCCATGGGATGTCACTTTCTCACAGAAAAGTGTATCCTCTCCCTTTAATAGATCGGGGAAGAATCCAACCTCATCGAATATCTTACGGTTGACCGATAGATTACACGTAGGAAGTGCCTTTACCTCTCCGGGTTTGAGCCATGGATTGATATCCACAAACTCCAGAAGATATTCGGCCGTCCCGACAATACTCGTTGGAGTCCCATTCAACACGCTACCACCGACAACGAGATAACCGGCCTGATGTCCTTCCCACAGGTTTTTCAACCAATCCTTCTCGACGATACAATCGGTATCTGTGAAAAATATAACTTCTCCCTTCGCCATTGAAGCCCCTATGGATCTGGCCTTGCCCGGAAGTGTCCGGCGTCTTAAATGCACGACCTGAACATTGGGATACAATGCCCTAATCTCATTACCAATATCTTTCGGTGAACTGTCAACGACAATCACTTCGTAAGACAATTTCAGGTTCTGATGCATGACGGCATTCAGACAATGAAAGAGAACCTTCCCCGGCCGATACGAGGGAATAACGACCGATATTTTGGGGAGCCTCTCCGGTCTGTTCATACGCTACCCCATTCTCCAAAAGATTAAAATTCAAATCTCATTCATGTTCTTTCACTTAACTTCGGACTGACAAATTCGACAGATTGTTTCTGCATTCTTCATCCAATCACAATGATCGAGGACATATTGCCTGCCATTTTGCCCCAATGTTTCCCTGAGGGTTTCATCACGCAGCAATGTCAAAATGGCTCTCGCCAGATCATCGGCATTCCCATTTTGGAAAAGAATGCCCGCCTGGCTCAGTTCCACCTGCTCTTTGATACCTTCCAAATCGGGTGCAACGAAAGGAAGCTCCATAGCCATATACTCATACGAACGAAGGGGTGAGGAAAAGACAGTGGCAGAAACATACAAACTGGTAATCAAACCGATTTTCGATTGTGCAAGAATCGCAGGGATCTCTTCATGATCCGTCCACCCTCGAAAAATAAAACGATCCAGAAGGTTCAGATCTTCCACCAAATGCACTAACCGGTCCAATTCCTTTCCTTCCCCTACGAACAGGAATATTTCGTCCGGGTACTCCTCAAAGACCTTCAGCGCGGCATTTGGGATGAGCAGGACACCATCGTTCACTTCGATCCCTCCGGTCAACGTAATGTATTTCCTCTCCCCTCCCCTCGGGCTGAAGAGGTTCAAATCGACACCATGCCCGACAATCAGCGTCCCTCGGATCGCATGATCCGCGCTCCATCTTTGAACATGTTTCGATGTCACAATCGTCCGCTGAGCACGCCTGGCCACCCAGCGTTCCATCCTGGGACCAAGACGATTCACAATAGGATTGCGGGAATACCCTGTCAGGAGATCATCCATATCGAACACGACCGGTATCCCCCTGAGCATGCCCACCAGAACACTGGGCAAAGCGGCCACGACATTGTGAGCATAAATGACATCGAATCTTCGAAACAAGAGCTTAAAGAAAATGCCTGTCATTAAATAACAGTAGACAATTTCCTTGAAAGAGACGAATCGGGTGATTTTACCCAGACTCAACACCCGTATGGATCGAAACTCCTTCCTCAGACCTTCTTCATGGAGAAAAGGCGCCACAATCGAAACGCGATGCCCCTTTTCAATCAAATATTTGGCCACCCAGTACACCCTTATCCCACCTCCTCCCCTGAGCGGCCAAAATGTATCATGAGAAACAACGGCAATATCCATTGATAATTTCATACCCGCTTGCTTATACAGAAATATGTCTATTGGAGCTTGGGAATTCAAACCTTACCAACACAAAACAGCATAGCCCTTCTAAGAGGACCCTCCTTCCTTCTTTCCCCGCAACTCTATTTTCTTAATTCGATGTAAAACATCTTCAATGAGTCGTCTATTTGCAGCAATGATATCCGATAGTAATCCAATCATGGCGACCTGAAAACCGACAATCATAAAAACCGCCGCCAGTATCAGTGATTGGATGTGTCCCCCTCCCTGTCCTGACAGAAAGAAATAAACAAACCGGAGTGATATGAGCAAGCCTATGAAAAAAATAGAACCACCAACGATGAGAAAAATCTTAAGGGGTTCATACAGGGTATATATTCTGATTATGGTGGCACTCGATCTTTTGATGTACGAAAAAAGATTTGAAAAAAGTCTCGATGGTCGAAGTTTCTCGTTCGTCCTTATGGGAACGTGGGTCAGGGCGATATTCTTCTTCCCTGCCTGAATGATGGATTCCAAAGTATAGGAATAGCGGGAGATGATGTTCAAACGGAGAGCGGCCTCCCTGCTGAATGCCCGGAACCCACTGGTGGCATCGGGAATCCGCGTACCGGAAACCTGCCTGACGACCCAACTCCCGAGGCTTTGCAAGCGTTTCTTCACAAAAGAGAAATGTCCGATCTCCTTGATATTTCGATCTCCTATAACCATATCGGCTTCCCCAAATAGAATGGGATCGACCAGCTTTTGTATATCCTCTCCCCGGTATTGATTGTCGCCATCCGTGTTGACGATGATATCCGCACCCAGGCGGAGTGAAGCATCGATTCCGGTCATGAAACTCTCGGCCAGACCTTTATTATTTGTCAATTTCACAATGTGGTTTACGCCTTCCCTTTGAGCGACTTCCACTGTTTTATCCACACTCCCATCGTCAATAACGAGAATCTCTACCTCATCCACACCCCTAAATTTGCGTGGAATCTCTTTAAGGGTGATGGGTAATGTTTCCTCTTCATTGTAACAGGGGATTTGAATGATCAACTTCACCGATTTGACTCCTACCTATTCATTGATGATTTCCTGAATGTTGTACTCTTCTATTTCTCCGGCGTGAGTAAAGATGAGCATCTCTCCCAGAAGACCGATTGAAATCATTTGAATACCGATGACCAATAACAGGGCACCCAAAACCAATAGAGGTCTTCCGGCAATCCCTCCTATCTGGAGAATGCGATAGATGAAAAGATAGATTTCAATACCCATGCCGGCTAATACAAAAATAGTCCCCATAAAACCCAAGAAATGAATCGGTTTTTTCGCATATCTCGAAAGAAAAAATACCGTGATGATATCTAAAAATCGTTTTACATATTCCCTGGGATATTTAGACTTTCTGAAAGATCCGGAAAGCTGCTCAATTTTCATTTCAGCGACCCGGTATCCTTGCTGTCCGGCTAATACTGGAATAAAATTGTAGAGATCACCATAGAATGACACCCGCTCCAGGACAGACCGAAATGTCACAATAATGCCGCTATTGATATCATGTAACTTCACTTTGGACATTCGGCTGACCATCCTATTGAATATCCAGGAAACAAATCTGTTCAGAAAATAGTCTCTTCTGGGAAAACGCCATCCCACAATGAGATCTTTTCCTTCGGCGAGTGTTTCAAGGAATCTTGGAATCTCGGCAGAGTTCACACGGACTCTCCCGCTTAGATAAACAATGCGTTCACCAGTTGAGTACCGCAATCCGGCATCCAGTGCCGATGCTTCTCCAAATGTTGACCGCATCCTGACAATCCGAACTCGACGATCCTTCTTGGCCAAGGCATCAAGCTTCTCATACGTGGCATCTGTGCTTCCGTCATCGATAAAAACCAACTCAAAAGGTTCTCTCATTTCCTCCATCGCTTCAATGAGTGAAACATACAATGTCTCTACATCCTCTGCAAAGTTGTAAAGAGAAACGATGGTCGATATATTTACCGATACCATAGGCCCATTCTTTGATCCCTTTTTATCCATTTCTTTCCTCAACGTCGGATGACACATTGAATCCCAGGGTAAATCCTCGTCTCTCACCTGTCCTCACAATGAGTGTAGCGACCAATCCAAGGAATAAAAATTGTAAACCCGCCACCATAAGTAAAAAAACCATCGTGACTAAAATATTGAGATCGATTAGACTCGATCCACTGACGACCATCCGGTAGCCGACCCAACAGGCCAATAAGAATCCGATAAATAGAATCCAAATCCCAATTCTCCCGAAAAAACGGAGAGGATTCCTCAGATATTTCAGAAAAATATTGAGACTCGACAGATCCATCAGAACCCTAAATGTTCGACTCAAATTGTATTTCGATTCCCCAAAACGCCTGGGATGATGTTGGACAACCACTTCGGCGATCCGGGCTCCTTCGACCTTCGCCAACGCCGGGATAAAACGATGCAACTCCCCGTATAGACGAATCCTCTCAACAACCTCTCTCCGAAACGCCTTCAATGCGCACCCCGTATCGTGAAGCCGGACATCGATCACCGAGCAAATCAAGCGGTTCGCCAATTTGGACGGTATTTTCCTCATGATAAGCTTATCTTTCCGATCCTTTCTCCAACCACTGACCACATCATACCCCTCATTCATTTTTTCTAAGAGACGGGGGATATCTTCCGGATCGTTCTGTAAATCACCATCCATGGTAATGACCACATCCCCCCTGCTCGACTTGAATCCGGCGGCCATTGCAGCCGATTGACCAAAATTCCGACGACACAGAACGACTCGCAGCAAACTGTCTTTTTGAGCAAGATCCCTCAATACGTCTCGTGTGCCGTCCTTACTTCCATCATCCACAAAAATCATCTCATACGACTTTCCCAATCGATCCAAGACATCCTTAATGGACCGATAGAGCAAGGAGACGTTCTCTCGTTCGTTGTAAAGGGGTACAACGACAGAAATAAAAACGTTTTTCCCAGGCATCTTCAAGACGCCCCCGATTTCTGCACAGTCTTTTTATGGCGTATGAAGATCCAGACCAATAAAGGCGTCATCACAGCCACCTCGAAAAGAATGGTCCGGAGATTGTGTAAACAAAACAGACTCCCCAAAAAAGCGTCGTTCGAAGATGCCTTATTGATATCCAAAAACAGTGTGACTGGAGCGAGGTAAAATTTCTCACTTATCGGCCAGAATAAGGGCATCCCGTATGGCACTCTCGTATCTTTTGAAAAAAAATCCAACACAATATGAGAAAACACAATGCCGGAGATGATGAGACCAGCCTTAAAACCGTTTTTCTTCTTCAATAATGTGTACGAAACACCATATAAAAGTCCAGCCAGTAAGACAAAACTCAGACTATGCGTCCAGAGATGATGGTACCGATTAGGGTTCCCAACAGCATATCCGAATAGCAAATCGATATCCGGTAGATTGGCAAACAATATCACCTGTAAAAGCATCCATCCATTTTGTCGAATCTCAACTCCGGATTGAATCATGGCGACCGAATATCCAACGATGGAATGTCCCAGTGGTGTACACATAGGATTTAAACCTCTTCCAACGAAGTCTCATGAAGAGAGAAAATACTCCCTCATCTAAAGAGAATCATTTTTTGAATGGCCCCAAAGGCCCCGGCTTGTAATTTGTAAAAATAAAGACCCGAACTCACATTTTTCCCGTAATCATCCGTTCCATCCCATACAACCGAATAATTACCGGCCGGTTTATTTTCATTGACCAGAGCCCTTACTATCTGCCCCCGAGCGTTTATAATGTTCAATTCCACGTTACTGGAAGCCGACAGCCGATAGCTGATCGTCGTTGAAGGATTGAATGGATTGGGATAATTTTTCTCCAAACGAAAAGCGACGCTTTGGTTATCATGAGATCCCGATTCCCAGAGGATCAGTGCCTCATCCATCACTTCCCGGTTAAGCTGGAATCTCCTTAGCGTGATTCGGCCAGTACCATTCGAGCTTTTGGAAATCCCGAATTTCAAGGAGACGAGTTCTCCTTCATCTACCACCGGGTCGATACAAAAACCACCCAATCGGACGCTTCCCGGATCTGCCGATGAAAAAATATGGAACGATTTCCCGATCTTATTCTTGGCAACTCCTGCAAAATTCAGAACCTCATCCTCGTAAGTTAAAGCTAAATCAAAAGAAAGCAGGGGAATCCTACCAGTTACAGAAAAGAGGAGTGTCAATGTATCACCCACAACAGCGCAGGCGTTTTCCCAAAGACCGGTGATGGGTCCAATATTTCCCCGTTTCGACATTGGGGAATTCCCATTCCATCCACCATCCACATCTCCCACGAGCATCGCAGTGAAATCCTGGTTTTCCTGAAGTCCACTGATATCTTGATATATTCTGTTTTCAGGATCAAAAATCCAGTTGCCTATCTGGTCCCCTCCCACATCCGTCAGACCCACTGCATACCGTGCAACCTGAACAGCATCGTACATGAGAACAGTACCATCACCATCCACATCCGAAGCACGCCTTTGCAGGGAAGTAAGCTCGCCCAATCCCACAACGTTTCTGGCGATGAGCGACGCATCGTGCGACGAAATTGTCATTTGATTAAAATCTTCACCGACTGTTTTGAAAGGTACTAAAGTATTGTTTGTTCCAATCAGAAAACGCAGTGAGTACAATGCCGAAGCATCAGTGTATGTCATAGGATTCCCATTGACTCGAATCGCTACATTGGAAACGGCAGATCCTGAATAATATTTTACAGAACCTATAACCGTTTCGAATTCTTTGTTCCCAAGAAACAGATAAATTTTACCGAAATCCCTCCATCCTGCATCGTCATTCCAAGGAGCTGAAATGACAAAATCATCAGCTCCATCATGATTGAAATCCCCGGCAGTACTCACAGCATTGCCAACTAAGTCCCAAGCGTTTTCCCCATAAAAATAATCTACGATTCCACTCAGGTTTACGGAATTCTGCCAATCCTCACTCCTCCCCTTCACGAGATACGCAGTACCGGCTTCTATACCGTTTAGATCATTAGCATGTGCTCCAATAAGAAAATCAGATAATCCATCATTGTTAGAATCAAAATTACCTCCTAATCCAGAGCCAGCATGATCTTCAGTAGCTATACCTTCATAAGAAACATCAGCTTGAGAAAGATTAATATTTACCCAGTCTTGATTAGGTTTACCAAAAATCACATAGACTTTCCCCCGTTCGTAATCATATAGATAGTCACTGATGAGAAAATCGTCATAACCATCACCATTTACATCCCCACCAGCGGTGACCTTCCATCCTGCTGCTGAATTCATATCCTCCCCACTGAAGATGACATCAGCATTACTTAAGTTAAAATCATGAGCCCAATTCAAATCTTCTTTTCCAAATAATAAATACACTTTTCTTGCAAGATACGCTCCGATTGCGAAGTCAATGATTCCGTCCCCATTCACATCCCCAACTCCGCTAACCGAGTAACCAGCTAATCCCTGATCGATATCTCCGTGAAAAACAATATCCGCATTCGTTAATGGGATATGACGATACCATCCACTCGATTTCCCTTTGAAAAGATAGGCTTTCCCTCGATCTAGGTCTATATCACAACAATATGGAGCACTTATGATAAATTCATCACAACCATCTTTGTTTATATCTCCAATTATTGCTACAGATAATCCCGCCAGGTCAAAGCCCACTTCTCCATCAAAAGAAGCATCTGCCCTATCTTCAAGAATAAAATTACTTCCCCAATCGGGATTCGATTTACCAAAGACTAAATAAGCGTGACCAGGATTGTCCGGCACGTCATCATCCCCGGCAGGAGCACCAATTAGAATATCATCGAATCCATCACCGTTAATATCGCCTTTACCCCCAATATCATGTCCAACAGCATCATAAGCTTGCTTCCCCCAAAAACGAGCATCCGCATTATTTAAGCTCACATTAAATTGAAATCCACCCGATTTCCCTAATATTAGAAATGTACTTCCTGCATTATGGAGTTCCCCCGTCGAGCCAGAATTCGAATGGAAACTTCCAACTGCAAAATCATCATACCCATCTCCATTCACGTCACCAACCCCTGACAAACAATATCCCACACGCTCCCAGGACTGAGTCCCCAGATAAGATGCCACCGGTGACAAAACGCCTAACTTTCTAATGTCGCTTCTGTTATCAGAATTCGTAAATATCATCAGGAATGAAATAATTCCCAATATATTTCGATATCTTCGGCGAAACATCTTACACCTCAATCAAGCGTTCTTTTAAGAAGATATTTAATCCATTCTCGTTAATAACAATCATTTCAATAACATTACTTTCATACTTTTCACAGATCCCGTTGAAGCAATCGTAAGAATATAGATACCACTTGCTAATGTGATGCCCTTGTCAGTTGTCCCATCCCAGGTAAGGGAATAATGACCCGTGTTCAACGGTTTATTCATTAATTCTCGGACAATGGATCCTTTTTGGTTGAAAATGACAATTCGAATCCGGTTCTCCCGATAAACTTCGAATTCGAAAGTAGTAAAACTGTTGAACGGATTTGGATAGTTATTCTTTATTCGAAAATCACAGCTTTGGTCAAGAAAGGTCTCTTTCCACATGATCATCTTTTCACCAACCACTTCTTGGTTGAGTTGAAATGTATTTAATACGATTTGTATGGGAATTTTGGTGTCGTCAGAAATCCCGAATTTCAGGGAGATGAATTCTCCTTCCTCCTCTACCGGATCGAGACAAAAACCACCCAATCGAATGTTTCCATGGTCTGCTGATGAAAAAATATGGAATGATTTCCCAATGTCATTTTTTTCAACTCCAATAAGCCTCAAAACCTCTTCCTCATAAGTCAAAGCCAAATCAAATGAAAGCAGAGGAATGCTCCCTGTTATAGAAAAGAGTAGTGTTAAAGTATCACCCGCAACATGAGAGGAGTTGTTCCAAAGACTTGTAAAAAAGCTGTTTTCCCTCTGTTTCGACATTGAGGGATTCATATACCATCCACCATCTACATCTCCAACGATCATCGCCGTGTAATCCTGGTTTTCCTGAAGTCCATTGATATTATAATATACTCTTTCTTCCGGATTAAAAACCCAGCTACCTATCAGGTCCCCTCCTACATCAGTCAGACCAACTGCATAACGTGCAACCTGAACAGCATCGTACATCAGAACAGCACCGTCACCGTCTACATCTGAAGCACATCCTTGTAGGGAAGTAAGCCCATCCAATCCTACAACTCTTCGTGCAATAAGCGCTGCATCGTATGATGAAATCGTGAATTGGCCCATATCTTCACCGGCCGTTTTGGAGGGTGTAATAGTATGATTTGATCCGGTTTGCAGATGCGTTGAATACACAGCCGACATATCGGTGGAAGTCACAGGTTCTCCATCCACCTGGATCGTCACGTTAGAAACGGGAGATCCTGAATAATATTTTACAGAACCTGTGACCGTTTCGAATTCTTTGTTCCCAAGAAATAAATAAATTTTACCGAAATCGTGCAAACCTGCATCGTCATTGAAAGGAGCTGAAATGACAAAATCGTCAGCTCCATCATGATTGAAATCTCCGGCACTATTCACGGCATAGCCAGCCAAGTCACCCCCGGATTCCCCCAAAAAATAATCTAGGATTCCAATCACATTCACCGAATTTTGCCAACCCTCCCTTTTCCCCATTACGAGATAAGCCTCACCGGCTTCTGGACCATTCCGACTATTTAACGGCGCACCAATCAGAAAATCGGATAATCCATCATTATTTGAATCGAAATTACCTCCTCCTCCACTACCTGCACCTAGAGCAAATCCGATATAAGACGCATCCGACTGCGAGAGATCAGTGCTCACCCAGCTTTGAGTGGGTTTTCCAAAAATCACATACACTTTCCCCTGTGGAGTATCATAATGATTGTCACTGATAAGAAAATCGTCATAACCATCACCATTCACATCCCCACCAGCGGTGACCTTCCAGCCTGCAGTTGTATTCATACCCTCCCCACTGAAGATGACATCGGCATTACTCAAGTTAAAATCATGAGCCCAATTAAAATCCTCTTTTCCAAATAATAAATATACTTTACTCGCATGATACGCCCCAATTGCGAAGTCAATAATTCCGTCTCCATTCACATCCCCAACTCCACTAACCGAGTAACCGGCTAATCCCTGGTCGATATCTCCATGAAAAACAATATCCGCATCCGTTAATGGGATATGACGATACCATCCACTCGATTTCCCTTTGAAAAGATAAGCCTTCCCCCGATCCAGATATTGTTCATCACTATTTGGAGCACCCACAATAAATTCATCAAAACCATCTTTATTTATATCTCCGATTATTGCTACAGATAATCCCGCCTTGTCAAAGCCCACTTCTCCATCAAAAGAAGCATCTGCATTATCTTCAAGAATAAAATTACTTCCCCAATCGGGATTCGATTTACCAAAGACTAAATAAGCGTGACCAGGATTGTCCGGCACATTATCATCCCCGGCAGGAGCACCAACTAGAATATCATCGAATCCATCACCGTTAATATCGCCTTTACCCCCAATATCATATCCAACAGCATCATAAGCTTGCTTCCCCCAAAAACGAGCATCTGCATTATTTAAGCTCACATTAAATTGAAACCCACTCGATTTCCCTAATATCAGAAATGTACTTCCTGCATTATGGAGTTCCCCCATCGAGCCAGAATTCGAATGAAAATTTCCAATTGCAAAATCATCATACCCATCTCCATTCACGTCACCAACCCCTGACAAACAATATCCCACACGCTCCCAGGATTGAGTCCCCAGATAAGATGCTATCGGTGACAAAACGCCTAACTTTCTAATGTCGCCTCTGTTATCAGAATTCGTAAATATCATCAGGAATGAAATAATTCCCAATATACTTCGATATCCTCGACATGTCATTTTATACCTCTCCAAGCTCCAAAATACCCCTACTGATTTAGTTTTATTAAATACAATATACCTTTCAAACGTATGGCGCATAAGCATTTTATTATAATGCCCTATTTCTCTCATTCAAACTTGAGCATTTTCTTTGCTATGCACATTTCATCCGCCGTTAAAATATAAATATAGATACCAGAGCCTGTAGTCTTTGCGTTATCATCAAAACCGTCCCATTTTACCGAATATATTCCAACTGTTTGATATGAATTCACCAATGTTCTTATCCTTTGCCCAAGTGAGTTATAAATTTGTAAAGTTACTTGACAAGAGTGAGGAATTTGATATCGTATGGATGTCTCTGGGTTGAAAGGATTAGGATTGTTATGCATCAGCATGAAATTCGTGAGATTCGAGGAATCGGATTTGTCTTCTACTCCAACTTTTGGCTCCACTTTTCCGAAAACAAGATAGCAGAATTCGGTTACTTTTACATAAATGTAATCGAGATCTGCATCCAAAACTTCGAGTCTGACCCACACACCCTTCGATGTGGAATAAAAGTAGACCGGAATATCGATCGGATCTGTAACACTGGCATTGGCGAGATCTTCATCTGTAAAGGGAACGCGAATCGATACCGAATCATTGAACTGGATTCCATCAGGTCCAAAATGGTAGTACAAACCAATGCTGGCCACGGAATCAGGCAATTCAGGTAGATTATCCGCCGTCGCGATAGTAATCGTCGTCGTGTCATCCAATGCACCCACAGGAAAGGTAAGCCGTACATCTGTTGTACCATCCGTCATTTCACCTCCGAGTTGACCCACCTCATAGCTCTCGGTTATAGTGATCTCTGCAGTACCGACACCAAAGGTGTAGGTCTTATCAAGAGAATTTGCCGGATCAACATGGTCCTGACATTGAACCCTGACCGTGACCATGCTTCCTTCTTGAAATTTTCCTCCAGGATTATAATAGACTGTGTAACTTGGACCATGGGAGGTGATGGTCACTCGACCCCAGGTCTGATCTGCACCGTCAGCCACAATCTCAAAACCATTGACAGAAACATCGAATGAAGCGTTGACGCCGGTGCCGTCGTCTTTTATCCTGAATTGGATATCCGTATTTTTCGGTATCGCCGAAGCTCCCTCTACCGGATACACATCGGTGAGGTACGGTGGAGTAGTATCAGTTGACATGCCTTTACCGATTAAGACCACATCTTTTGGATTTTCATCCGGGTCATTGCATACAAATCGCAACATCGCGGTCTTGGCACCCACATTCGTTGGGTTAAAGCTCACAACGACATGATGGATTTCGCCAGGAGCCAGGGTAAACATCACCTGACCTGTATCAATATAGAACTGATCCGCATCAGCACCTTCTTTACTCAATGAGGTAATACCAAGCTCTGCCGTGCCCTCATTCGTTATTAAAAAAGTCTGGGATAAAGTCGAGCCTATAAGAACGTCTCCATAATCCTTTAGGGCGGGTTCTACAGCAATGTCTGGGATGCCAAAACAATTACCAGTTAATGCTACATCCAATGGATTTTCATCCGGATCATTGCTCTCAAACCGCAAAGCTGCTGCCTTGGCACCAGTGCTCGTCGGTTTGAAACTTACCACCACACTCCGGATCTCCCCTAAACCCAGGGTGAACGGAGCATCACCACTGTCAATACTGAACTGATCTGCATTTGTACCCGTCAGACTCATCAGGGCCACGTTCAAATCCGAAGTACCTTCATTCGTTATTGTATAAGTCTGAGATGAAGTCGAAGAGACAAGAACGTCTCCATAATCTTTCGAGGTGGGATCGACAGCAATGTCTGGGATGCCATAACAATTACCAGTTAACGCTACATCCAACGGGTTTTCGTCCGGATCATTACTCTCAAACCACAAAGTCGCTGCCTTGGAACCTTCAGCCGACGGATTGAAGCTCACCTCAACAGCATGCGTTTCACCCGTAGCTATTGTGAAAGGTACTACCCCACTGTCTATACTAAACTGATCCGCATGCTCGCCTGATAGCGATACTTCTGTCACAGTAAGGTCAGCAGTACCAATATTGCTCACCGTGAACGTCTGAGTAGAACTCGTACCTAAATGAATAGAGCCATAATCCTTGGAAATCGGAACTACCACAATGTCCGGAATACTGACACCATTCCCGAGAAACAGGTAAATTTTCCCAAAATCCACCCAGCCTGCGTCATCATTCCAGGGTGCTGAGACAACAAAATCATCGGCGCCATCACGATTAAAATCACCAGCACTGCTCACAGCATAGCCCACTCCTTGATCCTCAACCTCCCCACGAAAATAATCATAGGTTTCATTTAAATTCACAATACTCTGCCAACCGTCCCTCTTACCTTTCACGAGATACACCTCACCAGCCTCTGTACCATTCCTCGAATTACCAGGCGCACCAATGAGAATATCAGACAATCCATCATTATCGTAATCCAGATTACCCCCAAGCCCCGAACCTGCCTGTTCTGCAGCAGAACCCTGATATACCACGTCAGCCTGGTTGAGGCTTATGGAACTCCAGCCGGAACTTTTTCCAAATATCAGAAAAACCTTGCCTTGGCTCGAACTGCAATAAGGATCGCCGATGAGTATATCATCATAATCGTCTCCGTTCACATCACCTGCCGGGGCAATTTTCCAGCCGGCCCATCCATCATAGCGATCAGTCCCTTCAAATATAACGTCGGCATCACCCAGATCGAAAGATGTTCCCCAATCCAGGGTTGATCTCCCGAAGAGCAAAAACACCCGATCATTAGGTTCATAAGGCGCCCTATTCCCGATAGCAAAATCGGGGATTCCATCTCCATTCACATCCCCTACACCTTTTGTCGAATAACCCGCTCTGTGCCCCTCTACATCTCCATAAAAAATGGCATCCGCTTCAGTGACTGAAATATGCCGCTGCCAGCCCTGGGCTTTTCCCCTGAAAAGATACACCTTTCCACGATCCGTGTCTTCATCATCAACGAGAGGCGCACCAATGAGAAACTCATCATACCCGTCATCATTCAAATCACCGATGATGTCCACAGAATAGCCTGTCCAAATGGCATTCGCTTCTCCATCAAAAGAAGCATCTGCCTGATCTTCTAATGTGAAGTCATTTCCCCAGTTTGCCGATGCATTCCCAAAAACCAAGAAAACATGGCCCGGATTGCCGGGCACATCCCCGGCAGCTGCACCAATCAATATATCGTCAAATCCATCGCCATTAATGTCCCCCCGGTTTCCAATGTCCCATCCCACCGCATCACCATAATTCTTACCCAGGAAATGGGCATCGGCATTCTCCAGGTCGACATCCAGTTGAAATCCTGAGGATTTTCCTAATATTAAATATACGCTGCCTGCCTTTGCCTTGTCTTCAAGACCAGGTGTAAGGTTCGTATGAAAATTCCCAATAGCAAAATCATCGTATCCATCTCCATTGACGTCCCCTACTCCCGACAAAATATAGCCAACACGCTCCCCATGCTGAGTTCCCTCATAGGAAGCCGAATAGGACAAAGAAGAAGGTGCCGCGAATTGAGACTTTGGCTCACCGGTTTTGATGGTCTTCGATATCTTTTCTTGCTGAACCTGGCTAAACAGACCGGGAAGACTTAAACATATAATAACAAATATTCCAATGACCGTTCGTTTTGCTATTAATTTTATGAGCACGGTTATTATCTCCCCAATTCTTCGTAAAGCAACCTCTGTACGATACTCATGAACACGGCTCTCTTATTTGCTAAACTAACGAATGTATTTATTTAAAACCGTATTTTCAATAAATACATTCAACTCGTGTTTATCGAAAGTACGCAGCAATAAAAGGACCGCAACGTAGACCAACCCTATCAATAAAAAAGTGAGGACAAGGGGCAATCCGTTCAGCATGTAAAATCCCAGACAGGCGATTCCTCCCGCAATAGCCGGCTTGAGAATCACAGGATAGATCGGTATTCTAGTAAAACGCCTGTTGAGGTACACAAAAGCACAGAGAAATATGATAAATTCACCCAAAACAGTCGCCACTGCAGAGCCGTTATATCCGTATAGAGAAATAAGGATGATATTGAGTATAATCTTAAATAACAATCCAATGGTTCCCAAAGCCAGAATGACCTTCTGTCTGCTCATTGAAATAAGGGTCGCATTTAACATCCAATTCGCATACTGAAAAACGATGCCAATGAATAATATTTTTAACGTCAAGATAGCAGGTATATATTCATTTCCTAAAAACGACTCGATTACAAATCGAGAGAAAATGACTCCCCCAATTAAAACAGGGATCCCTATTGCAAACATGTATTTCACAGATCGAATGGCTAATCTTTGATGGTGTTCTCTATTCGTCGTGAATAATTCAGATAATCTCGGTAAAATAACCAGCCAAAAAATAGTGGGCAGAATCGTAACTCCTTCATAAAACCTAAAGGCAGCATTGTACATACCGACATCATCCAGACCACGCATCAATGAAAGCATGACCGTATCAATATACGAATATATCGTTAATATGACAAAAAAGAAACCCAACGGTAAGGCTTCTAACTGCAATTTTTTCATGAATCGAAAATCCAGTCTTAATCTAATCGGCGATATCTTCCATCTTAACACTAAAAGTGTCAACAACAAATCAACAAGCCTTACCGAAGAAAAACATATCGCAATGGGGAGAATTGCATGCCATTTAAACAGTACCGCCATTACTACGCCCAAGAGACAAGCCCGCTCTACAAATACTAAAATTGTATCCCAATGAAACTGATCATGAATCTGGAAAAAAATACGCATCGTAAATTTCATGTTCTTCAAAAACGATGAGGGTGCCAATACGTAGATGATCAACTTCGTTCGGGCATCGTATCCCAGTATATTAACCACACCGATCATCACAACGAATACAAAGAAAGAGAGTAATACTTTCCAGACCAGTAAATTGCCGATGTACTTCTCTGTAAACTCTTTTCTCTGTGAGACATTCCGCACGCTGATGTCTCGGAGCCCAAAATCGGTGAACATTTCAAAAATGGCAGCCACGCTTAGAGCGAGCGTGAAAATGCCATATTTCTCAGCCCCAAGGTGTCGCGCAATGGATGCCAATATAATGAATAAGAAAAACGTTGTCAGCACCGATATGCTGGAATAAAATAAGTTCTTAACAATGTTATATTTTTTTTCTTTCACTGAATATCTCGTTTTTCAAAATATTTATATACAATTTAGTCACTCTAAGACTAATCATAGTGTTCCCTTAACCACAGTTCTAAAACCATCAATGCCCAGAGACGATGGGAATGATTACGTCTTTTCAGCAGATGTTCTTCTATGTATTTGGATACCGTACTACCGTCGAAGAGGCCCCTCTTTTTTAAGCTCTCCGGAGTAAGTATATCCATCATAAAAGATTTCACCCTGGCATCATCTCGCATCCAGTTCTTTAAAGGAATGCTGTGACCTAATTTATCCTTCCGGTGCACAATTTCTCCGGGTAAGATGTCCTCCATCGTCTTTTTAAGAATATACTTCGTATCGGATCTTCCCCGTATCTTCATCATCGATGGAATCGTCGCTCCATATTGAATCAATCGCTCATCCAGCATCGGAAAACGGGATTCAATGCCGTAATGCCTGAGAAGATCCATTCGCCTCAAATAGAATCCCACGACTGTCTGATAGTCACTGTATAAAGATCGACTTAAATAATCCAGACCATCAGCCTCATCATTAATCATCAGCATCGTTTTATATGGGTCTCTGTCTTCCAATTGAGACAGCAACTCTCTATTCAGCAAATCGGCAATTTCATCTTGTGTATAGTAGATCCGCCAACGATGGGAAAGGAGAGACTGGGGAAACTGAATACTGATTGAAAAACGTTTCCATTTAACCCTGAAATCTTTCTTTTTCTCCGAATCCCGAAGTCTCAATCCCATCCACAGCATAGGATTCTTAATAAAGCCCGGTACCCGATCGATGAATCGACCGACTGGATCTGCCAGATACACGGGATGCCCCCCAAAAAGTTCATCACCACCATCACCGGTTAAGACCAAGGATACGTTCCCGTATGCTGCCTTTCCCAGAATATTTGTAGCGAGATTAATCCCCACATCGCAAAACGGTTCATCCATGAACTTCACCAGTTCCGAGATCGATTCCACTTCCTCTGGTGGATACTCTACCACAGTATGTTTCGTATGATAATAATCTGAGACGATTCCCGCATACCGAGACTCGTCAAAAGATTCCTTTCGACATCGATAGGAAAACGTATGGATGGGTTGCCTGGCAATACCACTCATCAGGGACACGACAGTACTGGAATCCATCCCCCCGCTCAAAAAAACACCCGGGCTGCTATGAGAATCTATACGGATTCGGACCGCATCCCGCAACATCTCAAGCAGCTTCTCTCGTACCTCCCTTTCATCCACCCGAGACAAATTCGCAAAGGACAGTTTCCAGAAGCGTTTGTTAATCGTCGCAGTTCCAGGACGATGGATCAAGATATGACCGGGCCGAAGTTTATGAATATCTTTAAAAACCGTTGAAAGCGACGGATTATAACAGTAAAGAAGGTACTGGTGAATCGCCTCTATATTTAATACCTTTTCCACCTCTGGATGGCCGACGATAAAACCAACAGAAGATCCAAATATGATTTTATGCTCATTTTCAAAGATGAATAGAGGTTCAATCCCGACTCGATCTCGTCCCAATAAGAAGACTCCGTTCTCCTCATCATAAAGGGCAAAAGCAAACTTACCCCTCATTTTTTCGACAAACCTCTCCCCAAACATTCGATAAAGAAGGGAAACGAGGTGAGCAGAATTCAAGGATTTCCCTTCCACGTACACCAATTTTTTCAGTTCATCAATATTGTAAAGAGTGCCCTGAAAGACAATAGAGTTGTATGATTTATCATCTCCATGTAAACAACATTCATTCGAATACAACTCTTGACAGGCAAAACCGAAATTCTGACGAATATATTGATGAGTCCTCTCGCGAGACCCATTTACGGCCTTCGCCATCCCTGTCAATGTATCTTTCCGAACATCTCGGTTCGAATTTTTATAATAAACACCCCAGATCATAATGCCCGTAAACCTCTCTCAGTTTTTATCATATCATTTGAACAACAAATACGACTTGTCATATGAACAGGGTTGAATCCACCTAAATGCCGACCCTTTAAACGTTCTTGAACAGGCTCTTTCAACCCGCCGAAATTTTGATCGGCCCCATTTATCCTGTATACCTTAAAATCGGCATTGGAATACTGTAACATATACAAATCCTTCACTCTCTCCACAAAATGATGGAAAAACGCCGGATCATTCTGGGACAAGATAATGTATGTTGCGTTAATGCCTTGAAAGTAGTCCAACAGTTCCCTGTCTTCTCGAGGATGATGATAGCAGGAGGCGCTTCGTTTTGTATATAGAGCCAATATTCTTGGATTTTTATAGATAAAAATGTCATCATCCGTTGTATGTTCTCTTATATGTTCAAATAATGCCTGGGTTTCCGGCTTAGCAACACCTTCAGTAATGTGTAAAAAATTTATATTTTTATATTTACATATGGTTGTGATGGTCATTACGATGCCTAATGTAATCAAAAGAACGGTTTTCAATCTGAGACTGAGCCGGAATCTTTGCGATAATCCCCATTGATCAACGCCCAATAGTGAATAAAAAATCATAAGGGGTATCACAGGAATTAAAAATCTTGCACCCTGGGGTGTGGGCCAAATTAAAATCACTGCGAGATATATAGGGATAAATATTTCAAAAATTGTCATTTTTTTCAGTCTTGTTCCATATCCAATAGCTGCCAATCCGGTTATCATTAAAAACAAGACATTGCGCAAAACGTTTAAACCCTGGGCACCACCATCCCAAAGCAAAATAAACGCATGTGTATATAATGCTGCATTTTTTAAAATATACTTTGGATTTCTAAAAAATTGATCAAAGTATGAAGTGTCTGTTTGGAAAAATATCGCTTGTAGCCCCACGAAAAGAATGAACAGGAGGGTGGCAACACCGGCAAATAGAGTCAGTTTACGGTTTTTTATGATATCGTAAATAAGGATGCACGGGATAAGTATAAATCCAATATTTCTTGTCCCATAAGAAAGATAAATAAAAATACTTACAATAACTGCGTAAATGAGTTGACCTCCCTTCGATTGCCGGGTGTCATATGCCTTTTGTATGAAAAAAAGACTGAGATAGACAAAAAATAGAAAAGGCATATCTGAGGCTACGTCATCTTTGAAGCTCCAGAAGAAGGGATTCATGCTAATGATAAGAATCGCTGCTATTTGATAGCCAAACGGCATTTCATTCCTGAAAATTAAAAACGCCATATATAGAGATGCCAAAAAAAACAGGATACATTCTATTTTCATTGCCGCCAAGTTCAGACCAAACCATTTATAGACTGGGGATAACAGCATAGGAAATACGGGCGGATATGTTTTCGGGCCCAATTGAGGATAAAATGGGTTATAAATATAACCTGTATTTCCAAATTCTCTGCCTTCTACGATATTTTTAGCATGGTGGATATACATACTAAAATCTCCACCTGGACGATTGCCCTCTCTAATCGTCGTTATGTAAAACAGCCCAATCAACACAATGACGAGTATGACCATAATCACTTTCATATATTCTCAAACCTGAAAATTATAAACCGTACTCCCCCAGCTCTATCAAGTGTTGTTTGATCGATACAAATTGGAATTCAGATAGTAATTGATTCAATTTTTTTTCCGTCCGGGTTAGATGGTAGTACTGAACAAATCGATGCTTTATCCCAATCGATAATTTCGGCTGACTGGGATCTAATTCCCAGGGATGTAAATACAGAAGCACCGTCTGATTTTCTTTTCCGTTGATTTTTTTGATGGCATACTTAATAAACCAATATGGAAGCGCTCGAAAATAAAAACCTCCACAGAATGGGATCCTTTTCCCGAATATCTCTAACACAGACGGGGGAATCTCGATGATTTCTTTCCCGGGCTCAATTTCGATTTTATTGAGAAATCTTGGATTTGAAAGACTACCGTATAGAAAAGTTTTAAATGGAAACTGACTTGAATCATATCTGATTCCGTTTTCATACAATATATCCCATACCCAACCGGTTTTTTCATTCAAGGACCAGGATGGCGCTCGATAGCCAATGATTTCATCCTGGATGATATCTTCAATAATGTCCTTCGACCGTACCAAATCATCGGTAAATTCTCTTCTATTCAGGCAATAAACGACTTGGTGACCATACCCGTGTGAGGCGATCTCATGTCCATCTTTCTTCATTCTCTGTACTATCGCAGGAAATCGTTGGGCGATATACCCTAATACAAAGAAAGTTGCCTTATTTCCCGTTTGTGATAACATATCAAGAATTTTTATCGTTGGTTTTATCACGCGGTCCTCATATTGATCCCATTGAGAGTTATCAGTACCGACCAAACTTGGATGATACCAATCCTCTATATCAAAAGTAAGTAAATTTTTCATGTCTTTTATATTCTATCTGTATATAACTCAATTATTTAACTATGACTCAAAGAGTCGGGAATTTCCTGTTCAAGACCATATTTATTCAACCGATACAGTTGTATTCCTTCTCTCCATGCGAATCCCATACCGAGTAGAAAGATGGGCACGTTATGAATTCCATGTACTAAAAGTGCAAACACCAAAGCCGGACTCGCAGAAATGCCAAACAGGCCTAATGAAATCTGACAAAGCCAATGGTATGTACCAATATAACCCGGAGAAGAGGGGACCACAACACTTATCGTTGTGATGATCAACACGACGAAGGGTGCGATCCATGGTAAATTAAATTCAAAGGCCAAGAAACCAAATATCAAGGAAAATAAATAACATGCCCAAATAGAAAATGAAAGAAAAACAACAATAAAATAATGTTTCCAATTTTTCAAACCCACAAGCCCATCTATAAAGGAAGATATCATCTCCATAAGCCTATTCTTTAAACCTGAAGGCAGCGGTTTTAAAATTTTTCTAACCACAGCAATGGTTTTTTCTGTTTTCTTTTTTAATAAGAGCATGAATAAAAATAACAACCCAGTACCCAAAAACATGAAATAACCACTTTTATTTACCCAATCCGGAAATGGGTAGATAATAACAGTAAAGGCCATGAGTATCAACAAGGAAAACATATCAATGATTCGTTCTGTCACAATTGTTGCCAGAGTACAACTCGTGGGAAGAGATTGTTTTTTCCCAACGACATAGGCTCTGAGGAGTTCGCCGAGATGGGCCGGAAATATAATGTTTGCCGCATAACCAATAATGAGAGAAGAAAAAAGGCTGCCAATACCAATGTGTTTGATCGGAATTAATAAATATTGCCATCTCAAAGCCCTTAACCAATCACTCAATAGTACACAACCAAACACCATAATGAGGTAGAAATAATTGACACCTCTGATGGCGACCATCATCTGAGAAAAATCAACCTTTCGAAAGGCAAGAGTCATACATATAATACTCACAAAAATTCCGAGTGTAAGTTTTATTTGATTATTATATTTTTTCATGCTGTTCTAAACCAAAAATCAACCATTCCAAAGTGGTAAAAATTATACATTATCGTCTATCACGGAACATATCGTGTCCAGATGACTCTGATTCAACCGATAGTGAGTCGGTAAAGTTAAAATCCTTTGGGAAACAAACTGTGCAATGGGAAAATCTCCACAACTTTGAGCAATTTTCACAGTCACATTATATGGACTCATCCTTGAAACGCCCAGACCCAATCGATTCAACTTATTATAAACTCTGCCACAAGAGTCCGTATCTTTAAAGAGAACCGGAAACCTTAAAAAGACGGGTTCATGATTCTCCGGTATCTGAGGCAATAAAATATTATTTATATGCGAAAGTTCTTTTAACAGATAATTTCCATTTTTTGTCCTGACCTCATTGATACGATCGACTTCTCTAAAGATGAGGGAAGTATAAACCACCTGAAATTTCGATAATGATTTTACTTCGAAATCTTCCTGTGTACGCTTGTATTCCGGATTCAGGGATGTCCTTTCTATGAACCACCAGAGAAAAGATTTTAATATCAATGGATAAGCGACCATGGTCGCCATTGCACGAAATTGCTCAAAGGGGGTTTGGGATGATATTCGGTCGATGATTCTATCCAGTGAATTCAAGTAGTGTTGATTATTTATGAGAATAACGCCCCCGTTATTCGCCGTTATCACCTTACCCTTTCCCAGACTGAAAAATGTAAAATCTCCAAAGCTACCCACTGTTTTGCCATTTATTTTTGCTCCAAGACTCTGGGCGATATCTTCGATTGTTGTGATATCGAACTCCTTTCCGGCCAGGACAATATCTTCGATGCCGCATGGTATTCCAAAAAGGTGATGCGCGACGATGGTTAATGTCCTGTTGTTCATCAATTCGGTGAGGTTTCGCTCTTTCAAACCGAAATTTGCTTCATCGATGTCACAGAACCTGGGTTCCAGACCAGCCTTTCGAATGGCGAAATAGACTGTCGGGCAGGTATAGGCCGGAAGGATAACTTCTCTTTTTTCGGAATGTTCCATTAGAGATGATATCAAAATAAACAGCGCCGCCCGTCCCGATGAAACCCAAAAGAGGATTCGAGAACCGAAGTAATCCAGGACAATTTGATTTAACTGCGCACGATCCTTTGGATCCAAACGACTCAACAGCGCCTTGAATAGGGCATTCATCGCAATAGGAACCGCGACAGGTGGTAAAGCGGATATTTTTTTCAAACCTCTCATTCGTCAATGATTTCGATTCAATACTCCGGAAGATATTTTACCAATTTCGGCCCAATGGCATTGGTCAACCGGAGGGGTATCTTTTTCCATATTCTTATTGCCGGAACGTATTTGTTGTTGACCGCATCAACCAGAGGCATCTCCTTCGTTTTATTTAAATAGTACTGATAATCCAACATTAACGGCACCGCCCCCCATTGCTTTTTAAAATTGAAGGTTCCCGTGTTTATCGTAGATCGGCCCATGTCAAAAAATTCAAAACCGTTGTTGCAACCATATTGAATGGCTTCCCAATACATCAGATTATTTGGGCAGTATTTGTTATATTCCCAAAGAGAGGCTGCCCAAGGATCGGAAATACAATTTTTATACTTAAAAAGAAACATTCCAGCGATGGCCTTCTTTTCTTTCCAAATAGTTAATATATCAGTATTTATTGGAAAGATATCCAATATCCCGCTAAAATATTTCCTCGGTAAAACCGGTGTTCCGAGCCTTCTCATATTTGTGGTATATATATCATAGAATTGGTCGAAATAATCCTTTGAAAACAAAACATTAAGTCCATATTTTTGTGACTTTCTTACTTGATTCCGAGTTTTTGCTTTCAGGGAATTCTGCCAAACATTTTCCGCTGATTGATTCAACTTTAAGAACATAGCCACATGAGTGTCTGTACCTTTTAGATTGTCGAATCTCTTTGCTAACTGTTTTATCTGTAAATACTGTACATTTAATTCTTTTGCGATAGCGATAGCCTTACTGAGAAGAGTGAATTCCGAAACCTCATCCAGAGCGAAAATTCCTGCATAATTAAGAAACGGAATAGAAATCAAGAATCGCCTTTGGAAAATATCTTTCATGAGACAAAGGGGCAAGACCCCTCGTATTTGTCCACCATCATCAATGGCCATGAGATAATAACTCTTATAGTGAAATACATCTTCCAATATGGACTTCCAGCCGATCAGATGATGAAAAGAACCATCGCACTGTGTGGTTATGAATTCGTCCCACCGCTTCTTATATTCATCCGTATAAAGAATCACTTTCAATGAAAAACCCAAGCTCCTTTCTATTTATAGTATTACGAGAAAAGTCTTTGTTTTTTTTTACATGAAATTCATATCGATAACTCACAGCAAATAATTTCATGATGCTGGATGCAAGATACTTGAAACAAATTTACTAATCATTCGGTTCGATGGATGATTTTTTATTCATTCATAATTCATCATTCTCAATTCATAATTGCGGCTTCGCCGCGCTGAGTTTTATCAACAAGCTGTTTCAATAATGAAAGTTCCTGTACCAGAGTTTTATTCTGATCTTTTAACTTTGTTAATTCAAAAGAAAAATGTAAGAGGATGAGAATAAGGAAAAATATCGCAATTAAAAAGTACAGTGCCGGCGGATAATCAATCCCAATAAAGTAGGCGATTTGATCCGCAAAGTTCTGCCAGATCGAAGTCACTAAAATAATCAAACTCACACCCAACCATAAAATCGAATACTCGATTCCCATTCTACGTTTTCGTATCTTATTCAATACGAAGAAAAAAAGTAAAAAACTTAAGACGGCGATGATTATTCTTGCTTTGAAAGGCATTTCTGGGTTCTCCTTAAGAATGTTCTGTGTTGGCCAAACAAAACCGTAAATATGGAAAGAAACATCTTAACAACATAAAAAAGGGGTCTTACCCCGCTGTGCATCGATTTACCACTGTCATCTTCATACATAATAACCGGTATCTCGGCAATCTTAAAACCAACATTATTCAATAGAATAATGATATCTGCATCCGGATAGTCTGAAGGATACAGGTTACCTCTTGCAAAAAGTTTGATGACGTCTCTATCCAACGCTTGATACCCCGATGTGGGATCTGTTATATTCTTTTTAATGAATATGTAAATTAAAAACCGAAAGAATCTCATTCCGATTTTTCTAACCATTGGTGCTTTATAACTCCGCAAATGTCCTAAAAATCGGGATCCGATCACGACATTGCAATCTGTATTCCGTAACGTGTGAATAAGGTTTTCAATATAATTCGGATCGTGTTGACCATCACCATCCATCTGGACGGTTATATCAAAATCATTTTCATATGAATACTTATATCCTGTTTGAAGTGCCGCGCCGTAACCCAAATTAGCCACCAATGAAATAACTGTGGCACCGGCTTTCCTGGCCACTTCGGCGGTATCGTCGATTGAACAATCGTCCACTACCAGAATCTCATCAACCAGATTCAGAGATTGAACCGTATTTACGATAGTCCCGAGTCTTTTTCCTTCATTATAAGCGGGAATAATGACCAGACATTTCTGATTTTTACGATTATTATTCATGATTCGGAATATCGATACAGTGTTAAATGACCAATGGTTTTGAGAAATTGAAAGCGACCTGCGTACTTTTCTAAAACCGGTTGGAGACAACTTTTTGTCAAAGGACGTCTTGGATCAAACACAATGACCGATTCAGGAAATTGGGAAATATAATGATACACTTTGTTAACATCCCTGGATACAGGAAACATGGTCACCGGTAATTCTGTTTCAAGGGCATACCATCTGGGATCATCTGCAATAATGATTTCATCCGATTGTACATGTTCTTTCAGCCACTTCACCGTAGTTTTATATGGGGCGAACATCTTCTTTGGATTCATATCCGTAAATTTATATCTATAAATTTCAACGCCGGCCTGACATATATTAACAAACAAAACGAAAGTGATCAAACCATATAAAACCGATCTGGCCGTTCTTAATTTGTTAAATACTCTCTTCAAAATAAGAAGTAGTCCCATTGAAAAATAAAAAACCAGAAATGGAGTAATCGGCATGAGATAACGATAAACTTCATAATGGAACCAAATAATCGACATAATGGCTAGATAGAAAAATACATAATACTCAATGAATGACGGTTTCCGGCTGACTCGTGATATAAATCCAATGACAATAATAATGAAAAATAATGACCCCACAACATACAGTGATAGATTGAGAAATTTTTTTAAATGGGGATATCGATACTCAATCGTCTCATGCCAACTTCGTCCTAACAACAGGGGTTCCATCTTCATGATGAAATGGCGCCCGTTCTCCAGCATTCGACCGATGATATCACCGAAATCGGCCTGTCCTTCTTCCTGGTAATATAAGTTTTTGGATAAAAACTGCTCCTGATACCCAATTCCTTTCTCTGGTTGGACAAGGAAATATGCGGTCTGGTAAATGAGAATCGTCGAAAACAGAATAATCCCGATCCATTTCATTCTCGCCCAATGTTTCCGCTGATGAACAATTGTATATTGAATGATGACAGCAATCGCAGCACCAACGAGAGAAATCGCCACTGACCTGAGTAAAAGTGAGAACCCGAGACATAGTCCGATAAAAAAGATTTTCTTATTATCCTCGCACCGATCCTTTTCTACGATAAACAGGATTATAATAAGAAAGCTGATGACCATATAGGACCATTCAGTATAAACGACTCTTGAAAATACAATCGTCGTCATAGAAGAAAAATAAATGGCCGTAATTAAAAAACTCAACCAATAATCGTTTGACTGGATCTTAATAATCTTGAACAAAAGAATTCCAGCCCCCAAAACATATAGAATGACATAGAGTTTTAGTACCAGTAAGTTTTTACCAAAGAATAATATGACGGGGATGAGCAGTAAAGGCCAGCCAGGGGGGTCGCTTTTCGTACAGTAATTGGCTTCGGGGGTATAAATCCAATTCGGATCATTATAGGAATGATTTGTGATGAGAGAATTCGCTTCTAAAATGAACTGGGCATCGTCACCATCCATTCTTTCCCATTCCCCATCCAATTGGATGATTTGGACTGCTACAGCAAAAAGGACTAACAATAAAAACAATCTATTCTTTTTGACCATTACTCTCATTTTCAGAATAGCCATTCGAATGAAAAATACTTATTCTGTCGATTCTATCTCTAAGTTTGACTAACTGTTTCTCCCATAAAAAATCTTTCTTCAAATCCTCAAAGTCACACATATCAACAGGATCATCCTCACCCAAAAATCGACAAATTTCTTCGGGAAATTGCTCAATATCGCAGACAGTAAGAC
>Ga0114922_10000784_pt1 | contig 30605 bp, 17 predicted proteins | sample AartaG_FD_100975 | JGI IMG/M metagenome (GOLD analysis project Ga0114922, IMG submission 100975) | Deep subsurface microbial communities from Aarhus Bay to uncover new lineages of life (NeLLi) - Aarhus_00045 metaG | ecosystem: Environmental > Aquatic > Marine > Oceanic > Sediment | place... | reverse complement strand
GTGCCGTTGGTTTCGAATCCATCCTGCCAGGATAGCCAAATCCAGTTCGGATCATTATCAGCGTACTGCTCAAAATTATCCACGACGATCCACTGTGTGGTATGAAAACTCCACACCGCTCCATGGTGAAAGACGCGATTGTCGCCGTCATATTCATCAATACGCCAGTAATACGTCTTGTTCGGGTCCAGCGGGCCCGGATTAAAGGTCGTCTCCATGGTGAACGCGCCCGTAGCCACGGGCGCATTGTTCACATCCTCGAAGGTCTCACTGAAATACGCGTAGTGGATCATCGCTCCGAGACCGGCATTCCAGTTCAATTGGACATCCCATGTCCCAAGAATCAGCTTGCCAATGTCTGCCGGAACCGGATTCCAGGCCGTTGGCGGTGCTATAGTGAACTCCCAGACCTCTCCCTTCCAGGGACTGTCCGGATGGGCTTCATTGACCTCGTCCACGCGCCAGTAGTAGGTCGTATCGGTTACCAATCCATCCGGAATCGGGGTCCCTATGCTACCAACCACCTGGAAGGTATCCGTGGTCAGAATCGGTTCAACCGTGCCTTCATTAACATCATTATAGTCGTCGCTGATAAACAACTCATGCATAGCTGAAGAGCTGCCCGGTTGCCACGTCAAGGTTGTCCATGTATTTGCGACCGTATCACCTGAGGCCGGTTGGGGATATGCCGCGAAAGGCGAATCATTACTGTCCGCTGGTTCATTACTGTCCGCCGGCTGCGCTATAACCAAGCCGGAAAACAGAAACAGCCCCATAAATACTATCCCAACCTTCTTCATCATTTATTCTCCTAATCCTAATCTACATCATAACTAAATGCACATTCTTGAGAAATCACTTTATGAACACTGATATGCTTTTCTTCATAGGCATTTCCTCCATCGACTTCTAATCAACTCGGATTTGCCATTTACACTATTCTTGAAAAACTCCTGCCTGCCACAAGTCCCATAATACCAGAATCTCATCTCAATTTCAAAAGTTTTCTGACAGGTTCAACAAAAAACACCAAAAGAGCTGGGCACTTACGTCAAGAACCCGCTTTTTTTTCTCTTTTTCCTACTATTTTGGCACACCGCGACCGTTGCCCTCCACTCCGAAACCCTGTTTTTAGCAGTGCCACACCTCGTTCTGCCCTCCTAAGAAAATGAACGGTTTTCGTATTGTGAGGGTTGAGATTGCCACAGTCGCCTGTGGCTCCTTCGCAATGGCATTGTTGGCCCATTTTCTTTTGCATACTTCGTGAGAATCAGGTCAGGTGCTCGCAATGACCCCATTAGAGTAAATCCCCCGACAGTGCCGGGGGCTAAATACAACCACTGGCGGGGCCAGTGGTTGGAGAGTAGAATGAAGAATTTAGAATTTGAGAATGTAGAAGGTGCCTTATAGGCACGTAAGTATTTGCTTGCAAAGACAATTCGTATTTCGTATCGCGTATTGCATATTGCGGATTTGGTTGGCACAGAGACTTAACGGTGTAACTAAGCAAGGATGTACAAAGTTAAATGGTAAAACTTAGATCGCCGAGTAGACCTGAGCTACCTAACGTCCAAATCGAAACTCTCCGAATGACTGTTAAATTCCGGGGCGTACATACACTGGATGCTGGCAATGCCTGTTTGGTATTCTCCCTTGTGTTGGATACGGCTGCTGTATTCAAAGACATAAACGCCTTTGGGTAGATAGTCCATGAAAAAGTGCGTGGCGGTGTCACGCGTGCTTTCATAGTAGGCCAGGCCGTCCTGGTACCGGTAGCGACTGAGGACATTGACCGGTTCGGTGCCGCTGCCCCGCTGGTCTTTGAGGTGGACGTATTCCATATCGCGGTCCACCCACAATTCGATGCGTACTACCAGCTCGTCGCCCACGGCAAGCGGACCCTGGACCGGCTGCAGTACCTGGCCCTGGGCGGTTGTGTTCTTGACGAACAGGGTCTTCCTGAGCTGCAGCGGTGTGCCTTCATAGGGTGTGACCTTGCTCATATCCTCAAGATACTGCCAGTGCACGCTGCCCCAACTTACGCCCTCGTCAATCTTCCTGACCGTGATCCTGCCCATGTCGGGCTGGATCTCCTGGCGGATAAAACGCTCTTCGTAGAATCCGGTGCCCGCCTCGACCTGTTCGGGCTGGATCCATTGGCCTGCCAGCGCCACCTCGACCAAGGCGTCGGAAGCGAGAAAATCGGCACCTCTGAGGAGCAACCCATAAATCGCATCGGCTGTAGCCTTGGTGGTCCTCCAATCCTGGGTCTGTTTCTGTTTGAGCAGCCAAACTCTGCAATCCTCGACCGCCTGTGAATCGCCTGATACCTCGTCAAAAGCCTCAATCATCAGGGCCTGGGTTTCGATGGGCGCGCGATACCACCACCAACTGCGTTCGAGGTCCCGCCAGTACATGCCGAGCTCCTCGTCGGTAACACTATGTTCCCGGATGGACTGCATGATTTCGTCGGGGACCTGCCGATCACCAAAGCGTTTGAGGGCAATGGCCAGGTGGGCCTGGGACTGGCGCCATAGTTGGAGCCAATACTGACGGGCCTGGCCGAGCCAGTAATCGAGGGCCTCCTGGTATTGGGTGTCCACAGGCTTGTCGGCCAGGAAGAAGCTGCGCCCGTACAGGTAGAGCGCAATCGTGGAGCTAAGATGGTTATCGTTTTTATCGCTGTGTTCGAGGATCCAGCGGTACCGCTCGTCCACCCACTTGTCCAGGGCGTCGAGTGCCTTGATCGCGCAACTGACGTCCATCTGCCGGACGCCCAGGTGACGCAGACGCCCGAATCCCGTGGTGATGTAGAGCGTAATGTATTTATTACCGCTGCAGCCCGGGAACCACGGCCAAAGGCCGCTGTCCAGCTGCATCTGCTCGAGTTTGAACAAGGCGCGCGAGGTCTCGTCGAGGAGCCGGTTCTCGTCGAACAGGACGCCCACGTTCTTTCGAGCTTGAGATTCCGCCTGAGCCTGTCTTAGCCAGGGGGTCTCCTCAAGGGCTACGGCCTTGAGGTCTTCGTTCTTTTCCAGGGGGCTGTCCAGGGCCGGTGTGGCCTTCCACTGGTCAAAGATATGCCGAATCTTGGGGTCTGCGTTGGCTATGTAAGAGGCCAGGGTATTGGCATAGAGCCGGTTGAAGATCTGCTCGCTGCATTTATACGGATATTCCATCAGGTAAGGCAAGGCCATGACTGCATACCACGCAGGCTGGGACACCATCTGTACAGTGAGGCTCTGGTGACGCAGAGTCTGCGACTGGCCTGAGTTGAGCAGCTTGGTGAATTCGAATTCTTTCGTCTGCGGGCCACGCACGGGCAAGGGCAGAGATTCGGTCACCAGAATCCGGCGGCTCAATACGGGCAGATATCCCTCCTCACCGTCACTGAGCCGGCTTGTGGCGCCCACGGCTCTGTATGTGAGGAAATCGCACTCATCGGGTACGGTTAGACGCCACGAGTACGTGCGGGACTCCTGGCTGGGCACGTCGAAAGCCTGCTCCGGGGACTGGTTGCCCAATGCCTCGTCACGGGATTGAAGGGTGCGCGCATCGGCCAGCGTGAGGCTCACATTGCCCGTCTGGCGAGCAGCGGATTGGTTGGTGACCTTGACCGTAAACTCGATGGTGTCCCCTTCGCGCACGAACCGCGGCGGATTGGGCTCGACCATCAGGTCTTTAGCTGTGACGGTCGTGCCTGTCAAGAAGCCGCTGCGCAGTTGGTTGTCATGGGCAAAGCCCAGGAACCGCCACTCGGTCAGGGCCTCCGGTATTGTAAACTCGATCCTGACCTCTCCTTCGGCATCGGACACAAGGTGCGGGAAGAAGAACGCGGTTTCGTCGAGGTTTTTGCGTGCTGACACCTGGTCCAGGTCCGGAACGGGTGTGGGGGCCTGTTTCGTATCTGCCTCGTCTTCCGAGAACCCCTCTCTTCCGGAGGCTGGAACGGGATAGCCGGAAAAACCGTAGCTACTGATGATCTCATCAGGAAAACGGCGGTAGGAGAACACTGCATTGATGTACTGTACACTCCAGTCAGAAAGAACGGTTCTGAATGAGAGCGCGCTGTTCTCGAATCGGCTGGACAATCGGCTCGACTCGCGACGAAAGCCGCCGAAACCCTGTATCCAACCGTGCTGGAGATACTGGTCCAGGGATGCGTCGTACATTCCTGCCATCATCTCGGCGACCGCTTTACTCGCATCCGGCCCTGTGATTATCGCGGTCCAGACTTCCTCTTGCCCCGGCTCCAGCAGAGATCTAAAACGCTCCCACTGTATAGTCAGTTGCTTATTGGTCCAGGGCACGTCCACGATCCGCTCACTCACATAAGCCCGGTTCTCGCGGACATACGTGACGCGCAGTGTGAATCCGCCGCGCATTTCCTCTGTAACCTCTTCTTCAATAATCTCCTGGGTTCGGTCCGGGTCCGTCCACCACGCCCGAAGCAACTCACCGCGGCACTCCAGCTCTACAAAGGCCCGGCCGGTGTTATACCCTGTGCCCCACAGGGCCACGAACAATTCGCCCGGCTCAAGGGACCATCTTGGCGCGGCAAAGTGATTGGCCACACGCACGCCAAAGAGTCCGGCTTGGGGATCCACCACGTGGATGGTGTGCTGGGCAGCGACCGGCTTGCCGAAACGGTCCTGAGTCTGCAGCATTGCGCGATAAGCACCGGCCTCCAGGACGACAGGGAGTGTAGCTTGGCCTTGGGCATCGGTCTGGAAGGGGTGTTCGCTGATCAGGTCTGCCAGTTCCCAAATATCCGGGTCGGATGGATCCGGCTGCGGCCCCGTCGCTCCCAGCTCCGGACGGATTACTTTATCCGGCTGTTTCAAAGTATAGATCTGGACCAGGCCTTCGGCAGGCTCGGCCTGACCGTCGATGGACTGAGTCGTGATGGTCAACTGCACCGCTTTATCCGGCGTTTGCCATGTGTCTGCATAGATGGCGGCCTGCAATGCGGTATATCCTGCACGAACGATGCGCTCGTCCGAGCGTGTCTCGCCCGTGGTGTCGGTCACATCCGCGTGGACACGGTACTCAAATATCGGCTCATTTTCCTCCAGAATAGACAGATCCGGTTTGGCCGTGAAGAGGATCGAAAACGAGCCGTCGGTTTCTGTGACTGCGATGCCATGGGCAATGGCCTGTGCTTCTGCCGTAGGGTAGCTCCAGCAGGCCCACCAGCACCAGATGGGAAAGCGCACCTGCCGCACAACGCGCCACGTAACCTGGGCCCCACCGATCGCCGCTCCGGTGTACGCCGTGGCCTTGCCCGGCACGACGACCTCGGTGTCGAGCCTGGGCGCCTCCGTGGGCGGTTCGAGCTGAACCTTGAACTTGGGTCGCTTGTATTCCTCTATGTTGAAGTATGCGGCCCCCCAGGGACCGTCCTGCACTCCCAGGGACATCCGGCCCATCAGGCGGTCTCGAGGGGCCGTGAAGCTGCCGCTGAAGGCACCGTAATCGTTGCATTGGTGCTGCTGCCTGGCAATCTCCTGACCGTTGACATCCCTGAACACGACGGTCAGCTGCCTGCCGGCCAGGGTCTGGTAGTTGTCGAGGATCGTGTCCGTGCGGATACAGATCCCTTTGTAGTGGATAGTCTGTCCCGGACGATAGAGCGACCGGTCGGTGAAGAAGACGGTCTGTTCGCTTGGTGCCGGATCGCTCCATCCTGAGGAAGTGTTGTACGTGTTCCCGCTGGCTAGTATATGGCCCCCATGTTCTGCCACGATCAGGAATGAAAGCCAATCCTGCCCAACATGCGAGAAGCCGAATAGGCCGTTCTCATCGGACAGTGTCTGATCGGCCGGCCAGTACTGCTGGCTTGTGTGGTCGTACGTCCACCGCGTGACCGTTGCATCGGCAAGGGGTTCGCCCGTCCGAGCGTTGAGCACAAATCCCTCAACTACACCGTCTTGATGAAGGCTGCGCACGACCAGCGCCAGGTCACTGACCCAGATGGGCGCCACACTGACCTTGTTGTCGTTCTTCTCAAAGGAAGGTTCGTGGCTGGCGATCAGGAAGTAGAAGCCCTTGTCCAGGCCTTCAGGTGCGGGCAGTACCTCGGTACGCTGCTGATAGTCCAGGGTGGCAGGCAGGTCTGCACTCCACTCGAGCACCGGTCGAATCGCGAGCAGGGTTTCCAGCTCTTCATCGTTGATATACTTCCAGGCTGATTGAACCCAATCCTCGACTGAAAACGGCACAGCCCTAAAAAAAACCCGGGTCACATTGCGGTAGGTTACATTTATGTCCGGCAGCGGATCGTTCCATACCCGCTCGGTCTGGATCGTGGCGGACCTGGCCTCGATCTGTTGGATAAAGTTGTAGCACATCGCGCCGCCGATGCTACCCGGGTATATATCCCACCCCTGGCCGGCCAATGCGTGTGCCTGGACATAGTCCCCTTGCCCGTGCACTACTCTGGCCCACTCGTACAGTGCCCGGGCGGCTATCTCGTGGTCTGCCCACTGGTTCACGAACCGCTCCAGGGCTGTGATGTACAAGGCAGCCTTGTCAGGCCCCAGGGCCTGGTTGTAGCCGAACGTGAGCCGGTGCAAATCGGCGTCAATGAATGCGGTTTTGTCGGGGTCGTCTTGATGGAAGGCCATTAGAGCCTGATAAAGCCAGATGGCCTTTAGCTTGGCAGATTCCGTATCCGCAGTCACGGGCTCCCATTGGAGGAACTCGGCTGCGGGCGCAAATATTGGGCTGTCGGCCATAAACTCAAAAGTATCTTGTGGTAATACTCCGGCCTGTTCACCCGCACTGTAGAACGAAAGGGCCTCATGAGCCAAAAAGTCGTATAGTGTCGGCCGGTATGTGTCCGGAACGGTCCCCTTTTCCAGCAGATCGTCATACTCTTCTATAGGAATAGCCTTGAGCTGCTGGTCCGCAGACAGGGCTATAGTAAAGTGTAAGTCAATCTCTGCCAGTATACGAGGCAGGTCCCAGGTCGTGAAGTCCGCTCCCGGCGGTTCGGCGGTCTGAGTCCGCTGTATGAAGCGCCAGCGGTTCTGCTGGAAGTACTGCCAATACCAATGGGCCAGGATCGTCTCCATCACGGGTTTCATCGGGTCCGGGGCCTCGGCAATCTCGGTCTCGAGGCGGACGATCATTTCCTCAACCTTGCCCCCTTGAATCCGGCCCTCCAAAGCGATCTTCAAACAGATGCCCTTAGTGGCCTCGGCATGGGCCTCATCCTGCAGGGCCCCGGGGATTATCTGGTCCAGAATCCCAATGGCGGTCTGGGGCAGTCCCCTTTCAATCGCATCGTCCACCTGGCTCCACAGGCTGTCCCGCGGTCCCGCCATAGAGACATTCACTGCAATCCCGATGATCGTGGCTGTTAAAATTTGCATCCATTTCATGGTGAAGCCTCCCGCTACAGGTTCTCGTCAACTAAGCTATAGAAACCGCGGATTACGATGATTAGCAAGTAATTTGTCTCTAAAAAAATACTATATCACATTTTAATACATATGTCAATATTCGAGACTGTATGTTTTGTCTGATTCGCTCTCTTTTTTGTTAAAAATAGGCAATTTTTCCCTACCGATAAGCGATCGCGATGTGGAATCCGGCTGGCCCGTATAGCAACCTGGTGCAAGCTACCTGGCTCTATAGTTTCATACGCATGAAACTCGGGATATTAAGCTTTGATGGACCTTATTTCTCATAACTAAGGCAATAATGAAGTGTTAAGCTCCAAGGAAAAATTCAAGAGAATCCGAAAAAAGGCTTAACAAAGCATGGCAAAGAATTACGATAAAAACTTGTTTTTAGGTCAAATAAAACAACCTGTCCCGAATGACCTGAAGGCTTTGTTCCATCAGGGCAGGCTCTGCAGAACTCGTAAATCCAACTGAAATTGCCGGCAATAGCGCTGCGATTAGTACGCTTCGCAAAGCATAATGCTTGTACGGCATATTAAGACTCCTTTCAATTCCGCCGGCGCTATCTGTCAACGTCCATCTAATATCCTAATCTGCCCCACGTGACCCTTTGCAGCCTTTGCAGGTCATACAAGCCATCCTCGGTCTGCGGTTCGTAGTCCTCTTCCAGCAATTCACGGAACCCACTATAACTAAGCACTCGGGGCATTTCCACGGTCTCACGGCCCTTCCATTTCCAGTACTCGGCGTGTCCGTCTGCCATCGAGAGGGTCGCACCGTCACGATGGTGTATCGGAGGGGGACTAATCCGCGGCCATCTTGGATAAAGATAATGGACATAGAAATCCGAGCTTGTCGGCTTCTGGCCCATATCCACAAAGACCGCCCGCTGGGCCGCACCGGGGCTGCTGATATCCGTAAGTCTGGTAAGTTTCAGTACTGTACGCCTGACTCGTACGCCGGATTCTGTCAGGTCCCAGCCGCCGCTATTCTCCATGGATGTCCCTTCCACGTCGACGCCGTTTGCGGCGGTGACCGTGGCGTATGTGACTAAATGGTCGGGTCGTCCCCGGGGGCAGCGGTAAATCTTCACGTCCCTGATGTAGGACCACAGAGCACCCTTGTCGGGGTCCGGTATCCAGTAAGGTCGGCTCTGGGAAAAGTCGTAGCCCACCCAGCCTCTTAGAATGTAACGCTTTCCCCTTCCGCGTGTTCCAAAGGCGCGGCCCGAGACGAGCTTGCCATCGTTGTCGTCGGCATAGGCGACCCACGCTAAGGTGAGCTGCCTGAGATTGCTCATACAGACCGTACGCTGAGCAAGTTCTTTTGCGCTACGCAGCACGGGAATGAGGATAGCTATCAACAGTGCTATGACAGCGATGACCACCAAAAGCTCGATGAGCGTAAAGGCCTGGTATTGACGGACTGATGGGGAACGGCGAGCTATCGTGCCTGACCGACGGAACCTGCGCTGTCCCGCAGGCCGATGTGCACTCACTATCGGCCTAATCAGAAGGCTATTGCGCTCAACGATTTCACCTGCCATCATCTCTCCCTTAAAACAGGCACTACCGCAAATCCCTGCGACAAATCGTTTTGGCTGCGACAAGCTCATACGCATACCGGGCTTGCTGATTATCCTGAGCCTGATCTCTCGATGTGTGTCTATCCCTGCCGCTAATCCCAAAGGTGCACGTTAAAATGGCGTTGCCTGTCAGGCAGCCAACCTTAATATATCGATGCTCACCCCGGAAATCAAGGGAATAATGAAATATTGGCCAAAAAACTTGTAATTTCTGCTTATTCCTTTTCTCGTACGGGCGCTATTTTCCCGCCTGTAGCCGAGCAACCGCGAAGGTCCAAAGCCAGAAAGAGGCGCTCACCCCGGCCTATCGCCACAATCAAGCTGCTTTCGAGCCGGGACATCCCCCGAAATCAAATGCAGACTGCTTCCGGTCCTCAGTCATTATGATAAATCTCTTCCATGTAGGCCCACCATTCACCCTGCTTTCGGGTCTCGAGCGGCTCTTGGCATGGGTCGGTAAGTGCCAACCATTCTTTTATGATGGGTTTCTCGGCAAGCTTCTTCATATCGGCTTCAAAGTCATCCCCGGTATATTCAAAATAGCCAAAAAGGAATTCGTCCTTATGAAAGATAGTAAAGTTCCTTTGCCCGGCCTCCTGGATTGCCTGCTTAACTTTGGGCCAATGATTCTCCGGGGCATGCAGCTTCTTGTACTCTTCAAGCTTATCAGGCTTGATCTTTATGACCATACCGTATCTTTTCATTTCTTATATCTCCTATGGTGTACAGGGCTTTGAGTACGCGTACCTTCCTAATGAGCGTATTCTCTATGGAAGAACCGACCTATTCCTTAGATGGCGTGAGTGTTATATTCATAGGTTTGGTCGATTCAATCTTAATCCAGACAACAAGTTCACTGCCCTCTATCGCATTTCGGTGGCCAAAACGGAAATTCTTGCTGCGCTGGATTCTTTTGCCGTTAATCTTCAGAGTTACACCCTTTGTGCCCCAGTTCTTGACCACAAAAGCGGGATTTACTGCGGGTGAATCTTTTCCAGAGGCAAGCTCAAACTCAAGGGTCGAAGGTTTTCCACGCCTCTTGCATGCGAGCTGATAGGCCCGTTCGGTCGGATCGTAGCCTTCGCTGATAAAACCCGTTCCGAACAGACTCTTCTTGAGTATGAGTTCTGCCGGCCTTGACCAGGATTTGGCCAAGGGCACAAGCCCAGCCGCCGACTTAGCTGTCAACCCATTGAGCATAATCTTGGTCATCGAATTCTCGGTCTGAGAATACGGTTTCCAGTTGCAGTGTGACAGCGAAGAACACGAGGCGAGGTCTGAGTCCATCGCATATCGCCCGTCGGAAGGCTTTTGCGCTGTCGGCCAGTGGTTCCACCAGGGAAACATGCTCACATCACGACGAAGCTCACCGGCGTATATGTCGAAGACAGGATCGGAATCTGGAGAGACAATCACAAGGGGTTTATACTTCGACTTCGTATTGACCCAATGTATGTTTGCGCCCTTTGGCTCGGTCGCCAAGCCATCCTTACCGGGTGCTCCGTGCCGCCATGAATATGTGTGGGTTTCCCCAGCCATATTTGCAAGAGTAAGAGCATCGGGATAAAGGACTTGCTCAGGACGCTGGCCCGGACCCATGACGATTATCGCCTCGTGCCATTCGTGTGGTGACTCCGGCTGGGAGCTGTGAAGGGTGACCTTTCTTACGGCCACCATATCGGGATAAATCGTATAGACCTCGTCGGTCCAGTCGCCCCAACCAGTCAACTCATCCACCTTGGCCAGGTTGTACCAGTTATCGACCAGCGCATACCGCCAGTGCACCACTATCCGCGCATCGTTGTTCTCAATAATCCGCACGTGCGAGTGGTGGCAGCGCTTGTCCGACATTGGCTCATGGCAGCCTTTTTCACTCCAGGTCTCGTTAAACTCATTATCATACCAGATGCCGTTTTCCGTAACCCAATGCGGAATATAGCTGGTGCCCCGCCAGAAAACAAAGCGGCACGGCGATTCATCAAACCGCACTACAACGTCGGCATGCTCACCAACGCGCCAAGGGGCATCCCATGCATCATAGTACTTCAGCGTTGTATAGAAAGCGCCAAATCTGCCCGTACCCTTCGGGCCGGAGGGCAAAGTACGCTGTGAAAATGCTGGCTTGTCCTTGGGCTTGCTTCTTGTGACATATTTGGAAATTTCCTCGGAGGTCAATCCCCGATCGTAGATCTTTAGCTCATCGATCAGACCATCGTAGAATGTGTAAACAGCCGCGGTAGCATTTGGCCGCAGTGTTCCATATGGCTTTCTCTCTATGCTATGCCTGCCGATGAGTAAGTCGGCTTCCTCTGCCGGGGTAAACTGCCCTTCAACTTTCTTGGATGCCGCGCGCTCGCCGTTAACATAAAGAGTGATTCCATCCTGCTGAGTATAGACGCCCGCAATATGCGTCCACTTCTTCAGTGGTATGCGTGCAGTGGATTGAATCTTGTGTCGCTTGCCCCCGGCAATGGTGCTGAATCCTGCATGTCCCAGCGCATCAATGCCGAGAAAGTAGCCTGCCTCTTCGGTTGTGCCGTGATCTGCCACCGGGCACCAATTAGTCGGATATGCTCCCAATGCGATCCATGCCTGAACCGTGAAATCCCCGGAAAGCTCTGGAGCATTCTCCGACTCACGCAAGATGTAGCTCGTATTTCCGTCCAACTGGATTGCTTTGCCGAGAACACCAGGCACGATCTTAGTGTACGTGCCTTCGACCCGGTCTTCGATCCCGCTAATATCATCCACGACCAGCCGGATAGTGAAAACCTCACTTTCTTCATCTTCTTCCTCAAACGGCTCTTCAATTCTTTCTTCGATGAGCGTATCAAAATTCCACCATGCCACCGGCCCCTGCTCAGCGGCGAAGCTGGCCGTCCAGCACAGTCCCCACACCATGACAAAAGCCGCTAAGTGAATTAAGTTTCGCATTGTACGACCTCCTTATTGACGGAATTGATGCCCATAATACACCCAACATCAATAATAACACGAAACCTGTTAAATTTGACTACCTTGTTCATCGCACAAATCCGACATTGGAAAACAGCATTTTCAAGACATCACCAATGAAGGAAATTGTAGGGATCGTCCAACATCTTGGCAAGTAATTAATACCCGCGTGACGGGATATTTCTTGGACATCCCATCGAAAATACTCATTTGCCTTGACACAATTATTTTTGTCCTGTCTAATATTTGCTATGAGCTTTATAACACTCACATTGTTATTGCCCATGATGGCATATACCATTGGCAACGACACGATTGCCTGGTGGAAGTTTGACGAGGGACCGGGCAAAATTGCTTTGGACAGCATTACGCGAAAAGAAGATGTCATTTTGCGAAACTCCTGGTACCTTCCCGGTGTCAGCGGGACGGGCTTGAAGTTCGATGGGTTTACCACGCATATTGTTCGCAAAGCAAAGGACGCCCCACGTGTACGGAACTCTTTCACCGTTGAGGCGTGGGTCGCGCCTCAGGCATATCCATACAACTGGTGTGCTATAGTTAATCAGGAACGCGATCACCGGGCGGGGTACTTCTTCGGAATTGATGACTTCGGACGTGTTGGCTTGCATCTGGCGATTGACGGCAGGTGGCGCGAATGTACATCTGAACAGACAATACCTTTTATGACAAAATGGTCACACATCGTAGGTACATTCAGCAAGGACGAGGAGATTGCCGTTTACATCGATGGGAAAGTGGCCGCCAGGTTACCTGTCAAAGGACATTTCACTCCTGTCGAGGATGTGGATTTTCAAATCGGGCGAAACCACAAAAAAACCAGGATGAATCCCAAAGCACTGGTTCGACCAGAGGTAAATTTCCCGACCTCCTACTCCTTCGACGGTATCATAGATGAACTAAAGATATATGCTCGTGCCCTGTCGGTTGAGGAGATAAGGCGATCATATCGAAGCAATGCCCCGAAGGCCGCCCCTGCGCTGAAATGGCGTAAACTGCCCGAACTGCCTAAAGGATCGGGCAAGTTCGGAGCAGCCTATTGCAGGTTGAAGTTCTATCCGGAGTGGGACGCTCTTTGGAGAGTAGCAGATCATCCGGATATTGTTGTGAATTTCGATAATAATCCCTACCAGATGGTTTTCTGGCGCGGCACGAACTACAATATGAACCTCGTTACTGAGAATGACAAATGGGTCGCCGACCAGAGCGCCGAAGGTGGAGGCGGCAATGTAATTGGATGCTGTGAACATATGTCGGACAAACATTGTCGTTACGCTTACGTGCGGCTCATCGAAAATCATGAAGCCCGCGTTGTGGTGCACTGGCGCTACGCCATATGTGATGTTCTATACAAGATAGCTAACATGGCAGACGGGTGGGGCGCGTGGGCGGATGAGTACTATTATATCTACCCGGACGGCGTGGCAGTACGTGCTTTCAAGGTCTACGGCTTGCGAGGATGCAGCATTACAGAACCAGCTTCTCTGAATAATCCCGGCGAGAGGGCCGAAGACAATCTCCATGTAGAAGCGGCTATCACTGCTAATATGCAAGGGCAAATTGGAAGGCACAGCTTCGACCCGTGGCCCAACGACGGACGTGTGGCCGCGCCTTTTGACAACGCGGTGCCCAATGCCAACATTTCCGTGGTAAACTTCAAATCGAAAAGCAAGCCTTTCTATATCTATGAAACGGGAACACGGATCATTCCGTATGGTGGGGGTCTCAGAGAAGTACGCGACTATTCAAAATTCCCCACCTGGAATCATTGGCCTGTCGGACAGGCTCCCTCCGATGGGCGATATGCCTTTGCCACCGACAGAGTCTCCAGCTCCGCGGTGACATCGCCTGAACCCCCGATGACCAGGACCAAAGGTGGCGTAGCGGGTAGATTCATTATGGGTCTGACCAACAAACCGATTGAGAAACTCTCGCCCATCGCTCGATCCTGGCTGCAGGCACCCGAAATCCGAGTCTCAGGCAAAATTTTCACCAGCGCCGGATATAACCGAGACCAGCGGGCCTTTATTTTCGAATCTAATCGTCCCGGCAGCGGCGCGACACTTGAGCTGAATATTGCAGCTGCTAAAGAGTCCCCGGTTATCAATCCTGCACTCGTTATCAAAGATTGGGGCGAAAGCGGGGCCGTATTAAGAATCGACGGCAAAAAGATCAAACACGGCGAGAACTTCCGCTATGGCCACTACCACAAGCTAAATGCAAGTGATCTGATTGTATGGATCAAAATGGAAGCCGCCGAACCCGTCACTATTTCGATATCCCCTACGTCTGTCAAGTAATAACAAACGGAAAATAATAGTGCTAATAATGAAAGGTTAAGACATATGCTCTTGGCAAAAATTGCAATTGACACGTATGATCTGATAATTATCGTCACTTACCTTATCGGGATAATGGCCCTCGGTATCTGGGTTGGCTACAGGAAAAGGGCCTCGAGTACGCAGTTTTTTCTTGCAGGCAGGTCGCTAAAGTGGCCGATGATAGGCGCCGCTTTGTTTACCGCCAACATCTCTACCATCCACTTGGTGGGCCTTTCCGCCTCAGGATTTAGTGAGGGCATTGTCGTTGGCAATTTTGAATGGATGGCCTCGTTCTGCTTGATTGTATTAGGTCTGATATTTGTGCCGTTTTATCTTCGCACAAAGATTACTACGCTGCCCGAGTTCCTTGAGAAACGATACAACACTACCTGCAGAATGATCATGGCCTTCATTGCCATCTGGTCTGCGTTGTTAGTCCACATCGGTGTCAGCCTCTATGCCGGCGCAAAAGTGTTTGATTATTTCTTCGGCATTCCAGTCCTCTATTCGATCATTATCATCGCAGTGGTAACGGCAATCTATACGATTTTAGGTGGTCTCAAAGCCATCGTTGTTACAGACACGATCCAGGCGGTGCTCTTGCTGGTTGGCTGTATCATTCTGACATTACTGAGTGTCAAGGCCCTTCCGGGTGCAGGAATCCACTCTTTTGCCGATCTCAAAGCGAAGGTCGCGGCGGATCAGCTCAGCATGGCTCACTCGCTCAGAGATGTAAACGGCAATTTCAACGAGTACTCCTGGCTTACCTTAATGATAGGATATCACGTGCTGGGTATCTGGTACTGGTGCACCGACCAGACGATTGTTCAGAAAACTCTTGGCGCCAAAGACATGCGGAACGGTCAGCTCGGCGCGGTGTTTGCCGGCTGGCTTAAGATTCTGCCCCTGTTCTTCATGGTGTTTCCTGGTGTCCTTGCCTACGTCCTTTTCAAGGACAAAATCGGTGATCCGGATGACACTCTGATTGTCATGATTGACAACCTACTTCCGGTAGGGCTCAAAGGTTTGTTTGCCGCCGGTCTTCTTGCGGCGGTGATGAGCACAGTAGAAGCGGCCCTGAACAGCACCGCTACCGTAACCGCGGAGGACATTGTCCGGCACATTCGCCCGCAGACAAAAGACCGAACGCTCGTGCTGATTGGACGAATCACGGCCTGCGTCGTGATCGTGTTGGCCATGATCTGGTCACCTTATTGCGAGAAATTCAGGAATATCTTCGTCGTGGTCAACAAGGTCCCGATGATGTTTGCCCCGGCGATTACGACCGTGTTCGTTCTGGGTGTGTTTTGGAAGCGCGGCACCAAGCAAGCGGCCCTGGCCACGTTCATTGCCGGTTTGGCCGTCGGGCTGCCATACTTTTTGATCGACATGCCCCATACGACGCCCGCTGCAAACATCCAGCCTGCTATAGAGGCCTTAAGAGTGGAGCCAACAAGAATAGTAGATGGAATGGTCGCGGACTATGGCGTTATCACTGACGGGTGGGGCATCCCCTATATGATGGTAGGCCTGATTCTGCTGTGCATGTGCATAGGAGTTTACGTGGTCATCAGCCTGGTGACGCCGGCGCCTACTGCCGAAGAGCTCGAAAAGATGGGCTGGAAGCCTCCGCTCCGCACTATTATAAGTGCCAAGATAACCGGTATTACCGACCCGCGGATTGTTGCCGGCTTGTTGTTAGTTGTGATGATTGTTCTGTACTATCTGCTGCGCTGAAGTTTGGAGAGAAACTGTCCTTAAGGTTGCTTATTAAGAAAAAGGACTTTGAATATGAGTTATACAAGTTTTGAACGTGTCAGGACCGCCTTGGAGCATAAAGAGCCGGATCGTGTGCCTTTCGACATAGGTGGCGCTCTTGTAGCAGGTATAAATATTGAGACGCTGAAAAACCTGAGGAAACATCTTGGTTTGCCCGAAAAAGCTCCTCAAATAGCTGATAAGATATCTCAGTCAGCAAAATCTGATGATGATTTAATAGAAAGATTGAATATCGATTTCAAGACTGTTATGCCGCGGGGGCCCTCCCAGCCGGGGCTTTCCAAAAATCTGGACGTCCCTGACAATCTTTTCATAGGTTCGCACAGAGAGCATTACAGATTAATAGACGAGTTTGGAATAGTCTGGCAGATGCCGATTGAACACGGACTTTACTACGACCTGTATAAGCCGCCTTTCAAGTACATAGAAACTGTTGAAGAGGTCGAAAACTATCCCTGGCCCGATGCCCTCGATCCTGCACGATACGTTGATCTGAAAAGACAGGCCGACCAGACCGTATATGAGGAAAAGAAGGCCTATGTTCTTGAGAGAATGAGTGCTGGTATGTGGGAAAATGCTATGTGGATGACCGGGCACGAAAAGCTGTTTATGGATATGTTGCTCAACGAAAAACTGTTCTGTTCAATTATGGACAAGTTTGTCGAGCTCAAGATGAAATACTGGGAAAAGGCCCTGGAGGCGGTCGGTGAAAACGTAATGTTGATATCCACAGCCGATGATTTGGGCTCACAGGAAACCCTGCTGGTCTCTCTGGATCTCTATAAGAAGCTGGTCTGGCCATACCATAAAAAGCTTTTCCAGTTTATAAAGAAAAAGGCAAAGTCCAAAGTATATATATTTTTTCACTCCGATGGCGCGATTAAGGAGGCAATCCCTCTTCTGCTGGAGGCCGGCGTCGATATTTTAAACCCCATTCAGGTCAACTGTCGCGGAATGGATACAAAGGCCTTAAAGAAAGACTATGGGAAAGACCTGACATTTTGGGGAGGAAGCTGTGATAATAATGTTCTTGCTTTCGGGACTCCTGAGGAAGTGAGAGATGAAACTAAAAGAAGAATAGATGATTTGGCGCCCGGTGGAGGTTTTATCTTCGCCCCGATACATATCATCCAGAAAGGTGTACCACCGGAGAATATTATGTCCTGGTGGGAAACCCTCCAGGAATATGGCCAATATTAACAACTTAATCGCTCGCTGTTACCTAACAAGCAATGCTCGGTAAGGGTATATTGTTACACGTTTTAGTTTTGTTAATTCGAAAAATCAATCCTTAACAAAGAAAGTGAAACGCTATGTTCAAAAACCATTACCGAAAAATGTTAATGACCGTAATCTTACTTGCAATCCCTGTACCCCTCACTCCTGCCGAGCAGCTTCCCGCCGAAAGATCCAACGAGCTGCTATGGTACCGCCAACCTGCCGAACAGTGGATCGAAGCCTTGGCCGTCGGCAATGGCCGGCTGGGCGCAATGATTTTCGGCAAAACCGATCAGGAACGAATACAGTTCAATGAAGATACCTGGGTGGCAAGATTTTTCACATTAGCCTGGAACTTTTTGGCAGAAAAGAATGGCCTGCCGACTTCTATATGGTCGCTCGCAGAGACGAGCGAGAAAGATAGACAGAGTTTCATGATGAGGAGCTAAATATGTCTGATGTTGTTTGTTTGGGTCAGTTCACAGCGGATGTTGTTGTAACACCTGTCAATTCGCTGCCGGAAAAGGGAAAGGCAATATTCGTCGATAACATTTCTCTGCACAACGGTGGCTGCGCGTGCAACACAGCGATGGCACTGGGCAAACTTGGCATCGATACGGCCGTTATAGGGAAAGTTGGTTGTGATACGTTTGGCGATTTCCTCATCAAGATCATGAAGGATGTAAATATAGACACCACAGGCATCGTTTGCGATTGTTCCGTCAATACTTCTACAACCGTGGTATTAATCAGTCCAGATGGTGAGCGGTCGTTCTTGCACTTCTACGGTGGCAATGCAAAAATGTCAGAAGACAACGTCAACTACGATATAGTCAAGATGGCAAAAATACTGCATGTCGCCGCTGCCTTTTTAGTTCCTGGCCTGGATGGAGAGTCTATGGCCTGCGTCCTGGAAAAGACACACCAAATAGGCCTAATGACATCACTTGATACCGCATGGGACGCCGAAGGACGCTGGATGCAATTGCTTGAGCCGTGCCTACGACACGTTGACATTTTCATACCAAGCATTGAGGAAGCACAGATCCTTAGCGGCAAACAGCACGCTCCTGAAATTGCAGAAGCGTTCCTAGACTATGGAATCAATACCGTGGTGCTTAAACTCGGCGCCGAAGGCTGTTACGTCAGAACACCCGAAGACGAATTTTCTGTGCCGGCGTTCAAAGTGGAAAAAGTAGTGGACACGCTCGGCGCCGGTGACTCCTTTGTTGCGGGATTCCTTGCGGCGGTTATCAAAGGCTGGGACCTTAGGAAGGCCTGCAGATTTGCAAACGCTGTGGGTGCGGCCTGTGTGAGTGCCAAGGGAACTTCTGGCATCAAGTCAATCCAGGAAACGATTGAACAATATCCCATTGAGCCGTAGTGGTCCCCCATGTTTGAGCAGTTCCTATCCTTGTTGATGTACGGTGGGGGTGTGTGATTCGTGGAGCTTCATTAGAAGCGCAATCCGGCCAATCACTTGCCCTTACGTAGGCTTGCCAACTTTCAGCGAGCGTCGTGCTAACCAACGACCAATTAGTAACAAAATAATCAAGACCACAAACCATTGGACCAGACAGTTCATAACGCTCGTGGGATTGAGCGGATTATACCATTTGCCGGGCTCGGCTTCCTTAACCAGCCACCAGACCAAAAGCGTAATCGCCCCCAGCGGAACAAATCCCAACAAAACCACATCCCACCAACGCCCAAGCTTCCAGTCATTCTCATCCACCAGCAACTCCTCTTTACGCAACCGGCTTGCCCCATAGCGCATCACCACAAAGGCGACTAATGCGCCGGAGATGATAAGGGCGTAACCCCATACAAAATCCTGGTTTTTCAGGACGTTAAGACTTATGGCAGATGGAATTCCCAGAAGGTAACTGATTACTATCACCAGCACGATAGCCCTGGATCGCTTCATGTTCATATCGATGAACACGCGTACGGGAAGCTCAAGTTGGGCAATAAGGGACGAGAAGCCGGCAAAGGTCAATCCCAGGAAGAACAGGATCGCCAGCGGGTGCCCCAGGAACATGCGTGCGAAGAGTTGTGGCATCCAGATGAAGGTCAGCCCTGTAGACGCCGGCCCGCTGGTGCGCATGATCTCCAGCACCTCGGGTTGCGTCATTGCCATTTCCGTCCGCAACACCGCAAAGACGGTTCCGAATACCATCAAGGCCGCCAATATGGAGACGAGGTTGTTGCCGATAGGAGTGAGAAAGGCGTTCTTCACCAAACCATGCTCTCGTTTGACGTACGCTGCATACGTAAGATAAAGCCCCCAGCCGGCGCCGACATCCCACGCATTCTGCGTCAGGGCCTCCATCCAGATCTTGGGGCGGGCCAATTGTCCCCACTCCGGAGTAAAAAGGTAGGCGACTCCCGCCCATGCGCCCGGAAGGGTCAACGCACGAACGACGCAAATTAACACGATGGCCAGCAACGTGGGAATCAATATTTTGTTGACCCGTTCTATAGAGGTCACACCCCACCAGATGGCAAAAGCTCCTAATCCCATAACAACGGCGTGTGTTACCAGCGGCCAGCCACTGCTTTGATAGGTATTCCATCTGGTCATGGCTACTTCAGTTGTCAATGGCAGAGGGTTGATCAGCGTCTGAACAAAATAGTACACACACCATCCCACCACGACCGAATAGAAGAACGTGATGGCGGCCGTCACAAAGGTCATGAACGCCCCTATCCAGGCGAATTTCTCACCAGCGATTCGAGCAATTGTTCCAACAACCCCCATCCTGCACTTACGTCCCATCGCATATTCCGCCAGGACTAACGGGATGCTCCAGAGAAACAGAAATACCACCCAGGCGACCAAAAAGGCCCCGGCTCCTTCATCCGAGCCATTCTGTGCGGCAATCCGGGGAAACCGCCAAATATTTCCAGTGCCCACCGCGATCCCTATCACACTCAACAGAAAACCCAGGCGTGACGAAAAGCGTTGATTGACGCTCGCATCAAGATTTCTTGTCATAACGTTCCTCTGTTCCTCAAAATTGTTAGTTATTTGGTTGATGAGCTGATCTGCTTTAATGCCCAGTCAGCAGCTCTCCTAAGAATATTCCTGTGGGACTTCATTCCCGCCGCTTTTTTCAAAAATTTCGCCGAAGAACTATCTCCACATTTCCCAATTGATCTTAACGCCTCGGCTTGAGCGATATAGCTGTCGTCTTTTTCAAAGCACTTTACAAAAAATGCGACCAGCTCGGCTTGCCCACTGTCCCCGAGGGCCTTTAAGGCTGCTGCTCTGACTTGGGAGTTTTGATCAACACATTTTCGCTTAAGGACACTCGTATGTTCCTTACTTTTCGGCGCCCCCAAGTTCTCAATTGCTGCTTTTCTAACAGACCAGAAAGGATCGTTTTGGCCACTTTCCAGCAATGCCGTTGTTACCGGTGCGTCCTTTTGTATCTTGCCCAGCTCCGACACAGCCCACAGCCTCCCAATTACATCATCATGTTTTAACTGATAAATCAATTCCTGGGTTGTTTTGTTAAAGGTCCATTCTTTCAAAAGGAAATTCCCTTCGTCAAACCTCACCATCAAAGGTGTTTGATCACATGCAATTTCAAATTCTTCCACCTTTTCATTAAGCCAGACTTTTTCTGATTTTTTTCCTTCCTTTGTTACCACAGCAATTACTACTGGTGTTTTGAAGACGGGAACCCTTCCGGATGTATCCTGGGTCTGGACAATTTTCAGTTTCACTTTCTTATTACTGTCATCCCAATGATAGGAGACGTCAAACACCGGATGCCCCGGGCTGAAAAACCATTGTTCGAAAAACCATTCCAAATTCTGCCCGGTCATCTCTTTAATCGCAATGATAAAATCATGGGTATCCGCAGGACCATAGGCATGTTTGTGTAAAAAATGTGAGATGGTCTTGCGAAAAGGTTTATCTCCCAATATCCAGCGCATCATATTAATAATCGTTGCTCCCTTGGGATAGGTATGGCTGTCGAAATTTTGCTGCGGTCTGTCCCACCGGTGAAAGACAATCGGACGCATGTATCGATTATGAGCTTCGCGTAGATAAGCGTTTTTTTTGCGCAATAGATCGACTGTCCCTTCGTCCTCACCGAGGGAATGTTTGGTATACAGGTAGTCACAGTACGTGCCGAAACTTTCATTAATCCACGTATGTCCCCAGTCGCGCAGTGTTACCATATCACCCCACCACTGGTGAGCCGCCTCATGGGCCACCAGTTTGTGACTGGGGTAATCTTTATCCGCCTTTTCATCATGTATCGTCCCTTGTCCGAGCAGGGTTGCCGAGGTACATTCGGCTCCGCCGCCAATACCCGGAATAGTAACCTGGTCGTACTTGTCCCAGGGATATTCGTATCCGAACTCACGGTTAAAAAACGCAATTATTTCTGGCGTCTCGGAAAACGAAAATATGGCATTCTTTGCATCCTTGGGGTAAACCCAGTAATTGATGGGAAGGTCCCCCAGCGAATCTTCAATAACATGATATGGCCCTGCTGCTAATACTGTCAGATAAGTGCTATGGGGCCGATCCTGCTTCCAGTGAAATGTTTTAGTCTTGTTCCGTGTGTCTTCGGTAACACTAACAAGCTTCCCATTCGATAATGCTTTATATTCCTCATTAACGGTTGCGATTACTTCAATTGTCGCCTTGTCATTCGGATGGTCGTAGCACGGAAACCAATGACGCGCTCCGTTGGGAAAAGACAGGGCCTGGATAAGCTGGGGGTGCGCTTCATTTGCTTCGGCAAACGAAATACCCAGCGGGAAATTCCTCGAAGCCTTGCAATCTTTGGCGGAATATTGCACGGTAACAGACAACTGGTCACCATAATCGTAAGCTTGCCCCAGAGAAACGGTAATTTTCCCATTGCCTTGATGAAATTCCAATGGTTGACCACTCTGGTTCTTGACCGAGGAAACGGTGAATTTTTCCGCATCAAAAGAGCATTTGTCAAAATTATCGCTTAACGGACTAAGGGTAATAATGGTTTCACCCCAGAACATTCCTTTGTCCTCGTCAAATCTCAGTTTAATACGGTAGTGAATGGCGTCAAATTCCCGGCTCCGTTCAGTTTGTAAAGTCCGGCTGTAAACATCGATGTTTCGGCCATAGAGATTGTCACCACTGTCAGCAAGGATCAGCACTATAAGGATAAATAAGAAACAAAACTTTTTCATGGTCACACCTCAATAATGATTTAGTTTGCGTCAAACAAATATGATAATAGCATATCTTGATTTGAAGGACAGCAACTACGGTTTTTCTCTTGCACCAAAAACCGGTGGGTACTTCTGCAAAATCCCTTCTTCTTTCATGAGTTTTTCGACATCATCCAGTTCCCAGGGAGCACTGCCTGTCAGAATTTCCACCCCGCCCTCGGTAACTAATACGGTATCCTCAATGCGTATATAGAGGTTTTCCTCCCGTACCCGCATTTGCGGGTCAACCGCAAACACCATGCCTGGTTTCAGGGGGCCTCGGGAATTGCCCACGTCATGCACGTTCATCCCTACCGTATGAGACATGTGCCCGTATGTGCTCCGGGCGGCCTTCTCGTATATAGGCTTGGAAAATTTGGTGTTTTTCAACACTTCTTCCATTTCCGCCCGGGCTCCCTCCATGATCTGATTAGCCGTTACTCCCGGCCGAATCCGTTTGATCACCGCCTTATGATATTTCACCATAAATCCGTATAGTTCTCTCTGCCAGGGGCTATACTTGCCGTTCACCGGCCAAACTCTTCCGATATCACTGGTGTAATAACCATAGTCCGGAGCATGGTCCATCAGGATGATGTCCCCATCATTCAGAACACAATCCTTGCGCTCATAATGCCCGTACTGCATATTGGCGCCGCCGGCTATGATGGAAGGGTACCCCTCTCCGCGGGCGCCGTTTACACGATATATATATTTCGGCACCGCATCGAGCTGGTACTCCATAACACCGACCTCCGTCGATCGCATGGCTTCGATTACCGCCAAAGCCGACAATTTTCCGGCACGCCGCATAAGCTTAATCTCCGCAGGGCTCTTGATGATACGAAGCGAACCGATTATCGGGGAGAGACTTCTGATCTCCAATTTCGGGAAACTACTCTGAATCAAATCGACAAAGCGCCCTTCCCCCAGGGGACCACGGCTCAAAAGGTTAACTGCCTCCCTGCGATCAATCGCTGCCATTTCGCTTCGGGGATCGCGTTTTGCTCTTCGTGAACCTAAAAGTGTGTATAACTCCGAAACGTTCTCCAAATGCCCCAGAAGTGATTCTATCCCGTACACCGCATCAATACCTGTTTGCTTCTTCACCGATAACGCATATTCGCTTGCGGTCGGTCCTGATCTTCTTCTCCTGGAAAGTGAAGGTAGATAAACAGCCGTCTTGCCGCTTCTTCCATCAAGGAGCAAATACGCTTGAGGTACTTCAATCCCACAAAGATAAAAGAACTCGTTGTTCTGGCGGGGGACACCAAAGCCACGAACCACAGGCGCCCCTTGTAAAAGGGCCACTGCCTCGGTGCCTATTTTCTCAAATACCTTAGCCCGGCGTTGAGCAAACTCCTCTTTGGAAAAATCGCGCTGGTACCAAAAGTCATCCTGGGCAAAGGTCAATGCTGGCATCAACAGCCAAATTATCGCCATCTTTTTGCTTAACTTCATCATAAATCACCTCACTAAGAATATACTTGTCCGATTAACTTTCATTCTGCTGTCAAGCTGAACCTTGCTCAAATGATATATCTCCCATCTCCAATAGCAAGTCTAATATTCGAATGATCCCAAAAAAACAAATCTCAAGATAAGGAGAACTTATCCGGGATTCGCCAATCACCACATAAAGCCACAGATTTGGCAAACACAACTCTAACATAAATCTTTGGAATGGGCTATGGTTGTTTCTCTTCTTTGGCTTAGGGCTGTCTCTCGGTCGCTACGTGCACCTGGTCGAAGCATTTGTGGATCGGATAGCGTTCCTTCGCACGCAGCGCGGGTTCCAAGAAACCCCATGTCGCCACCCCGTCGAGACTCTCCGGTTCAAGAAGGTGAAAAATGAGAATTCCCAGAGGTTGTGCTGTTTTTACCAGGTAGCTGCCTTTCAAGGCTTCTGTTTGCACCGATTCGAAATGACCTTTAAGCTCTTTGAGAACGTGCCCCTGGTAGGATCGCTCAGCCGAAACGATTTCATCGATGACAAACGCTTCGGCCTTTCCCTTCCAATCAGCGAGCAATCTTTCCACAACAATTCCATGACGTCTTAGCAGTCCCACAGTTTCGCGAAAGGTTGCCGGTATCAAATAAGCGGCTGGAAAACGAGCGGTCCTTGTTGTTTTGAACCGATCGTAAACTGGCATCCGCACGGAGATGATGTCCTGGGGGGCTGTTATGCGCGCTGATTTTTTTGACGAACTGCCGGCAGATGTCGATTTCTCCAATGGTATCTCTTCGCTGCCACGCGAAATAATCTGGTAGCGAACCGTCAGAGCCGGTGCCGTCTCCGGTTGCATACCCCATCCGATAACACGGGCGTCAGCCTCACGTGTCAGGCTCAGAACACGCGGCCTCTGGCGAGCGATCTCCTCAAGCACAGTTAACACGAAATGATGTGTCGCCAGCACACGTTGACGAAACGGCAAATAGCAGGCCGCTTCGGAAAGGACACTAAGACGGTTGCGCAGCCCCACATAGTTCGTGATACGTCTGGGTTCTGGTGCACTTTGGTACCAGCCCTGTGACTTTCTGTTGCGAGGCAGGTTACCATAAACGAACGTCTCTATGCCAAAGTCTTGGCGCATGCGTCGCCGCACAGCAGGAAGAAATTCATCTCGATTAAAACGCAGAAGATTGCTTTCGGTATCGGGATGAAGCGGCGGAGAATAGGTCAACTGAAAGCCATGTCGCGTGCCGTTAGTGGCGTGCAGGTCCAAGACTACATCAGGATCCCATGTTGTGTAAATAGACCGCAGCGCCGCACGCATCTCCGGCGACTCCGCCTTCATACCATCACGGTTGAGGTCGAGCCCCTGGCCGTTGGAACGGGTTCCCACCACCTCAGGATCATTTTGATTACGGCGATTCCTCTGCCAGGGACCCCATGCCTCGTTGCCATCGATGTTATAAATCGGTGTTGTCAAAAGCACAATCTTATCTAAAATCCCCCCTTTCGGTTTCTGGGTCAGTTCCCGAAGCAACATCAGCACAGCCTCCTTACCTTCCACCTCTCCGGCGTGAATGTTGGCCTGAACATACACAACAGGCTTATCGATTCGGCGGGCGTTGGTTGGTGCCGCGACTGGTGGGCAAGCAGCAATCACCAACGGAATCTTACGTCCCTGCGTGCTGACACCGATAAACTGGACTGATATCGGAGCACCCATAGCTTGCAGATCCTCAAGGTACCGTAAAACATCATCGTAATGGGACGTTTCACGGTAATCTGTCCGCTCCGCGCGGGTTTGAGGCCACCCCTCATCATTACTCAGCTTTTGGTCTCGTGCATGCGCCCCCTGACAGACACTAACCATGCTCGACAGTAGGATCAGACTGATGACAGATGTCAATTGGGTTTGTAATCTTTCCATAATTTGCTCTCTTTCTCATTACTATGTTATTTGCTCAACACGGAAATCTACCTTCCAATGACTCTTGTGTTATTTGACATTTCCCTTTTATCACTATTTACGCAGGCATCATTATTGGAATTACGCTGTTTTTCAGTGGTCCGACGCCAGCTTGACAAGCGCAGCTACGTTCACCTGCTGTCAACTTCCATTACACATACTATCCAGAAAGTCCTCGTTGGTAGGGTGCTTTGCGATCAATTTGAATAGAGAGTCCATGGCCCCCCGGGCCCCGTAGTTTAACAAAACACGCCGAAGCGTGGCCAAACCACTGCTATGGTCCTGGCTGTAGAGTTTTGCTTCCTTTCGAGTGCCGCTGGCAGGGATATTGATAGCCGGAAAGATTCTCGCCTCGGCTAAGGACCGGTCGAGGACGAGTTCACTGTTGCCCGTTCCCTTGAACTCTTCGAATATCAACTGGTCCATTCGAGAGCCGGTGTTAATCAGACACGTGGCGACGATAGTGACCGAGCCTCCGTTTTCAATGTTACGTGCCAATCCGAAAAGACGACGCGGTACTTCCAGTATGCCGGCTTCCAGTCCACCGCTCATAGTGTGGCGGCGCGATGCACCTCGCCGCCGGGTCCTGTTGTTAAACGCTCTTCCCAGCCTTGTGAGACTGTCGATCAACAAGACCACCTCACGCCCACATTCCAGCTCTGTTTGTACATGGGCGAGCATCAGCTCGGCAAGCTCGGCGTGCTCGTCGGCACTGTGGTCGCTCGTGCTGGCCACCACTTCGGCGCCATCCACAGCCCTGCGAAAGTGGGTGACTTCCTCGGGCCGCTCATCCACCAACAGTACGATGATACGGCTTTCAGGTGAACAGTGACGAATCGCTTTGACGGTTTGTTCCAGAAGGATGGTCTTTCCCGCCTTGGGCGGCGAAACAATCAACTGACGTGTGCCCTTGCCTATCGGTGCGATGAGGTCAACTATGCGCATGCTCTCCTGGCCACAACCGCCCAGGTCAAATCGTTCGTGCGGATCGATGACCACCAGATCGGCAAAGCGTGGGCGCTTGCTGAAGTCCTTCGGTCGCATGCCCCCTAGGGATTCGATGGACACCAACCTGGATTTGCCTTTCTTCCGCTCGACCTGACCGGTGACGGCTGCTCCCTCAGTCAGGGCAAAGCGACGAGTTATATCTGGGTGGACCATCACTTTGGCCCGGCCCGGCTGATAAGACCGGTCCGCGGTTCTGATTGCAAACTGCAGTTTGCTGACACATTTTAGTATTCCAGTTATCTTATCGGCCATCAAAATCTTCCGTGGGCATTTCTAAAAATACAAATGATGATTCAAAAAGCGCTTGTATTATAGCATATTGAATGACGTTTGCAACACTCGCCCAAAGTTTATGCAGGAAGATTTTAGCTTGTTTCTCTTTAACTACAGCCGCAAATAAATTCTTACTCTGGAAAAAATATAATAATCCGGTCGGGTGATTCGGGCTCGTTCCGTCTATCCCTGCCTCTGTCGTCTTTACCCACGACCACTAATCGGCTGGGTCACAATCGATAATAAAAGTGGAAAAACAGCACATTCCCGCCCCAATAGTTGTTCGGCTTTTGGTGGGATGCAATGTATATATATGATATCCAGGAGATTTTTAACGCTCTGAGTTCCAAACGGCCAATGAATCCGATGTAACGTGGAGTTACAATTCAATGAATGAGCCGGAGCGAATATTTTGCTATGTCTCAATAATCTGCATGAACTGTCTTGATATTCGGCAAGTTCCAGATAGGTGTTTGGCGACGTTTTACGACGATTGACCATGACATAAGCAGATTCACGATGTCCTTTATGATTGTATCGTGAAGCCGGAAAGCTGTTCAGATAAGCTACGAACGCTGGCTCAAATGTCATAACGAGGATGCCTCAAATAAAATTTTTGTGACGACAGGGATTTTTGTATTTGACATTTCGCTCTTCATAGGTGGCCGTCTATCACTTCTTCGATGAAGCGTTACGGTTGGGCGGTTCAACTCCCTGAAGGTGCCGTACAAAAAAGTCCTGCATCTGGCGACGTCCGTACGAGCCACCACTGCCATGTCCGGCTCTGGGGATGACGAGCATATCAAAGTCTTTGTCTGCTTTGATAAGCGCATCAACAAATCGCATCGTAGATTCGGGTGGAACATTAGTGTCCATCTCTCCGACAACCAGCATCAGATGACCCTGCAGTCGATGGGCGTTGTCTATGTTGGAGCAATCGGAGTACTGCGGGCCTACCGGATAACCCATCCACTGCTCATTCCACGAAGCCTTATCCATTCGGTTGTCATGACAACCGCACGATGCAAACGCGGCCTTGTATAACTCCGGATGGAACAGGACGGCGCCCGCAGCGTTTTGTCCGCCGGCGGAATTACCGTAGACGCCCAGGCGACTAATGTCGTAATAGGGATACTTCTTAGCCGCGGTTCGATGCCACAGGATGCGGTCGGGAAAACCGGCATCCTTTAGATTCTTCCAGCACACATCGTGAAAGGCCTTGGACCGATTGGCCGTTCCCATGCCATCTATTTGCACCACGATAAAGCCGAGGTCCGTCAGTGACGAAAACCGGCGACTGGGGCTGAATCTCTTGGGCACGTAGGCGCTCTGAGGCCCTGCGTAAATCTGCTCAATGACCGGATACTTCTTGTTCGGATCAAAGTCACGCGGTCGACAGATGATACCCCAGATGTCGGTTTTGCCGTCCCGTCCTTTGGCTACGAATACTTCCGATGCGGTCCATCCATCGGCGACCAGCTCACTGATGTCAGCTTTGTCCAACGGGCATACTAATGAGCCGTCCGAAACCCGTCTTAGTTCGTGAACGGGGGGCATGTCTACGCGACTGTAGGTATCGATCAGATACCGGCGGTCCGGGGAATACTGGATTGAGTGGCTGCCGTTGCCCTCGGTCAGAGCTGTCAGGCCGGCCCCGTCGAAATTGATACGATAATAATTGATCAGGTACGGGTCCTCGTTCGGATTCCTGCCGGAGGCATGGAACCAGATCTGACGTTTGTCCTCATCGATAAGATCGATGCCACGTACAACCCATTCGCCTTTTGTAATCTGGTGGGTGATCATTCCCTGCTTACCGTCAACGAGGTAGAGATGGCGCCAGCCGTCCCGTTCGGACACATAGATGATCTCATCGGTCTCGTCCAGCCAGTTAACTCTACTTAGTCTCAGGTTCTCTGTATGGGCGGTCCAGATAAAAGTCTTGGTTTTTTCATCGATGAGGTTGCGGATTCGACCGGTATGGGAATCGACCTCAACGACGCGGAAGCGCTGGTGACCACGGTCGACTTTTTCATAGGCAAAATGTCGCTGGTCTTTTTTCCAGTGCATTCGCGGTGTTTGCCAGTCCAGCTCCAACTTATCCACCGTTGGTTTGATTTGTTTACGGGAGTCGATATCAAAGAGATTCAACTCGTAGGTCGCGAACTTATCGCCCGGCAGAGCATACGGACGGCTGCGGAACTTAGCCCTGCCGCCGCCCACGGGTGACGATTCGACCAGGTATACCTCCTTCTTATCTCCCGGTACAACGCGAAAGGCAACCAGCGTCCTGGAGTCCGGCGCCCAGGAGAACCTGCCGTAGGCATTTCCCTCAGTACCATCCGTACTGAGTTGAATTGCCTCGTCATTGTCCTTTAGGCGGATGAACACATTGTTGTCTTTGACAAAGGCCGTCCACCGACCATCAGGCGAATCCATCGATTGACTTTGACGTCGGCCACGGTCGCGTTGTCGCCCGAATCGAGATTCCTGTTCGGCGGGCTCCGTAGAGGATTGGGACCGTGCTTCGTTCGTCCTGGAGCACGTATAGGATGTAAGGTCGCAAACCCAACTCGTCTGGTTCATGGTAAACCGGAGTTCCTTAAAGTTGTCCGGAAACTCGATTCTGTCAAATGGCAGTTGATCGGCTGAGTAGTCGACACCTGCGGCTTGCGATAGGGATGCGGCCAGTTTTTCGTGGTCAAACGCCTTCCGCCGTGTGCCTTGTTCGGCATTGACCAGGATGAACTCTCTGGTGTTACTCTTCAGGTCGTTGCGATACCAGAAACAGGTATTGTCTCTAAACCAATTGGGTGTGATCCGGGCTTTGTAGTATCCCCGGACCCTGCGTCCACCTTGAAACCGGGCTCGTGGAGATTGTGCCGGTACGTTTGTGGTTTGAATGTGATAGCTCGGTTCTACCGATGTGAATGTGTTTAGGCTCTGGTTCTGACCGGCCCCAGTCATCTCGCCAAGCATTAAGAGCAACACGGTGAGTCTGATCGATATTATATGGTTTTTTATAAGCATTTTTTACTCCCGGTAACGCCAGTCAACTTTTCCTTTATAGGCCATGGTCTCTTCCACGAGGGCGAACAATTCGGGGTCGTATTCCTTAAGCTTTTCGCGCGTGGCGATTGGGTGGTCGGCATCATTGGGCGGTGCGCCTGCGCCGACTGCGTCGAAGTAAGCCAGCACGCCCTCAGTCCAGTATTCAACGCGATTGTGAACGGCGGTTGTGCCTTTCCACAAATCCTTGCTCATAGCGCTGTCATAGAGTTCCTTGAGCTTTTCGTCGAACCGGATGTCCATTCGCCGGACGAGCAGTTCATATTGCTGTACATTCCGCCTTCTGTTCTCCCAGTTGGGATCGACAGGGCGTGTGCCCGTTATGTGATAGAGG
>Ga0114922_10000783_pt1 | contig 30650 bp, 17 predicted proteins | sample AartaG_FD_100975 | JGI IMG/M metagenome (GOLD analysis project Ga0114922, IMG submission 100975) | Deep subsurface microbial communities from Aarhus Bay to uncover new lineages of life (NeLLi) - Aarhus_00045 metaG | ecosystem: Environmental > Aquatic > Marine > Oceanic > Sediment | place... | reverse complement strand
CTGATTTGCTTCCTACTGATTCTCAGGTATCCTGATGTCCTTTTCAAACAGATTATATAACATTACAACAAAAAGATATTTCTATTAAGGTTCAAAAATGAAAGTTTACTTCATCAGTATATAATAACATTATTAACTATAATATCTTAATGTGTGTGAAATATTTAGAAAAATGGGTCATTTCCTTAATTTTTAAAGATGAAAAAAAACACTTGACAATTTCAAATAGATTTTATATACTTACATTTAATGGAAGAGAGAGAGGTATGGTAAATACCTTCCAAGTTTTTGTTTATTTAATGCTTACTTAATGAAACAGTATCTTCGATCTTAGACCAGATTAGACCAGAAAAGAAGATTAAGAAGACTTTTTTGCTCTCTTGGCTATTTTTAAGGAGTAGAAGTGTCTCCATTTTTTTGAATGTAAATATCTTAATGTTAAAACGAACAGGAAAAGTGCGCTATTGTTGAGAGAAAGGAGGTGAGGGAAAAAACAGCTGACATCTTTGGAGGATCACAGAGTTGATCAAAACCATGTATTCTAAAGTGAGAGAGGAGTATGATAATGAATCGCAAGCTTTTAATTGTTGCCCTGTTGATTCTTTTACCGATCCTGGCATTTGGACAAGCGGGTAAGCTTCGAGGGTTGGTGACGGATAGAGAGACAGGGGAGCCTCTGATCGGAGCCAATGTGATGATCGTGGAGACGAGCCTCGGTGCATCGACGGACATGGACGGTGTGTTCATCATTTTGGCTGTGTCGCCTGGTATCCATGCGGTGCGTTGTGCGTACATCGGGTACACGACGGAGACGATTCAGAACATCCGCGTGAGCCCGAATTTGACGACGACGCAGGATTTCCGGCTGGCTACGGAGGCGATTCGCGGTGAGGCGGTGGTCGTTGTGGCGGAGCGTCCGCTGATCCAGCGCAACACCACGAATACAGTGCGCATGACAGTCCAGGAGGATATTAAGAATATACCCATTCGTGGGGTGCAGAATATTGTCGCCCTGGATGCGGGTACGGTGCTTCAGGACGGTGATTTGCACATCCGTGGTGGTCGTACGGGTGAGGTGGCCTATTTTATTGATGGCGCAACAGCAACCAACCCCCTGACTAATACTGAAAACATCTCCGTCATTCAGGAAGCCATTGAAGAGATTCAGATGCAGGCAGGGGGGTACACGGCGGAGCACGGGGGTTCAGCCTCGGGTATTATACGCACGACCATGCGTACAGGGGAATCTAAGTACAAAGCATCGGTTGATTACCGAACGGACGACTTCGTGCATTCAGGCGAACAGTTTCTCGGAACATCGTCTTACGGTCACCGCAACGCGGTGGTCACGTTGAGCGGGCCTGTACCTGGCCTTTCTAAGGTCAGGTTCTTTTTTGCGGGCCAGCACAATTACATGCGTAACCGAAACCCGAGCTTTGTTACGCCCTTCAGTACGAACGACTACATCGATCCTGTAACCGGCCTGACATTGGGAGAGCTCGGAGGCCTGGTAGATGACGGTTTTGAGGATAGACCAGTGAATGCACCGCTGCCCGATGGGGGTGTTATCGAGTACAAGAGAAACAGCCTGCCCGGGTCCTTCAGGCAAGAGAACACGGGACAGGGTACGATCATGTTCAGCGCAACGGATAACCTCAAGTTCCGTTTCACAGGAAGCTACCGTCACTTAAAATACCCGACTCAGGGTTCCAATTTTTTCTCGAATTTACAGTATAATTACTATAACAACGATAGAGTCCCTGAAGGAACGCGTAAAAATTATCTGGCCAGCTTGCGGGCCACGCATATCATAAACCCGACTACATACTATGAGGTCGGTGTTTTCTACTCGAATCGCTATTCCCAGAATGTTGACCCGGTGTTTGGCCACGATTGGAAGAAGTATACTGACAGGGATGAAAACTTTGCCAATGGATTGGGAATAGACCCGGAAACTGGTGAGTCGACATGGCGTAGTAAGTATCAGGGCCCCGACTGGATCAGCACGATCTACAATTTTGAGATGGAACCCCCGGATAATCCGAATTACGGTTACTACAAGAACAACCAGATGAACATAGGAGGGTCCGTCGATTTCTCAAGCCAGTTGAACAAGAATTGGGAGTTAAGGGCAGGCGGCCGGTATGATACGTGGATTATGCGCCAGTACAGCAACGGAGATATCCAGGATTTTATGGAGAATGATATGGGTGTTGAGGGGTTGACACCGTATCCCTGGGAGACAAAATACGGGGATAATTGGGAGTATGGGCGCATGGTGGAACTTGCCAAAGCCGGCGGCGTGAACTTCATGGGATGGGATGTGGATGGGGAGAACAAGATCGACGATGGTCCTTATGGCCCGAACAAGCCGTCATTCGCATCGGCCTATATTCAGAATAAGTTCGAGTACAAGGATCTTGTGCTCAACTTCGGTTTCCGGTACGAGATGGTTGACCTCAAGGCCCTGAGGCCAGTGGACTACTACACCGATCCGGAAACCGGAGAGAGGATGAACGGTGTAGAGGATCCCTTTATGGATACGATGGCTGACTGGCTTTCTGATGGCACCCAAGATATCGATGGTGATGGCATCGTTGATGAAGCGGGATGGGATCGGACCGAGCCCTATCACTACATACTTCCCCGTTTTAACTTCTCGTTTCCGGTGACTGACCTGACCGTATTCTATGCGTTGTACGGTAAATATATCCAGATGCCGGCCTTGGAACAGGTCTATCGGGGCTACAGGCAAATGAATATGAGTGTGAGTCCGGCAACACGCAGTCAATACGGATGGTGGGGTTCGTACGTAGGCTACACAGCGAAGCCGGAGGAGACCATCCAGTACGAGATGGGTATCCGTCAAGCGCTGAGCGATAATTTTGCGTTCACGATAACCGGATTTTACAAGGATCATCGCAATCTGCTTCGGCTCGACAGGCTATATTCCACGGGCGAGGGAGAACTGCCGCGGGGTAGTATCCTTTTCTGCGGGTACAGGAACGAGGATTTCAGCACGGTAAAAGGGGTTGAGCTTACGCTCGAGCTCCGCCGCACCAGGAGGCTGAGTGCCAGGGTGAACTACACCATATCCGATGCTCGGGGAACGGGTGCAGATTCGAGGTCAGGGGATGTTGTGGTGAGCGACGAAGTCATTGCACGGTATCCCATCATGGTGTTCGCACTCGACTACAACCAGCCTCATCGTGGCTCGATGATGTTAGACTACCGCTTTGCCAAGGGTGACGGGGTTCTGCAGGGCCTGGGAACGAATGTGCTGCTGACCTTCAACAGCGGCCACGCCTATACCAAGATTCAGGAGCCTGAAACTCTTGGTCAGGCGGATCCGTGGGATGTGGGCGTGCGTGCCCTGCGTGACGAGCGCGGGCGACATCCTGAAGAGGCGCTTAACAGTTCCTACACACCCTGGAATTTTAACATTGACATCAACGTGAATAAGGTATTCTACTTAGGCAGATTCAACGTTGATCTGTACGTGCATGTGTTGAACATGTTCAACACGAAAAACATTATCAATGTCTTTCCCATGACCGGGACTGGAGAGGATGATGGATGGTTGAGGTGTCCGCTGGCGGCAGCTTTTGATGCGATCCCCTACTATACTAATTTCTACACCGACATCAATCAGAACAACCGCTGGAGCTACGAGCTTGCTACAGGGATGGACATTTACGGTCGGCCTCGCCAGATACGCGTCGGCATGAGGCTGGAATTCAATTAAATTATTGACCGTTGGGATTGGCTGACCGTCACTTGACGGTCAGCTTTCCCTCCTTTCATCGAACTGATGTTCCGGGGGGAAGATGTAAGTCAAAAAAAAGAGAGGAGTTACGAACGATGAGGAAAATAACTATTCTGTTTATTGCTGCGGTCGTGCTGCTCGGTATGGTGGTAGCTTCGGTTTCCTTCGCTGAGGAAGAAGGGGGGAAGAATAATCGGAAGAACGAAGCACTTACCAAGCCAACCGGCACACCGCACTACCAGATTCTCAACATCAACAATCTGTGGTACTGGTGTCAGGACAACGGATCATCAAACTCTTCCCGAAACGGTGATAGCGGGACCTACTTTCCGCGTGGAATGGTCTGGCTTATTTACCAAGACGGTATGAAGTGGTCCGGTAGATGTTACGTAGATGAAGGTCTCACGCAGCCCGCCCCGTTCAATCAAACGATCCGAATAGGTGGATGTGATTACGGGAATGGAACCTTAGCAGGTCGAATCAACGGCTTTGGAGCAACTGCCACCCGGGCAGACCCGGGTGATGATGATACCCGTTTGTACAAAATACGCCGCGACTACGCATCGATGTCCGATACGGAGAGGGAGCGGGATGCAGCGGAATTTAATGAGGGGCCCTTATCTGATGTGACACCTCAAGACATACAGGACAGGTACGATCAGTACGAGCTGGATTGGAATGTATGGCCTGTTGACTACGGTGCTCCCTACATCGATAGAAACGGGAACGGTGAGTACGACCCTCCGCCAGCATTCAGTGCCACATTCACAGTGGATGATATCATCCCTGGGGGTTACGACGAGCCCGGGATTGCGGGTGGGGACCCCGACTCGCCGGCAGACATGGTTCTCTGGAATGTGTACAACGATCTCGACAGAATCCGAACAATCGCCATGGAGGGCTCCGAACCCATGGGTCTTGAATTACAGCGCACCGTATGGGCCTACAAACGCACCGACGCGCTGGGCAGTATGTTTTTCACGCAGACGTTGATGCTCAACAAGGGAGGCGTCGACATCGATGGTGCCGGAGGTATGGGCGCTTTCTACATTGACAGCATGTATGTTTGCCAGTGGTCAGACCCGGATTTAGGCTCGGCATTTGACGACCTTGTGGGTTGTGATACAACTTTGAACATGGGATACGTATATAACGGCGTTGCCATTGACATGGAATACAACAGGTATGGTCAGGTTGTGCCAGCGGCAGGATACGACTTCTTAGCAGGCCCGATTGTTCCGTCGCCCGGCGATCAGGCGGTGTTTATGCTGAAGTACAAGCAAGATTGGAAGAATTTAGGCATGACGGGTTTTTCATGGTTTTCTGCAGGGAGTCCACTCTCCGATCCTTCGTCTGATTATCAGGGAGGATTACAATGGGACAAAATGATGAGGGGGTTCGCTCCGTTATCCGGACCCGATCAATACTATCCGTTCCCTCCCGGCGTAGAAGCCCATTCATTTCCGCTCTGCGGGGACCCTGTTTTACAAACGGGTCTCGTAGATGGCCAGGGATACGATTACTCGTTTCAACTGGGCGACCGGCGCCTGCTTGTCAACTGCGGCCCGTTTACGTTGGCCCCCAGAGACACGCAGCAAGTTGTTATGGCTCTTGTATGCGGTCAAGGCTCGGACAGATTATCCAGTGTTTCGGTGATGAAGTTCAACGACCGTTTTGCTCAGAATACGTACGACGCACTCTTCATGGTTACGAAACCGCCGATGCCGCCTGCTGTGGAAGTTTTCGAGGATGACGAGAAAGTCATCTTAGAGTGGGGAAGTGACCTGACGAGAGTCGCAGACATAGAGGAGAAGGTGTCCCAACCCGGTGCTTATAAATTCGAGGGTTACAACGTGTACCAGCTGCCCAGGCAAACTTCCGGGCTTGCTGAGGCAGTAAGGATTGCGACATACGACCTTCCGACTGACCCGACAGTCGTCATGGACGAGGGGTTTGACCCATCATCCGGTAAAATACTCGTGCTGCCCGTTCAATATGGTTCCAACAGCGGTGTAAAGCGTTACTTCGAGTTTGTTCGTGATGATGTTCTGGATCTTAAGAAGATCTTCAACGGGCAGGAGTACTACTTGGCGGTGACTGCCTATGCTGTTGCCACCACACCAGGATTCATGCCCTCGACTCTGGAGGCGACATTAGAAGTCATGACCGTTGTCCCGCATAAAGAAAGTATGGGATTGCGGTACGGTTCCTCTTACGGGGATACTCTCTCAGTGACCCACACCGGGACCGGAGACGCAGAAGTATATCCAATCGTTGTCGACGCTGGTGCTATAGAGGCTGCGACTTACTCCATCGGATTCGATACAAAAGAAACCTGGAGTCTCAAGAAGGATGGTACCGTGGTATGGGCCGATAAGTCAAATTACAGTCTGGATGAAGTTTACGACATCGCTGACGGTGTCCTTCTTAAGGTCGGGAATCTCGGCTTCGCAACACCTCTTGATTTCTTTGAACTTATAGCGGAGGGTGATGGTAGTTACGATATTGATAGTTACTATGCCAGTGGTTGGGAGGATGACGCCCTTGCCCTCACTTCGTGGGGATTCGGTACCACGGATATCAACCTTCTTCAGAATGATCTCGAGCTCAGGTTTACCGGGGAATACGATGCAGCAGTCGGAAATGTTGTACCGGTAAAGGATGGTACCGGTTCCATCGCAACGTTCGGAGGTTCAAGGAATTGGGACATAGCAGATCATCCGATGAATCCCAATCCTGGTTCTGACGACTACTTCCCGATCCGTATTCCGTTCGAAGTATGGGATTTAGACAGGGATATGCAGATCAATATCATAGTCTATGACAGGGTACAGGCTGTGACTGACGATCCTTTCTATGCATTCAATCCCTTTGGCAGGATGTACTGCTGGTTTAATGCCAAACCCTATCAGGAGACGGCTCTGGATGCGGACAATATTGTCAGCGACGACGGAGACTACAATACCTGGAATATTGTTTCTTGGGAGGCAGATTGGAAGAAGGGTGATGTGGTAAGGCTTAACTATGCGAACCCGATCATACCGGGTACGGACATATTTACGTTTTCCACATCCGATTATGAGTCATCGGTAGATGCTAAAACGGCAGGGGAGGACGTAGAGCGAATCAGTGTTTTTCCGAATCCTTACTATGCATTCAACCCGGCCGAATTCAGCCGTCTTTCCAGATTCGTCACGTTTACCAATCTGCCACAAACAGCGACGGTTCGGATATTTAACTTAGCCGGTCAATTGGTGGCAAGAGTGGATAAAGATGATGCTTCGCAGTTCGTGCGTTGGGATCTGCTGAATTTTGACGGCCTTCCTGTTGCGAGCGGTATGTATATCGCGCATATTACGGTGACATTACCCACAGGTGGTGAGAAGTTTAAGATACTGAAGCTGGCAGTCGTCTTAGAGGAAGAAGTGCTCGATGTGTATTAATGCCACGCTGTATCATTTTCGGATTCAAAAAACCGAATAAGGAGAAAATGTTATGAAAAACAGAGTTATATTTCCGTTAGTGGTCCTCTGCGTGGTGATGGCTGTTATGGTCAGCAACCTCAATGCGCAGGTGGAAGAAGATCAGAGTAAGAACAGGAGAATCGGGAGTGCGGCAGCGACCGAGCTTCTGATTCCGGTGGGTGCTCGGGACATGGCCATGGGAGGTTCGAGCATCGCGGTGACCAATGGGGTTGAATCTATCCACTGGAATCCAGCGGGTCTCGCACGTGTTCCCACATCGGGTGAGGTAATGTTTTCTTCGATGGCGTACATTGCCGATATCAGGATGAACTACGGTGCTGTCGGGCTTACGTTCGGCAATTTCGGTGTGGTGGGCATCAGCGTGAGGTCTTTGTCCTTTGGTGATATCCCCATGACCACGAACGATGATCCTGACGGCGATGCAGGCAGGACATACTCACCCGCCTTCATGACTTTTGGGATGAGTTATGCCCGGAGGTTCACCGATGCGATCACTGTGGGTGGTACCTTTAAAGTCATCTCCGAGAAGATGGGCCGGGTAAACGGTTCCGCTGTAGCCATCGATATTGGCGTGCAGTACCATGGGGCTGGTGGAATCCCGGGACTCAACTTTGGCCTTGTTCTGAAGAATTACGGTCCCAGGATGAGTTTTGGCGGACCGGGCTTGTTAAAAAGAGCTCTCTCGCCAGATGGCCGGCGTGCGGAACAGTTCTACACGTTGTCAACGGCAAAATATGACTTGCCGTCCACATTGGAGATCGGTCTGTCCTACGAGCGCGATCTGAGCGAGAATATGGTGGCCGTCGTGAATGGATCTTTCGTGAACGACAACATGGCTCTCAACGCGTACCGATTTGGTGGTGAAGTAGGCTACAGGATGGAGAAGCTACGTGTGTTTGGCCGCGGCGGCTATGAGGTTGTTCCAGGAAACGAAGGCGTCGACGAGTTTATTTTTGGCCCGACCGTCGGTGGTGGTCTTTACTACAATACGGCCGGGTTCGAAATTATGGTGGATTATGCCTGGCGGAAGACCGATTTATTCGAAGACAATTCGGTATTCTCGATCAAGTTCGGATTCTAAGGGTAGAGGTAGCCGCAGTCGTTTGTAAGGTACATCGAAAGATGGGGAGAAAGGCTGTCCTTTGGGGACAGCCTTTCTTTTATGTATGAAGGGGATGGATAAATGCATTTGTTTTAGAACCATTTTTGATTATATTATTGCAGCTTTGTTTCTATAATTAAGGATAAATCATGAAAGTCATTTACATAACCAACCGGATGATGGTTCGAATTTTCGGTTTACAGAAATCGTTTCGATGGGTACCAGTCATTGCTCTGCTGTCTCTGGTCTCGTGCGGGAAGCGTCCGGGCCCCAAAACCTATTTTCCGGAGACGGGCCGAAATAGTCTTTACCAGCGTTCCTTAGACCTGAGAAACAATCTTAACGTGCTCTCTATTGCGATTCGGCCGGGGTATGAAGACCTTTCTGCTTTAGCCTACTTCCGCTTGGGGCGGGGGGCAAAGATTATGAGTGGTTATGTCACCAACGGGGAGGCTGGCGAGAGCGATATCCAGGCAGAATTACCAGCGTATCTTGCAGCGATCCGCAGAAAGGAAGCCTCGAGAGCTTTTTCATACTTGGACGGGGAGATCTATTTTCTGAATATGCCGGATATTGCAGCGGCCAGGGATACTTTAAAAGTTCGGGAATTGTGGCCGAGGGATACGCTGCAGACGCGGTTGATCGAGATGTTTTCCCAGTTCAAGCCGGATATTGTTCTGGTAGCTCGCGATTGGTCGTCTGAGGGAAGAAATCCGGTGTGGGAGGTTATGTGCTCTGACGTGCTGGCTGCGGTCAAAAGGATTGTTCCCGGTGAATCGAAAAAAACAATACCAGGAACGGATGCTCAGCAGTTCTGGGAAATCAATCGTGTCTTTGTTGATGATGGTAAGGAGAAAGGATTTTCAATTCCCGTGGATAGGCGTCATCCCCGCTGGAAAAAAACGTATCACAAAATTGGAGAGGAAGCGGAGAAGGCCTATGTTTCATTGGCGATTCAGCGGCGCATGTGGACAGAGGGTGAGGAGCCGTCTTACAGTCTTGTGTATCCAGTACCACTGCCGCGAATCGATGAAATGGATGCAGGGCTACCCAAACCAAGCTCTATGCGTCTTCGCGGGATAGAGCAGAAAGTCGAACGCCTCACCGAAGCTACACTCCGAGGGAAGACCGGAGGCGCAATGAATGGCCTTGTAGACATAATGGACGCCGTAAATCTTTGTCTCGTGCGGAGGCATGAGTACAATACGCGTGAACGAAGGATGTTGTACAACTGGAAGAGAATTCTTGAAGATCTTCGATGTACCCTGTTGGGTGTCGAGGTGGATTATACGATCAGCGATACAGTACTTGCGGCGCGACAATTGACTTTTTTAAGAATTGACAAGGTTAAAGGAATCAAAGGTAAGGGGGATACAGATGTTTATTTTCCCGACGCTGAAAAAGGATGGGTAATCGACGAAGACATGAAGAAAAGACTACCGCTCAGGCTCAAAGAGCCTTACCGCGTGCTCACTCCGAAGGATGTTGATTACACATTTCCGCCAGGGCAAGATAGGCTACATTCCTCGGCCGTTGGGAAACCATTCGCCTTTTATATCATACACCGTGATTCATCAGAAGAACAGAGCTTTGTGTACAGGATCCAAATAGAGCTTTCATTGGGTCCTTTGGATAACTTAGAAATTCTGACTCCAATCGTTCGCATGGCTCCGGGAGAAGGAGTTGTTTTTCGAGTCATAAATCTCTCACGGGATGGCGTGTCAGACAAGATTTGGGTTGAGAACCCACTGGGTTCCTCAGAGAAAATTGCATTTCTATTGCCGGAGAAAGGATCCTCTTTTCTGGATACATTGTTCATTACGTGGAAAGGAAGTCGGGCTGCCGGCACCTATTTGATCCCCGTGTTGATTGATGGATTACGTGCTGCAAATTTCGTTGCAAGAAAGTTTCATGCCGAGGTGGATGCGTCTAAGAAGATCGGAATTGTCGTCGGAGTAAAGGATGGTCCGATCGGGAATGCGCTTCGCCGTTTAAACGTTACGTTCTCAAAAGTGGGATTGGAGCGAACGTTTTCGAAACAGATAGAACCTATGGACGTACTCATCATCGACAGAAGGGTCCTCACACTCAAGCCCAAAATTGTTGATTTTAAGGAAGAGCTGGATCGTTTTGTCAATCGGGGAGGCCATTTGATTGTTCTGGCCCAGGACGCTGCATCGTGGAACACCAGACCTCTCTGGGATGGGATGCGTTTGGAACGGACTGTGTTGTTCGATGAGAATACGCCTCTTCAGGTGGACTCAACGCAAACGATTTTCACATCACCCAATCGCATCCATCCGGAAGACTGGAACGGCTGGCTTTTTTTGCGTGGTTATAACGATGTTTTCTGTAGCACCTTAGAGGATATGCAGTTTCCCATACGAGTGAGGAAGGAAGATCTACCCCTCATCGTTATCCAAAAAGAGGGTAACGGAAGACGGACTTATGTAGATTTGGCACTGGGTCAGCAATGGATGAACATCCACCCAGGGGCGTTTCGATTACTCGCGAACCTCATTTCATATTGATGTGTGCCTTTTGGAATGAGAGTATTTTTTCTTTTATACGTATAATTATATGAACCTGGATTATTCTTAGTGCGGCGAAGCCGCAATAATTTTTTTACCTGAATAAACTTAGTAATGATATTGGAATTTTTCAGGTGAAAATAAAATCGTGAGACCTAAAAGATGAACAGTCGTTTCATCTTAGATAAGGAGGTAATTCATTATGAGAAGAATTTTGTTACTGATTGTTTTCACTACGTTTGGCAGCATTGACCTCATTGCACAGAGCATCATTCCGACTTCTCCGTTTGTCACTAATATAGATTATGCAAGATTTCGGAACGATGAGCAGTCTGGCTACCTCGAAATCTATTATGGATTTCATCCACACCTGCTTACACATCAATGGTCAGAAGGTAAATACAGGGCTGGTGTGCACCTCTGGACACGGGTGCGAGACGACAAGACAGAGGCCTTTGCGGTAAACGAACGAGTGCTGTTACCCGTGGAGATTACGGATACGACCGATGTTTCACTCCGGTTTCCATTCATAACACAGGCAGGGTATGTGCTTCCATTGGGCGACTATACCCTTGAGGTGGTCGCTGTCGACTCGTTGAATCCGTCTCGTCGAGATAGTGTCAGTTTGGTGATTAACATCGATGCGTACACCGGTGAGGTGGCGTGTAGCGATTTGGAACTGTGCAGCAAGATTGTGTCTTCCTCAAAAAAGGACGACCCTTTCTTCAAAAACTCACTGGAGGTAGTCCCCAACTCGACAATAATCTTTGGATCCACTGCCTATCCTGTCGTGTTTCACTACTTGGAGTTGTATAACTTGAATCCACAAGAGACATACATAGTAAAAACATTAATCGCCGATTCTGAAGGGAGGATAGTGAAGGAGTCATCGAAGACAATAAAATACGGAGTAGGAAACGCCGTGGAGGTGGGCACGACAAACATGACATCAATCAAATCGGGGAAATGTCACTTCAGACTTTTACTTTTTAACCAGAGTGCAGAAGAAGTGGCCCGGACAGAAAAAGTGTTTTTCGTCTATAATCCGCATTTGGTAGCCCCTCAGGAAGCGGCTCTTACTTTCCAGGCGGACGTGTTGGAAGGGCTGTCAGAAAAGGAGCTGGATATGGAGTTTAGCCAGGCCCCATACATTGCAACGGATGAAGAGAAAAAGATGTATAAACAACTCGACACTGAGACTGGTAAACGGGAGTTTCTCGCAAAGTTCTGGACCAGTGTTTTGAAAGGGCGCTTGGGCCACCCACCGATTCGGCGGGTGGATTATTTACGTATGGTTGAGATGGCTAACGAAGGATACAGTAGAATGGGAAGAGCGGGTTGGAAGACAGACCAAGGTCGCGTATATATCCTTTATGGAAAACCGGATGAAATCGAAAGGCATCCCCACGTGAGTGAGTCCAAGCCTCACGAGATTTGGCGTTACTATGGAATCGAGGGTGGAGCGGAGTTCGTGTTTATCGATCGTTTTGGATTTGGAGATTATCAGTTGGTTCACTCAACGAAGCGGGGTGAGTTGCGAGATGGTGGATGGGAGCGTTTTTTAAGGTAGAGCCCCTGTACAAAAAAACAAAGATTTCTCTCTTAATACTATAATGCAGAGTGCCACACAGAGCCGTATTAGAGGAGTATGATGATCATGGAAGCCAAAAAAATCAAGATCCTGTTGCTCACTTTTCTCGTATGTCTCAGCGCATTTATTGTGAGTGCCCAGGAGATTAGAATTGCCGGTTTTGTACGCGATGTAAATACCCGCCGGGAAATAAGCAATGTAAACATCTACATCAAGGGGTCGCAAATTGGAACCACAAGCGACATAGCGGGGGAATATATACTTCGTGTTCCGGAGAGTCGGGAGAGAAAAATTGTCATTTTTCGGCACATTGCATACGACCTCCGGGAGATTTCTCTCGATTCGGTGGCAACGATGAAGTATGTTTATCTGCAGCCGCGGGTAATTCCCTTAAGAGGGATCACATTGGAGGAGGAGAGGATTGAGATTCCAGAAATAGAAAAAGATATACCGCAGACCGTCTCGATGATCAAGGCTAAGAATTTTGAGATTAGGGGGTATATTGACGCTGGGGACCTGCTCAAGACCGATCACAGCGTGCAGGTCGAGGAGGAGTTGAGTGGTAAGAAGACCGTCTCGATTCGTGGTGGCAACCCGGATGAGATTGTTGTGCTATACAATGGGATCAAGATGAACAGGTCATTCGATAATATCTTTGATTTCTCTCTCATCGATTTGGTGGATATTGAGAGATTTGAGATCATCAAGGGCAGTAACACGGCACTCTACGGTCCAGAAGCGTTTTCCGGAGTAATCAACGTCGTACCAAAGCTGCGGCACGATTACAGTATTCGGCTTCATCAGCGAATTGGTACTTACCAATCCGGAAATTGGGGACTGAACTTCTACCATAAGCTGGGCCGGTTGCACGGATCGTACAGTCTCAAACAGGGCGGTACTAAAAGATATTTTATGGATGTGGAGGAGGATAGAGCAAGGCTGGAGAACACCTCCTTACATCATACTGCCAATCTGAGCTACAGCTTTCCAGAACGTCCCGGTGGCCGCGAGCCGGAGAATTCTCTTGTGCTGATGTACATGTATTCATCCTTGAGCTACGATAACCAGCGTGATGTCGAAAACCTGTCAAATTCCAACGGGCTTTTATCGCTTAAATATGAAGGAGATATCGCCAGATTAACGAATTTAAATTTGTCTGTGTCGCTTTCAAGGCTGGAGGAGGATCAATTTTTGTCCAGTGGCACCGGTGTAATAGAACGTCATATAAAGGATAGAGGCATATATGTGAATGCCGAGAAAGGTCTCAGGCTCGGTCTGGTAGATTTTCTGTTCGCTTATCAATTCAAGCACGCTGAGTTGGATTTTATCGATCAGAGACGAAATTTCCGAGAAGAGAGTATCGGCTTAGAATCCGCAGATTTCCAGAGGCAACACCATGGTGTGGTGTCGATAGCGAAGTTGAATGGAGAAATCGAGTCCCCTTTTCTCAACACCATTGAGTTAAGTGGAAGTTTTCGCCACGATTGGCTGAAGGACAAGCAGGCTAATCCGGTACTGAGAGGCGATTGGCCGGAGGCATGGCAGGAAGGCGTTGTTGGTATTTTCGACAAGAATGAATGGCAAGAGGCCACGTTTAAATTTGGTTTGAGCCTATCCGGGGACAAGGAAGACTTCACATTTGACGGATATCTTAGCTTTGGTCTCAACACGAAATTCCCGACTCTTTTTCAACAGATAAGCTCACCGGTTGTGCTAACTGCTAACGGTGGCAGTACAAACTTAAACCCTGAAAAAAATAATAGCTCGGAATTGAGCGTTGTTGTAGCCAGGGATCTTCGGGGAGCAAGAACTATTTACGGATGGCAAGTATCCGGCACATTTTTTCAAAACCAATACGATAATAAATTACGTGTTTCCACAACACCGGGTATCCCAGTACCGTTCTATGATAATGTGCCTGATGCCCGAATCACCGGTTTTGAGACAAAATCGAGCGTTTTTTTCTTCCGCAAGAAATTGACTGTTGAATTGGGCATGTCCCGCTACTTCATTTCTGAGAAAGCCGCTTTTCCTTTTAAGTCTGATTACAAACACACTTTAAACTTCATCATCGATCATGCTGGCTATTCGTTTCAAATTCACTGGTTCAAAGAAGGAGAGCAGGTGGGATGGATTCGCCGGGGAAATGGACAGTTTGCTGAGATAGCACTTCCTGAGTATTCGAACCTCGATATTCACTTGAGCAAGACATTCCAGATAGGCAGACTGAAACTATTTGGTAATGTTAGCGGTCGCAACCTGTTGTATGAGGACGAAGTCGTCCTGCGGGGCATAGCCATTCGTGACCGCCGGTACTATATCACCGTGGGAACTCAGTACTGATAGGCTCGACTATTTTCAAAATCCTATAAAGCAGATTGTAAAACTTCGGTTATGCCAGGAATTGTAGGGAGTCATTAAAGATGAGAACAGCACGATATACCATGTTGATAATGGTGGGAGTGTTTTTGGCAAGGTTCTCCGGCTGTACCTGGAATCCGTTCGGGGAAGATGAAATATCTTCAGGACACAGACAGATCAGAGGCACGGTTCAGCTTCATGATGGGTCGAGTCCTGAAGGCGTGTATGTGTGGCTTGATGGCTTTAATATAGGTGATTATACTGATGGAACAGGACAGTTTAAGTTAATTTTACCTGCAGAATCGAGTCATGGATCATCTAGCGTTGTGAGCGGTATTTACAGTGTTTATTTTTATATTGCCAATTATGGGCTGGATTCAGCACAAGTTGTCGTACAAGATGGTGAATTCGTCTATTCACGTGGAGATATCAACAAAGACGGCAAGGTCTACGCCCCAATGGTGATGCGGAGTTTCCTGCGAATCAACACATCGGTGGAACCTTTGTCGGTTTCTGCAAATTATACGGGTAATATCGAAGTAAAGGTCACTCTCACAGCAATGTTCGATTCCGCCACTGTCGTTGTTCCCAAGTCGATTGGAGGGATGCTGGGTGCGATCCTTCTTAAGAAATCGGATTCGCAGACTGTTACCATTTTTACATCGGCTCCCTATATTGAAACACGTGCAGCTATCTTAGTTGGAAAAGTAGGGCGTACCATCGGAATGACTTTCAACTTCATCAATAGACCCTTGGATCCGGGTACATACGAAGTTGTTCCGTATCTGCTCATCGCCCACGAACCGATTCCTGAGGACCTGATGGAAAGCTTAGGCCCTAACGCCGAGGAACTCGGACCCGATTATCTGAACATCCCATTTCGGAGAGAGGGGGGGCAGTTTGAGGTGAAATGATTATCTAACCTGGATTTATTCCTAGCGCGGCGAAGCCGCAATAATTTCTTTTAACAGAATAAACTTAGTAATGATATTGGATTAAAAATTCAAAGATCAGATATGAAAATGCAAAATGACATATCAAAATTCAAAAAGATAGAGTTCGTCTATACTTAAAACAATTACACATGTATTTGAATTTTTCTTGCAAAAAACAAAGATTTCACTTGTAATACTATAAATTATTGCCACGAAGATCCTAAATTAATTGTTAATTGATAATTTTGGAGTTATACTATGGTTTTTCATGGCCGATGGTTGCTGAGCATGCTCATGATTGTCTGTACCTTCACCTTTCTTGTCGGATGTAGTGAAAAGCCAACTCAACCTGGAAAGATGCCGACCTCACTCAAAATAACTGCACCGGTTTTCTCCATCTTTTCCGGTGGTACGTTGCAGCTTTCCGCCGTCGCTACGTTCACGAGTGGGACGTCCGGAGATGTTACCGACGAGGCGGTCTGGACAAATCTTCCAGGCCGTGCCGGTAGGGTAAAGGATGGGGGGCTTTTTGTTGCGACGCTAGATTCGACTGGCATTGAGACCGTTCGTGCAGATTATCAAGGGCAAACAGATAGCGTGGATATCGAAGTCACCAAAGGAGCCCGTTCACTTGCGATCCGGCCGGTATCGGTTGCTATTGCATCGGGTGGAAAGATACAGTTCGAAGCCATCGCTGAATTCCATGATGCCAGTATGGAATACGTTACCGACAAGGTGTCCTGGTCTCTTAGCCCGGGTGTTGCTGCAACGATCGATAGCAGTGGTCTGTTCAGCTCCAAGGCGGGATTAAACGGTCTGGAAATTGTCACAGGACTGTTTCAAGCGCTGTCCGCTCAGAGCCGGGTGAGGGTTCAAGAGACGTTAGAAAATCCGTTTGAGATGGTAACGATCCCCGCGGGTAGTTTTGTTATGGGAGACGATGACAGCGAATGGCAGAGCGATAAACCAGCACATGAGGTAACCATCGATGCCTTTGAAATTGGAAAGTACGAAGTGACGAATGAGCAGTACGTTGCTTATCTGAACGATGCAATTGCTGCCGGCGAAATCATGGTTGAATCGGGAGTTGTTACGGGTAGGAAAGGTCCTTTTGCATGGATGACCTATTTGAGGTTGTTGGGAGTTCCCGAGTTTCCGGACAGATTTATTGAGTATGTCGAGGTTGAACCAGGCGCTTTTGCCTTTCGAGTTAAGCCAGGATTTGGAGAGTACCCGGTGGTGAGGTTGAACTGGTACGGTGCTGCTGCCTTCTGTTCTTTTTATGGCCTGCGCTTGCCGACCGAGGCAGAATGGGAAAAGGCATGCCGCGGAGGTCAACAATTAGAGTATGGCACGCAAGATGGTAGTATCAGCCACGATCTGGCCAATTATGGAGGAGTAGGCGGGCGAGATATATACGAAGGCTTAGCGCCTGTGGGTTCGTTCCCCCCGAATCCGTACGATCTGTATGATATGAGTGGGAATGCAGCTGAGTATGTCTTCGATCAATATGATGAGAACTACTACGCAAACAGCCCAACGGGAAATCCCACCGGCCCGGGACCTGCCTTACTTACTGAAATATCTTCCACTGATCGTGCGATTTGGCGGGGTGGTTCCTGGCTCATTGGTGACCGATTTTGCCGCTCCGCATTTCGTGGATATATTGCGTACATGGAGAATACTAGTTTGTTGAGCTACTGTTTTGTTGGTTTTCGTGTAGTGAGATCGCTGCCATGAGTCCCCTGTCAACCAATCCTGAGCATATCTAAATAGTGCCGATACTGCTGCATGATATTTATTCATTCCAGCAATCGACTTAGAACTTCTTCATCCTGACCTTAGCTTGACACTGAACATTATAGTAGTCATAGTTATTATTTTACCAGAAATGCAAGAGAGGATCCGAGCATGAAGGGTGCACATCGAATTGCGATTATCCTGTTCGGAGGGGTTTGCCTTTCACTTCTCTGCGGTTGTACCGAAAATCCATTGGACAAGAGCACTATCTCTTCTAAGTCGAGACAAATTCACGGCAAGGTACGACTTTCTGATGAATCGAGTAGCGAGGGCGTTTATGTCTGGCTTGAAGGATTCAATATCGGTACATTCACAGACCAAACAGGTCAATTTCAGGTAACTCTTCCGCCACCGGAGACTCATGGAACGCCCACGGGCGTAAACGGTGTGTTCAACCTCTATTTTTATGTGGCCAACTACAGGCTTTCTTCTGCCGAGGTAGTTGTGCAGAACGGGGAATACTTACCTTCATGGGGCGACATCGATGCGAATGGTGAGATAAATGGTGTAATCTCTTTACGGAAGTTGTTGCGTATCAGCACGGTTGTGGATCCTGATACAGTGACGACGAGTTTTGAGGGACCCATCGATGTGCAGGTTTCTCTGCAAGCCACATTCGATTCAGTTACAGTTGTCTTTCCTAAAATCATTGAAGGGTCCTCAGGAGCCATTCTTCTAAAAAGACTGGAATCGGGGGATGTTTTTGTTGACATACCGGATATGAGTGACAGCACACAAACCATAGAAAGAATCGGACCTGAAATACGCAATTGGAATATGGTTTTTAACGCGGGTACTGGCGTCCTGCCCGAGGGACAATACGAGATCATACCCTATTTTTTTATTGAACAGGACAGCATGCCCGCGGGACTTCTAACAAGTCTAAGCATGAATGTCAAGGAACTTGGCCCCGATTATCTTAAGATTCCATTCAAGCGGGAGGGAGGCCTATTTGTGGTTACGGGTGTAGATTGAATGATGACAAGAATCTGCTCAACAAGGGGACCACGAAGTCATTCCACACGGTAGGATTGAGAGTCTTGGTGAGAACTTCGAGTAGCTTGATCCAAATTATCTCAGGCTCCTATTCCGGCGCAAGGGAGGCAAGTTTAAGGTTTTTGGAACTGGGGAAAGTTTGTTTTAATATTTTTATTATCTTTTTTAGAAATGAAAGCTAAGGACGAGAATATGGTTAGAAAATTTCTGTTCATTGTCACTTTATTTTTCCTGCTACCGGGTTTATTGACTGCCCAGGTTGGTAAATTGCGCGGTGTGGTTACAGACAAAAAGACGGGAGAGCCGTTTGCGAGCGCGAATGTTTTCATTGAAGGAACTGCTCTTAATGCATCCACCGATTTAAATGGTGCATATGTAGTGTTGGGAGTGGTTTCTGGGGTCTATACGGTTCGTGCCGAGTGTATGGGCTACCAGAGTGTTGTGATTTCAAACATTCGGATTCGTGCTAATCTGACCACAACCCAGGATTTTTCACTTCCTGCGACGACTCTGGATGAAGAGGTTTATGAAGTACTTGCGGAACGTCCGTTGATTCAGCGGAATACTACCAGTACCATCCGATTGTCGACCCAGGAAGATATTCAATATCTTCCCATACGCGGATTGGAAAACCTGATTTCTCTGGAGGCGGGTACCGTACTTCAGGACGGACATCTGCATGCACGTGGCGGACGTGCTGGAGAAATTGCCTATTTTATCGACGGTGTGACGGCAATCAATCCACTCACGAATGAGGAAAACTTCAGCGTTATCCAGGAAGCCGTTGAAGAGATTCAGATCCATCCAGGGGGGTACACGGCGGAACACGGAGGTGGTAACTCGGGGGCTGTGCGCACAATCCTGCGGACCGGCGGAGCCCATTTCAAGGCAACGATCGATTACCGCACGGATGACTTTGTAAAAACTGGCAACCAGTTTCTTGGAACCTCATCGTTCGGGTACCGCAATGCTGTAGTAACGCTGAGTGGCCCCGTATACCGTTTCCCGAAACTCAGTTTCTTTTTAGCGGGTCAGCACAACTACATGCGCCAGCGTAACCCGAGCTTCATCGAGCCATTCAACACGGATGACTTCATCGATCCTGCAACCGGCCAGACACTGGGAGAGCTCGGAGGCCTGGTGGATGACGGTTATGAAGGTAGAGAAATTGGTGAACCCCTGCCCGAGGGTGGTGTTATCAAGTACGATAGAAACAGTCTACCCGGGTCGTGGAGGCAGGAGAACACGGGGCAGGGAACAATCCTGTTCAACGCGACGGAAAACCTCAAATTCCGTTTCACGGGAAGCTACAGTCACTTAAAATACCCTACTGAGGGATCCGATTTCTACTCAAATCTGAGAAACGTCTACTACAATCCGGGTAGAGTACCCATTCGGACAACGGAGAAGATCTTTGGCAGCTTACGGGCCACCCATATAATAAACCCATCTACGTTCTATGAAGCTTCCGTTTTCTACTCGAACAGCTCTTCCGAAACGGTCGATCCGGAATTCGGCAGCGATTGGAAGAAGTATACTGATAGGGAAGCAAACACTGAGTTGGGTTACACTGGATGGCGGTACAAGTATTGGGGGCCCTACTGGATCAGCACTATCTACAATTTTGATATGGAACCACCGGGTTACCCGGTGACAGATTACTCCAAAAACAGCGAGATGAATATAGGGGGATTCCTTGATTTCACGACGCAGTTGAACAAGAATTGGGAGTTGAAGGCAGGCGGCCGAGTGGATACATGGGTAATGCGTCGTTATGAGGTTGGACGGATTCAAATATTTATGGAAACAGAAATGGGTTGGCAAGGGGATGACCCCCACATATGGGAGAGCGATTATGAACGGTGGGTAGAGCTTGTCAGTATGGGTTATGGAGATCGTCCGATCATATACGGCTACGACATCGATGGGAATAAACTGGACACCTTTCCCAATGGACCGCGCAAACCCTATTTTGCTTCTTTTTACGTCCAGAATAAGTTCGAGTATCGCGATCTGATCCTCAACTTAGGTCTCCGTTTTGAGAGGATTGACATCAAGGCACCGAAGCCGAAAAATAATGAGAATCCTGCGTTTGACCAAAGACTCGACTGGATAGATGAAGACAAAATGATAGAGACCGACCCCTACGACTACTTCCTGCCACGTCTGGGTTTTTCGTTTCCGGTGACAGATCGAACAGTATTCTACGCATCGTATGGCAAGTACGTCCAGATGCCGGCATTGAATCACGTGTATCGAGGAATCCCGAACATTAGTCGAACAGTCAGTCCAGTCACGCGCTCGATATACGGTTACTGGGGACAATTGGCCGGGTATACTACAAAGCCGGAGCACACCACACAATATGAGATGGGTATCCGCCAATCCCTTACTGATAATCTGGCATTCACATTAACTGCGTACTATAAAAAGCTCGAGGATCGACTCCGGTACGGTCTGGTATATTCAGATGGCACAGGAGATATTCCTGAAGGAGAGGTTCTCTTTTCAGGATTACAGAATGAAGATGTGGGTGCTGCGAAAGGTGTGGAGTTTACACTCGAACTTCGACGTACCAGACGACTTGCTGCCAGGGTGAATTATACCTGGTCGGATACACGAGGCACTGGATCTGATGTGGAATCGTCGAAGGTTTACGTGAGCGATGAAAGCGATAAATACGGATGGTATCCACCCTACGTCTTCCCTCTCGACTATCACCAGCCTCATCGTGGCTCGGTAATTTTGGACTATCGCTTTGGCAAGGGGGATGGCGGCAAAATTTTCGAGGGTTCTGGTATAAATTTGCTCTTTACTTTTAACAGCGGCCACAGCTATACGAAGATCCAGGAGGTGCGGTATCCTGGTTCGTCAACTCTGTGGAATGTAGGTGTGAGATCTTTACGAGACCCACGCTTTCAAGAACCGGAAGAGCGTCTAAATAGTTCCTCGACACCGTGGAATTTTAACTTTGACCTGAGTGTGAATAAAGTATTCTTTCTCGGCAGATTGAACGTCGATTTTTATATCCATGTGCTAAACCTGTTTGACACCAAACATGTGATTAACGTCTATCCCATGACGAGAAATGCCAAAGATGATGGGTGGTTGTATAATATATATAATTATGGATATACTACATGGTTTCGTGACGTCCCCCAGTATGTTGAATTCTACAAGGCCATCAATAACAAGAACCGCTGGGCTTATCAACAGGCAACGGGAAAAGACCTCTACGGAACACCTCGGCAGATTCGGGTGGGTGTAAGACTGGAGTTTAACTAAATTTTAATAAAAAAGAGGCATAAACTATGAGTAGAAGGATTGCTCTACTTTTCGCCATAACGGTTTTTCTCCTCTGCATTCTAATCGTTTCGGCTTCGTTTGCCAGAGAACATGAAAAGAAAAAGATACGCAATCAGGAAAGCCCGTCCCTTTTTAAACCAACGGGTGAGCCGGGCTACCAGATTCTCAACATCAACAATCTCTGGACCTGGATGCGCAGCGACGGTTATTCCAACCATTCACCAAAAGACAATCCTGGAACATTCTTTCCCCGCTGGAGAGGAGCGGGGGTTATTTACTTAGACGGTATTATGTGGGGAGGAAAATGTTACACGGATGAGGCCATGACGCAACCCGCTCCCTATGATCAAACGATTCGAGTAGGTGGCTCCAATTATTTAGTTGGGACCAGAGTAGGACGCGTGATCGGAATGGGTGCTACCGCTACAGCGGCAGATCCAAATGCGAATGACAGCAGGATATTCAGAATCCGCCGGGATTATGCATCGATGTCCGAGACGCAATTGAGACATGATGCTGCGGAGTATTTCGAGATCGACCCTGCCAATGTAACTTCATCGGAGATGGATCAGATCATAGCATGGTACGAGAGGGATTGGAAGGAGTGGCCTGTGGATTATGGTGCCCCGTTTATCGATAGAAACGGAAATGGAGTGTACGACCCGCCGCCTGCTTTCAGTGATTATTTCACCGAAAACAGTCTCATTGCCGGCGGTTACGATGAACCCGGAATCGGAAATCCAGACTCGCCGGCAGATCAGGTGATATGGACGGTTTACAACGATCTGGATAGGGAGCAGTGTATTGCACTGCAGGGTTCCTATCCCATGGGTCTGGAAGTCCAGGTCACGATTTGGGGCTACAAACGCACAGATGCGCTGGGCAATTGCTTTTTCCGAAGGGCCAGGATTATTAACAAAGGAGGCGTTGACGTGGATGGTTCTGGTGGATTGGGCTCTTTCTGGATTGATAGCATGTATGTTGCCCAGTGGGCAGATCCTGATGTGGGCGCAAGGGGCGACGATCTTGTAGGCTGCGACACGCATTTAAATATGGGGTATGCCTATAATGGAAATACCAAGGATTCTGAATTTATAAAGTACGGTCTTCCTCCGCCGGCAGTAGGATACGATATTCTGGCTGGTCCGATTGTGCCTTCACCAGGGGATGTTGCGGTCTTCGACCTCAAGTACAAGCAAGATTGGAAGAATTTAGGCATGACGGCCTTTTCGTGGTTTTCTGCCGGGAGTGCGCTTGTCGATCCACCGAGTGGTTATGAGGGATGCCTACTATGGTATAAGACATTGCGGGGATACGTTCAGATAAGCGGACCTGATGTGTATTATCCCTTTCCTCCGGGTGTAGAACCGGATGCTTTTCCATTTAATGGAGACCCTGTAAACGGAACGGGTTTTATTGATGGCCTTGGAGAGACTTATTCATTTTCTCCGGGAGATCGTCGTATGAGTTGCTCCACTGGTCCTTTTACCTTGGCTCCTGGAGACACGCAGGAAGTTGTTGTGGCTGTTGTATGTGGTCTTGGTGCGGATAGATTATCCAGTATTTCGGTGATGAAGTTCAACGACCGCTTTGCCCAAGCCGCATACGATGGACAGTTTCAGGTTCCGAGTCCGCCAAGCGCACCAAAGGTGACCGTCACAGAATTGGATGGTCAGGTGATCTTAGAGTGGGGCTCTGATTTGGCACACGTTTTGGATACTGAAACAACGGTACATGGGGCTGGCGGTTATGTATTCGAAGGGTACAACGTGTATCAATTCCCGAGGAAAACTTCCTCGCTCAGCGATGCAGTACGTATCGCGGTCTATGATCTGCCTGATGACCCAACAGTCATTCTGGACGAACAGTTCGATGTAAACTTGGGTATCGTTCTGAGATTACCTGTTCAATTTGGCTCGAACAGTGGTATAAAGCGGTACTTCGAGTTTGACCGTGATTATGTTTTAGACGTTGGTAAAATCTACAACGGGCAGGAGTATTATTTATCGGTGACTGCCTACAGCCGTTCTACGATACCGGGATACATACCAGCGGCTCTGGAGTCGGCACCAATCGTGCTCACAGTAGTCCCGAAAGTACCTTTCGGAACAGAATATAATACGGTGTATGGTGACACACTGGATGTTGAGCAGGTGAGTGGTACGAGTGACGGGATTGTCTTGCCTATCGTTGTCGATCCGGCTGCAAGTACGGGCGATACATACGAGGTTACTTTTGAAGACATCTCAGGTGGGGTCGTCGCCAATAGGTGGATCTTGACGAATACAACGGATAACGAAGTTCTCCTCACTGGACAGGAGAATTTAAGTGGCGACTTAGAGTCCCCGATTGTTGACGGTATTTACTTGAAAGTATCCAGTCCACCGCTTGAAGGAAAATCGTGGGACTGGACAGGCGACCGTTGGTTCAGCGGCGCCGGTTACGGCGAACTCCTGTACGGTGGAGCGTATCTCCATCCCACCTGGACCGGGAGTCCCAGCGGAACAGCGCCTAAGACCGTCGAGGTGCGTTTCGTGGCCAAGACTGGCTATACCGATTCGGACGGTAACGGTGCATACACCATCGGCGAACCCTACAAGATGCCTGCCGAATATACACAGAAAGCCTTCTTTCACCAGCAGAGGGATGAAGATCACTGGCTGGGTTTCTTCGATGTACCCTTCACGGTTTGGGATGTACAGGATCAAGCCAACCCACGTCAGTTGAACGTCGTCATCCGGGATCGCGACGGGAACGAGCAGTGGGATCTCAATGAAATTAACGATTTCGGCGATTTTAGATATAATTTTGTCTACATTGTGAGCACCGATTACGATCCCACGGGCGAACTCCATAAAGCCACCGGAGCAGGAGGTCCCGGTTTCTTCGGATATGATCAGGGTAATTCACAGCCTGTTTTGTGGGTTCTCTGGCTCGGACAGCGTTGTCCGAGGGAACCTTTCGGAGCGGATGTCGTCTTGACATTGGTGCCGAACTTTGTTATCACGACGAGCGATGTCTACAGTTTCACTCTTCCACTGCCGACGACGGGTAAGGAGCAAGAAGAATATAGTGCCAAGAAGGTTGGCGTATTCCCTAATCCGTACTACGGATTTGACTTGGCGTTAGACGATAGTTATAGCAGATTCGTCACATTCAACAATTTGCCGCCAAAAGCGACGATCAGAATTTTTAACCTGGCAGGTCAGATGGTACGAAAGCTGGAGAAAGATGATCCGTCGCAGTTCTATCGCTGGGATCTGCTGAATCATAGCAATTTTCTGGTGGCGAGCGGTATGTACATTGCGTATATCGAAATTGAATTGCCTTCAGGTGGTAAGGCCACCAAGGTGCTGAAGCTGGCGATCATTCAAGAGTAAGAAGTGCTTGATGTGTATTGGTTAGGACTTCGTTGGTTCATTTTGGAATTTTATAACTTTTGGAAATAGACTATGCATGAAGGAAAAATGGTTAGATGGTTTTTATCGATGATTCTCATCCTCTGTTTGATTCATTATTTTTGAGGTCGACTATTCCTATATGAAAGATCGTAGACTCGTCGACCTGACCGTAAAACAGATCCAGCCAATTATCGAGGGACAGAATCTGTTTACCGTGCCTGTGGAGATCACCGTCGCTACATCGAAGGGAGTGAATAGGGAAATTGTCTGGGTGAAAAATGAAGAGGAAAAATTCTTTCTCGGTTGTGAAGAGGAGCCGTTGATGGTCAGTTTTGACGGAAAGGGCGCTCTAGTAGCCGAAGTCAGATTCGATAAGTCCCTGGATGAACTTGTTTATCAGATAAAAAACGATGAACCTCCGGGTCGAATATGGGCCATGCGGAAAGCAGTCAAGCCGGAGTTCAACTGTTTTCCATAGAATCGTTGGGGTCGCTATACGTGACTGAGGCCATTCCCATACTCGAAAAGATCGTCAAAGAATCTGGAGATGTTGATTATCGGGTGGCGGCGAGAAAGGCTTTGGATAGAATACAAAGATAGGAGGCTAAGATGATTAAACGATTACGACAGACCGCTACGGCACTGCTTCTTTTTTGCCTCGTGCTGGGCATCTTGCCAGTGCTGGGTCAGGTATCTTTCCTCAAGGATTTAGACAGATACATCGAAAAGAGTAGGCAGGATTGGGAGATTCCAGGTTTGGCTGTTGCGATTGTTAAGGACGACTCCGTTATTTTTGCAAAGGGTTATGGAGTTCGAGAAATCGGGAAAGGAGCGAAGGTAGACGAACACACACTTTTTGCCGTTGCTTCGAATACCAAGGCGTTTACAGCATCCGTGCTGGGCATGCTGGTCGATGAGGGCAAACTCAACTGGGATGATAGGGTAACCGATTATATGGATAATTTTCATATGTACGATCCCTACGTGACCCGTGAGATCACTGTACGCGATCTTCTCACCCACCGAAGCGGGCTGCCCACATTCGGAGGGGACCATCTTTGGATCGGCAGTTCTCGCAGTCGGGAGGAGATCATTTCCGGCCTTCGTTATCTCAAGCCTTCGGCATCGTTTCGTACGAAATATCAATACCAAAATCTCATGTTTCTTGTAGCGGGTCAGATCATCCCAGAAATTACTGGACAGACCTGGGATCAGGCCGTTAAGGAACGTATCTTCGAGCCCCTGGGCATGAAGGAGAGTAACACGAGCGTTCGATATCTTGAAGAAAGGAAGAATGTGGCCACACCGCACGAAATCGTCGATGGCAGGTTGGTACCCATCAAGTATGACAACGTCGATGGGATTGCCCCTGCAGGCGCCATCAACTCCAATGTCGTGGACATGGCCCGATGGATGCGGCTTAACCTCAACAGGGGTGTGTGTGAAGGAACGCAGATTCTCAGTCCGAAGATCATTCGAGAGGTGCATACGATTCAGTTCCCCCTTCCGGTTTCGTCTTTCAGCGAGGAAAATTTTGGTACACGATTTTCCGGGTATGGCTTGGGCTGGAGTATTTCCGACTTCAAGGGACATAAAATGGTCAGCCACGGTGGCGGATTGTCGGGTATGATTTCTCTACAGACTCTGATTCCAGAGAAGAATCTCGGTGTAATCGTTCTTACCAACTTTGCACCGCACTCATTAACGAGAGCGTTGACATACAGGATATTGGACGCTCTTCTCGGTGAACCTGAACGGGATTGGAGCGCTGAATATTTGGATAGACGAAAAAAAGCGCAAGAGAGGCAGAAGATAGCTGAGAAAGAATTGCAGGCCAGAAGGATCAAAACCACCAAACCATCCCTTCAATTGGAAGCATACACGGGCAGGTATTTTGACGAGTTGTCGGGTGAAGTAGAGGTCAGGCTGAAAAAAGGCCGGCTCGTCTTTGATTACAATCTTAGGCACATTGGCGACCTGGAGCATTGGCATTATGATACTTTTAGGGTGACTTGGCGACATGGAATTTTCGATATGCCGGGAAAGTCATTCCTCATGTTTTACTTGGATGAGAAAGGAAAAGTGGCTAAATTAAGAATCACCTTCTATGATCCTATCTATTTCAAACGATTATCGGAGAGTGAATAATGGAGATTTTGCCTCGCATCAGAAAATGGTTTCTAAAAAAGTTTCGTATGGAAAAAGTTTCTGTATTATTGGCTCTCTTGGTTGTTTATATGCCTCCATTATGGGCCCAACAGTATCTCACAATGGGTGTTGGATACAGTACGGCGTTCTTGGGTTCCGATGAGCTGAATCTATTCAAGGAGACCTACAATGCCGTGTACGATCCCTTACTTCTTGAGGGCATGCGGGGATTCGGTGCATCCGTAGGATTACAGTGGGAGATCGGATACCGCAGGATGGGGCGTTTAGCTACGGCCTTTCTTTTTGGAGCACGAAATTGTTCTGGGCAAGATATTGCTCAATTCTATAATGGTGATTCAAGACGATTAAAAATCGATATTCAGAGTTATTTTATTGAGTGTGAGATGGGACGTACATTTAAAAACATTTATGTGAATGGCTTGTTGACCCTGTTTTTCAAAAGAGAAATTACCCTATATTCCAGAGCGTCGCAACTACAACCGAAGGAAGCCTTGGGTGGCACTTACGAAGGTATTACATCATTTTCCACAGACTTGGGGGTAGCCATCGGGTATTTTAAGGATCCGATTTTTCTTACCTGCAAAATAACCTATCCCTTATTCACAGGAGGTGGATCAACCGCATTACGAGATAACAGTCCTGAAAAGTTTAGGGAAAGAACTTATTTTTTCCCCGATGATTATGAGGCCTATCTATCTGGTGGTTTTTTTCATGGAGTGAAATGCAATATTGATGGATTGAAGATTTTGGTCATGGCTGCCTTTGCGATTAAGATTAAAAAGTGATGCGATCAAAAAAGATGTATCGGAGGTTTTGAGATGGCCGATGCCTGTAGAGAGGCTGTTATTGGTTGTCTGTAATCAAAATGGGAGGAAGACAAATGAAATTTATTGAAGATCCCAGAATCAAGGTCGCCAGGAAGTGCCTTGCCTTAGCATGGATTTATTTCTTCCTTTATCTCACCGTGATTATGGTCACTTCGTATGTTTTGGGGACAGAGCCTTGTGTGTGGGGATTGCCCCGCTGGGTGGCCGTCCATAATATTATTGTTCCTGTCGTGTTCGGTATCCTGTTAATCTTCGTGGTAGAGAAATTCATGCCCGATATTCCGTTAAACAACGATGATGAAAAATCGGAGGCAGACGAGTGAATGCGGCCGTTTTTTCTTTTTTCAGATATCCATGAATCTTTTGTTGCTGGCTCCCATAGGCATCGTCGTGGGTATCGTAGCACGGAGGGTGAATGCTGTCACCTACTTAGACGTCTTCAAAGCCAGGTATCAGAGCAAGGCCATCATCGTCCTCCTGGCATCCCTGGTAACCATTTTCTTACTGCCCTATATGGCGACTCATCCGTTGAATCCCAATCCGGGCTCAGGAGACAGATTTACACTGCGCGTCCCCTTCGAAGTGTGGGATGTCGAGAGGGACATGCAGATTGGCTTCCTCATGAGAGACCGGATACAGGAGGCGACGGATGATCCTTTTTATGCGTTCAATCCTCTCGAAGTGAACAAGCTGACCAGGTTCGTTACCTTCAACAACCTGCCGGATATGGCGACCATCCGTATCTTTAACTTAGCCGGACACCTGGTAAAAGTGATTGAGAAAAATGATGAGACGACGTTTGCGCGTTGGGATTTACTCAATCAACATTGGTTCCCGATCGCGAGCGGTATGTACTTAGCCTATATCGAGATACCGGATGTGGGTACCAAGGTGTTGAAACTCGCGATCATTCAAGAAGCTGAAGTCCTTGACGTATATTAACGCCACGCGGAACGAACGTAGCAATAAAAACCTGAATAAGGAGAGAACGCTATGAGTAAGAAAAATATTACTGCTATAGTCACTTTCTGCCTGGCGATGGTCTTTATGGTTGGCAGTCTCGAGGCCCAGCTTACGCAGAGAGAAGACATCGATGTAAAGAATAAACGAATCGGCACCGCTGCCGCATCGGAGCTTCTGATTCCGGTGGGTGCAAGGGATATGGCCATGAGCGGTGCGGGTCTGGCCACTACCAGTGGTATCGATGCCATTTTTTGGAATCCGGGCGGACTCGCCCGTATGTCGGGTACGGCAGAGGGTATGTTCAGTACCATGAGTTATATTGCCGATATCAATGTGAACTACGGTGCCGTGGCCATCAAGTTCGGCACTTTCGGAACGATTGCCTTCAGTATCAAGACTCTCAATTTCGGCGATATCCCCCTGACGACGGTCGATGACCCTGAGGGCGTGGCAGGAAGAACCTTCTCGCCTTCCTTTACAGTGACCGGTCTGACCTTTGGGAGACAGTTTACCGATGCCATTACCGTCGGTGCGACTGTTAAATTGATCTCGGAGCAGATGCACCGGGTGACCGGATCGGGTTTTGCCCTGGACGTCGGTATCCAGTACCATGGCGTGGCCGGAATCAGGGGTGTCGATCTGGGCCTTATTATGAAGAACGTGGGTCCCCAGATGAAGTTCGACGGTCCCGGTTTACTTCGAATGTCCAATGTGGATGTGGGAAGACGTCCCTCCCAGTACTTTGCGAGCCTGGGTCAGACCTGGGAACTTCCCACTTCCATTGAACTCGGTCTGGCCTATGAATATGCCATGAGCGAGGAGTTGAATTTCAATCTCAATACCGCCTATGCGAACAACAGTCTGGCCCTCAACAGCTACAGGGTCGGCGGCGAGGCCACATTCGGTTTCGGGCAATTTCAATTTGCGGGCCGTGCCGGTATGGATCTCTGGGAAACGGGTGCTGATGATGAAGCGATTTTCGGGCCGACGTTCGGTGCCGGGATGATTTATAAGGCGACCGGAGTCGGTATCGTCATCGACTACGCCTATCGCTCCGTCGATTTATTCAACAGCAATTCCATGTTCTCGGTGAGGTTTACTTTTTAGTCCTTCGCTAAGAAAGTTAGGAGAGATTGGAGCAAGGCTGCCCTCTGGGCGGCCTTGCTTTTTTATGGTGGGGCGGATGTCAAGATTTTATATACTATGATAAAAATTTTTGACAGGATGAACAAGATGAACAGGATTAATTGGGACTTAAACCCAGTATCATGTTTATCCTGTACGCCATAGGCGTATCTGCCTTTGGCATGATTATCCTGTCTAATATCTTTTAAATTCATTCCCAAATTTATGTACTGAACATAAAGATAAAATAATTTTATTTAATGCCATTTTTTTAGTATATTATTGTACCTAT